>Ga0181597_10006673_pt1 | contig 10693 bp, 6 predicted proteins | sample 041ome_5_FD_148647 | JGI IMG/M metagenome (GOLD analysis project Ga0181597, IMG submission 148647) | Coastal salt marsh microbial communities from the Groves Creek Marsh, Skidaway Island, Georgia - 041403US metaG (spades assembly) | ecosystem: Environmental > Aquatic > Marine > Intertidal zone >... | reverse complement strand
TTTTGTCGCTTAGAATTATTGACCAATTCTTGAGAAAGTATATCAGGATATGATGAAATTATTTTATTCAGTATCTGGTTTATTAGTTTTTTCCATATTGGTTTATTGGATTTTCACTTCCGATGACGTAGGCAGCGAGCAAAATACATCCAGTTCAATTCATTTGGCAAAAGGTCAGGCAAGCACGCACACCGTCGACCTCAATACCTCCGTGGACCTTGAAATGATCTGGGTGGAACCGGGAACTTTTACGATGGGGCAGGATGGGGTAGGCACACCTGTGCGTAAAGTCACGCACAAGACTGGTTTTTATTTGGGTAAATATGAGGTTACACAAGCCCAGTACGAGGCGGTAATGAAAGGTAACAGAGATGGGCTAAGTGCTACACCAAGCCACTGGCCAAACAATCCGAATCGCCCTGTGGAAGGAGTGTCATGGGATGATATTCAGGTTTTTCTTACCCGATTAAATAACCAGCAGTCAGATAGTATTCCCGGGGGTTGGGCATATGTTTTGCCAACGGAAGCGGAGTGGGAGTATGCCTGCCGTGCAGGCACGACCACAGCGTACAGTTGGGGTGAAACGATTAGTTCCGACAAGGCTAATTATAATTGGGATGGTAAGTGGAATGCAGGTGCTGACTTTCAGCAAACCCGTGATGTGGGTCTATATTCAGCGAACCAATGGGGCTTTTTTGACATGAGCGGAAATGTATGGGAGTGGACTTCGGACTGGTATGAAACTTACAGCACGGGTACTCAGACCGATATAAAGAGTCCTACCGCGGGATCCTCACGTGTCTACCGAGGTGGGTCTTGGGGCAGTGCTGGAGCACTTCTGATTTCGGCCTATCGAAATAACACCTCCCCGAACGGTCGTAGCAATGGCCTCGGTTTTCGTATCGGTTTCAAACAGCAGTAAAAGTAAATGTACGCGGTGGAGACGATTCTAATTGTTCAACCATCTCTTCTTTAGGAAGGGTATTTCTTATAACAAATCTTTATTGAATTTAGAAAATTTTTAATCGATGGTGCGTCAAATTAGGTTTTTTTATATTTTACTGGGTGAACACGAAATACATGAGTTCTAGTACTAAAGGCAGTGACAAATATTTTGGCACAGTCGAAGTATTTTGTGGTAAATCCTTTTCTGTAAACATTCAAAAATCGAACGGAAGACCTTTATTTATTTCATTTATGCTCGGGTGGCGGAATTGGTAGACGCATCAGACTTAGGATCTGGTGTCCTTTTGGACGTGGGGGTTCAAGTCCCCCCTCGAGCACTCTTCCATAATCTTTTGAACCCAAACTTCTTAGGCTGTTTTACGAAAGTCATTTAAGTAATTCAGTTCTTGCTTTGGATTACAGGAATGTCATTGTGGATAACATGATAAATTCTTGTCTTTTTTTACTTAAACAAGGATGGTTTGGCTTGCCTCTATTTTTTCTTGGTTTGGGGTCTCTCGCATTCAGCCAATTGGAGACAGATTCGAAGACCCAAACTTTGAGTGCTGCGGAAATTGCCACATCCATCGGCTCGAAAATACTAAAAGGGCAGGAGTTTGCTGATAGCCTACATAATCAGATTAATCTGTCGGGCGAAGATCAGGTATCGGCACTGCAACAAAAAATTTCCTCTAAGAATTTAAGCAAGGACGAAAAGGGAGTGCTTACCGCTCAACTTGATAATTTAATCTCCCGTTTCAAGGATCGAGAAAATTCTATGAAACAATCGATTGCCCAAACGCTCGAGAGAATTTCCAGTTCCGAAGAAATTTTTGCCGACTTGAATAGTAATTTTGCAGGGAGGCTTGAGGAAACTCGTCCCGCTTTGCTTGCTCTTTCCGAAAATTTAGATGGTTCCTTGGTTGAATTAGAAGCAATTTCCACAATGACAAGTGGATTGGTCAAAGACTTTAACTACGAATTTGCCTCATTGAATGGACGGACAGAAGAAAGCCTATCTCAAAAACTGCCTTCCCCTCCTGTTTCCACTACCAAATCTCTTCCGGTTACTTCGGTGGGTAGAAAAATATCTTCAGTTATTCAGGCAAGAGAAGCACTACCTCTTAGACATTCTGGCATAATCGGGAAGAATGTTGAGCTTACTGAACCTAAAGATTTTGCAAACTTTTCAACACTGAATGAAACGGATGAAGATGGGATGATTGCAAGGTTGAGAAAGGAATTAGATGACTCCAAAAATTTTCAGTCTGAACTTTCTGCAGATTCTGCTGAACTAAAGTCTGATCTACGCAAAGCGTATCGGGAAATTGTTTCATTGCAGACCAACCTTAAAGAGTCCCAGCTAATTATCAACGAGTTGGAAAATTCAAAACGAAGCCTCTATAAAAACGCTGAAGGGGGACCGGCCACCGTACAATCTGTGAGTAAGGAAATTAACCGATTGGAGCGCGAACTGGAGCAGGCAAGGGAAGATTTGAGGCAGTCCAGGCAAAGCCTCCTGCTTGAGCAGCAACGATCAAATGCAATGATTAGTTCGATTACTACCGAATTGGAAAGAACTAGGCGTGAGTTGGATTATGCGAGGCAGATGGCACATTCAAACGGAGCAAACTTTGAAAGATTGGCTTATCTAGAGCGTGAGCTTGCCCAGACCAAGAGAGCTTTGGAGACAAGTCAACTTGCCCCCGTTGAAGAAGGTACCGATGAATTTGTAAACTTACAGGATGAACTAAGGAAATCCTTGGCTGCGATTGCCCGTATGCAAATTGAACTTTCTGAGAAGGATCAAATGGAGGAGGAATTATTACGGTTGAAAAGCACTATGGAGCAACTCGAAGAGATTCCCTCGAGATCAGCCAGCCCAACGTTTGTAAATAAGCTCTTGGTCGAGCTCAACGCTGCGAATTCTGAAATCGAGCGTCTGCAAAAAGGAAACCTTTCCGAGCGGCAGGGACTTTCTGAAGATGTAACTAGCCTACAAGACCAGTTACAAGCTACCCAGACTGAACTCGACTTGGTTAGGCAAGAATTTGCCGATACTAAGGAGGATATTGCCAAACGTGAATTTGAATTTGCTACAACCATTAAAAAGCTTGAAGAGGAGGCACAGATGGCTGAGTCAGTTTTGCAGCAAGCTGCTGAAGGAAAGCTACCTATTGTTCCATTTGTGACTGAGATGGAAGAAGACTTAGCCGCTTCCGAATCAAGAATCCGCTTATTATCCGATCAATTTGCAAATGAGCAAAAAAGAGCAACGGAGGTTATTGAGGAACTCTCCAACGAGCTTGAACTTGCACAAGCCCGTAATAAGCAAGCCTTGGACCAGTTGTCGAGGAGGGAGTTAGAACTTACCAATAAGGACCAAGAAGTAATTTCATTGGCACAACAGAAAAAAGATCTTGAGGAAGAACTTGAAGTGGTGAAAGTGATTGCTGGGCAACTTCAGGATTTAAACCAGGTTCTTGAAAACACCAAAGAAACACAAGTGGTGCAAAGCCTAACCAGTGACCAGATTGTGGATTCCCTCAAAGATGATCTTAATCGTGCTAAAATTGAGCTGGTCGTGGCATTAGAAGATAAGGAAAAAATGCAGGATGAATTTTCTAACCGGTTGAATAAACTAGAAATGCAATTGGAGGATGCCAGGAATGAGATGTTTGAAGAACAAGAAATTTTTCAGGAAACGACGAGTGAATCGAAAATTCTTGTCTCTGAATTGAAAGCTGAGCTTGAGGCAGCCCGTGCTGAAATTGCCCAAATGAAAAAAACTGGTGTGTCTGAATCTGTCGAAACGAAGCAGGCAATTGTACAACTGCAAGAAGCCTTGGGTACAATTCGCATTTTACAGGAAAGCCTACAAGAGGCAGAGGCAGCGAACCTTGAAGTTGATAACTTAAGGAGTGAATTGGCAGATAATATGGCTAGACAACTAGCTAAATTTGAAGAGATAGAAGATGAAAAATTAAAATTAATTGAAGAAATTCAAAACCTTGAAACAGAAATTGCCCTTCTCCGTAATTCAAATAGTGGTGCTCAGGTTGCTCAGCTAAAATCCAGTTCTGATTTACATGCTCAACTTGAAATTTCGAATGAGGAGATTGCGGCTCTTCGCAGAAGGCTATCTCAATCGGAAGAACTTGGAATGGGATCTTTAGTTCAAATGGAAGACGAGTTAGCCCAATTGAAAAACGAAAATGATGAGCTTCGGGATGCATTGGAACTAAGTGAAAATAAAAACAAAAACACCATTGAAGGATTACAAAATGAACTAGTTGCCGCAAGAAGTGATCTTTCTGGTACCGCAAGCATTGAACCCGATAATTTTAATACTATACAAAATCTGGAGAATGAAATCGCGGCTCTCCAAAATGAAAATTATGAGCTGCGGGATGCTATAGATTCAAGTAGCATCCAAACCCAAAACACCATAGAAACTCTGCAAAATGAGTTAGCTGCTGCTAGGAATGGTCTTTTCGAGAGAGAAAATATTGAACCTCTGGATGTGAATAAGATTAGAACCTTGGAAGATGAAATCTCGTTGCTCGAAAATGAAAATTCAAACTTAAAGGATGCACTAGCTTCGAATGATTATGAAACTAGAATAGCAGATCTTGAAATGCAATTAGCGACTGCAAGAACTGCCTTGGATAACCTAAATTCTCGAGATGTTAGCAGTGATGAAATCGTGGTTTTGAAATCTGAAAATTCGAAACTTCAAAATCAAATTTCTGAACTTCAGCGCCAGGCAGTTGATGCTCAACTGCCATCTTCAACATCCAATGAATCCGCTCTGATCGAAAAAGCAATGGATTTGGAAATGAAATTGGAGATGGCTCTCTCGAAGATTGAAAATTTGGAAAGTAGTGATGATGCTTCTAACGAATCTAAAATTACCTTACTTGAAGAGGAATTATCCCAAGCAAACGGAACGATTGAACAATTAAGTGATCAAATTGATATTATGGTTTCACGACAGGCTGAAGCTGAACTAGAAATGGCCATGCTGGAGAATGTTTCGCAAACATCTGAACCTGCCTCCATCACAAGCGATGAAAAAGCTATCTTCGTCGAGGAAATCGAACAGCTAAGAATGGAGCTTGCTGCAGCAAAAGCGGAATATGCCAATACCAGTGCAAAGACTCCAGAAATGTCAGAGATACAGAACGAATTAAGGCAAGCAGTTGCTAATAGTTTTGAATTGCAAATGGAATTAGAGCAAACCCAGGATCGTCTTGAGAAAATGGAAGAAATGGCATCTTTAGATCCTAACCAAGAGGCAATCAACGACATCACTCAACGTGCCAATGAAGCACAGGCACGGGCACAATCCCGAATCGATGAACTTGCTGACGCACTTAAAAACTCAGAACAATTACGTGCTGAAACCGAAGATCTTGTAACCGCACTGGAGCAAAGAGCTCTAAGTGGGAATGATATTTCGAATGACCCACGATTTGTTGAGTTACAACAAGAGATGCTTGCATTACAAAGCGATCTTATCAGCATTCAGGAAATGACGGATCCTCGTGTTAAAGAATTAGAGGAAAAGTTGAAAGTCAGTCGAGATGAAGGAAATCGCCTAAGTGGGGAGCTTCAACAAATTATGAGCGAATTTGGCGGTCTTAAAAATAGCTTAAATACCCTTGAGGATGAAAATAGAAGACTTCGCGATGTATCGCTTGCAAACGCACGGAACCAAGCCAGCGAAGTAGGGGAAGGTCTGCAAAATGAGATTAATAGGCTCGCCCGTGAAAATGCGAACCTACAAAACCAAGTGTCTGAAAAGGATTCTCGAATTAGAGGTTTAAGAGACGAATTAATTCAGGCTTCTGCTGGAGTGGCTAATGATTCTTCAAGGAACCAAATGCTACAGCTACAAATGCAGTTGCAAAATGCAGAAGATGCCAGCAGTCAGGCAAAGATGGAAACCCAGCGACTCAGAGAAGAGCTTGAGTTTGCTAACCGAAATTTTATGTCCCTTCAAGAAAGATTGCGCAGCATGGAAAACAATGTTGTACCCAACGAACCATCGATCTCTTCCTTGCAGTTGGATGAAGTTGAAGAACTGAAATCTCAGAATCTTTTGTTAAAAGAACAAATTGCCACTTTAAGTTCTGTCCCTAATCCAGATGAATTTCAGAATAGAATAAAAGATTTAAATCAAAGAAACTTAGCCCTCACTGTAGAGTTAGATCAGGAACGTATTATTATTGATGACTTAAAAAACGAACTGTCCGAAGCTCGTTCAATCAGGCAAGAAGTTTTAGAGCGTGGCAAAGCATCCAAGTTAAAGGCTGATTTATTAAATGAAGAACTTGGGGATGCAAAAAATCGCATCCAGTCTCTTGAGAAAGCTCTGGTTGCTGCCCGTGAAGCGATTCGTGTCTTACAGGGTGGCGGCAACCGAGGTTCGATGATTCAAGTTTCCAACCCCAGCAACTTTTCGACAAACTTGAGTAACCCTGGAAACTCCTCTAGGTCCATGGGGAGGGGCTCTTACACAAACCTAAGGAGGGGGGATCTTCCTGAATATTCTCCTACTATACCAAGAAATATCCTTTCATCTTCATCCACCCCTGTCTCTATCCAAAATGATGAAGGGGGAAGTGCTAACCTACAAATCCAAGCTAAGGTACAATTTTTAGACAACAAAATCAGACCGGCTGGCTTTACGGAATTTTTTCTGGTGGATCGTGACCTATCTGAAATCCTCAGCGAAGAAGGTATCAAGCCGCCATCCCAGCAGGGCATACAGTCTCATGCAGAGTATTGGGCTCGTTCTGTTCAGAGAGGATACCAATTTCCAGGAATTGCTGCGAAAATAAGAAATGCACTTGCTCGTTCTAGTCTTAGAAGGATTAAAACAAATTCATTGGGAGTGGGGAATGTGGATGCCCTATCTGATGGTCAGTATTTTATCGTTGGTGCATCCACTCTGGGCCAAGTTGGTGTGGTATGGTCTAAACCGGTAAGCCTTTACAACGGAGATAATATAATAAGCTTAGATTTAAAAGATGCTGCTTGGGCACAATAGTTTAAGTAAAACTTATAATTCAATTGTATTCCTATTTATTTCATTGTTTGAATAACTGAATTATCTTAATTGAATACAAGAAGATGAACATTCCTTCTTGTATTCCAGCCATGACACTTAAAGGGGTAGTTTTATTTCCCGATGCAATGCTACCTTTAAGAATTTTTGAAGATCGCTACAAGACCATGCTCACGGATGTGCTTAAGGGGGAACGTATGTTTGCAGTAATTGCAGAGCGTGAAAAATCTCCTATTGATAATTCTTTGGATGAACCACCGTTTGAAGTGGGCACAGTTGGTTTGGTTCGAGTCTCCAAAAAGAATGCAGATGGTACATCGTTTGTTATGCTTCAAGGAGTTAAGAGAATCCGTATCAGGTCAATTATAGACGACGGTCCATACAGGCTTATTAGAGCAGATCCTTTCGATACTTTAGTAGAAAACAATGCAAATGAATTTCGAACGAAAATTTATGATGCTTTGGTACAAAATAAATTACTTGGTGGAGATACTAGTGATGAAACCTTGGAATTCCTCAAAATTATTGATGACGATATTACTTTTGTCGATTTAGCTGCCTATTCACTTTGCAAAAATACAATCAGAAAACAAGCGATGCTTGAGGTTCAGCGTTTGCACAAGAGAGCAGAAATGCTTTTTGATGATTTAATGAAGGAAAATCTCCAGCTTTCATTATACAAGAAAAATGATTTCTGGGAAGATGCCCCTGATCTCGACCGTAATTAAATTCCTGAATTTGGGTAAAAATTTGTAATCATGAAAGCTGTCACGGATGAAGAGAAAGAGCTCAAAATAAACCATTTCAAAAGAGTAATCTTTTACCGGTCCATTTTTGGGTGGATGTTTAGCTTGGTTGGCTTTACCCTTTTTATAGTTGGGCTAAAAAATCTCAGTAATCCACTCGTACTGATCAATGGGGTACTTTTTTTTGCTTACGGACTTTTTATGGTTTGGCAGACAAAGAAGGCTAGAGCAAAGCTCGAATCAAACCCTTAGGGGGGGCAGGGGTCAAGTCCAAGCCTGAGGGTGCATTTTTTTCGGATCTACTGAGCTTTCTTCGCTATAATAAACTGCCATCTTTATGTATGGAAGTTTCCATGGTGCAGTGCTGGGCTTAAGTTTTTGAATTTCCTCAAAAACTGATTCAGGTGCTCTCCCATTTAGTTCAAAAATTTCACGAATACCAAGATCTATCAAGTCTCTCACCACCTCCACATTCATTCGGGGGATTCTCATAAGTGAAGACCCCATCGCCTCTTTATCGACCTTCTTTTTTTTCTTGTTTGGTATCCCGTTGAGAGCATCCAGAGGAATAAGATCTTCAATGGCCATGTCAAGTGATGTACAAAAAGGATTGAAGAATAAAAATGAAGAAGATGAAAAGTTTATCGTTAACCTATGATGACCTCTCTGAGAATCAAGCAATCACGACCTGAGTATAATTAAGAAAAGTTTTTGGTGGTGGCGAAACCCAGAATCGAACTGGGGACACAATTCTATTGGCTCTAAATAGGCTAAGTAAGCCTTATATAAAGGGATTAATTCTTTGACGAACATGCTCGAATGTTGTAGATTATTGTTATTATTATTGTTATTTTATGGCTTCGATAAGACGGCAAAATTCATCTCCATATTGGTATGCTTGTATAACTCTTTCTGATGGAAGGCAAACTCAGAGGAGTACTAAATCAAAGGATCGAAAGAAAGCTCTCGAAATTGCGAAAGTATGGGAAGAAGCTGAAAATGAAAAAAAAGAGGGCATTCTAACGGAACAAGCAGCTCGAAAGCATATTTCAAAAAGTTACGAAATTGTAGCAGGTAGAAAAATAAGCTTTTATACAATTGGTAAATGGATTGATGAATGGTTGAAATTGAAAAGCGACTCAAGAAGAGCTGGTACAGTTATTAGATACGGTTCAGCTTCAAGAGCCTTTATAAGCAGTCTTGGGGATAGAGCTAATCTTGATATTCGACATACAGATGTTACTGATGCTCGAAATTTTAGAGATTCCTTAATTAAAAGTGGCAAGGCAAACGCGAGTATTAATATGGATTGCAAAGCGTTGTCTGGAGCTTTCAACTCTGCAGTAAAGCAAGGTTTGTTGGATAAAAACCCATTCTCTGCCCTTGAACAGCTGTCAGTAGAGAAAAGTACAAGGGAGCCTTTTTCTGATGACCAAGTAACTAAGATATTCTCTAATGTAGAAGGAGAAATAGAAGGGTTATGCAAAGTTGCTTTTTATACAGGTATGAGATTGTCAGATATCGTCAATTTGAAGTGGTCTAACTTATACTTGAATGAAGATATTCCGTTTGTTCGATACAAGGAGATTAAGAAACAAGATAAACATAAACACGAAATAACCGTTCCTTTGCATGCAGTATTGTTGGAGTATCTATTTAGCCTTCCAAAGAAAAAGGAAGGGGATTTGTTGTTTCCAGAATCAGCTAAAAAGGGAACTGGCGGTTACAATGGTCTAAGTCAAAGCTTTCGTCGTGTATTGCTGCATGTAGGACTTGTTGAGAATCTGCATCAACGACAGGGAGAGGGGACTGTAAAAAGAAAAGTCTCAAAGTATAGTTTTCATAGTTTTCGACATACCTTTAAATCAAATTTGGCAAATAAGGGAGTTGCTAGTGAGGTATATGATGTTTTAACCGGTCACAGGAAACCATCTGTAGCAGAAGGCTATGTACACAGGAATATAGAATGCTTGAGTGATGCAATAGCATTACTCCCAAGATTGGTAGCTTGATTTGTTCCAAGGCGTAAAGATACTAGTGCTGATTTCTGAATTAAGAGGGAACTAGGGTTGTATCTCTCTTACTGCGAATCGCAGTGTAATTTTTTTGAATACGATTATCTGATAACTTTTGAAGATCTTATATTTCAGGTGACGGACCTATCGGTCTTGACCATTTGTTTGCTGAATATTTAGGTGGAATTAAGGGTATGGGAAATCGAAGTTTATCAGGCATTAAAAAGACATTCAGATTTGCGGATTTGTTTGCTGGTATTGGAGGCATGAGGCTTGCTTTTGAAGCTGCTGGCGGAGAGTGCGTTTACACATCCGAGTGGAATAAGTTTTCTCAGGATACATACAAAGAAAATTTCAAACCCGGAGTTAGTCACAAATACGATACCGATATAACTAAGGTAGATGAAACAACCATCCCGTATCACGATGTTCTAGTGGCCGGATTCCCCTGCCAGCCATTTAGTTTGGCTGGAGTGTCGAAGAAAAATTCCCTTGGTAGGGAACACGGATTTAGAGACAAGACCCAGGGTACTCTATTTTTTGATATTTGTAGGATATTAGATGCCGTTAAGCCAAAGGCATTTCTCTTGGAGAATGTTAAAAACCTTGCTTCGCATGATGGTGGTAAAACCATGCTCCATATTTTAGATTCTCTAAAAGAATTAGGATATGTGCTGGGAGACGGTGAAACACCATACAAAGTAATCGACGCCCAGCTTTTAGTTCCTCAGCACAGAGAAAGAACATTCATTGTTGGTTTCCGAGAGGATGTCGGTTTTTCATGGAGCGATGTTAAAATAAAAGAGCTCAGGCCGAACCTTTCCTCCATTCTTCATCCGGAGGATGGATCTGAAGTTTCTGAAGATCCTTTTACTGAAGGTAAAAACGCTTCCGTTAATCCTAAATACATTCTT
>Ga0181597_10006672_pt1 | contig 10695 bp, 11 predicted proteins | sample 041ome_5_FD_148647 | JGI IMG/M metagenome (GOLD analysis project Ga0181597, IMG submission 148647) | Coastal salt marsh microbial communities from the Groves Creek Marsh, Skidaway Island, Georgia - 041403US metaG (spades assembly) | ecosystem: Environmental > Aquatic > Marine > Intertidal zone... | reverse complement strand
CCAGCAGGAGCTGGGCCAGAAGAAGAAGAAGAAGTTGTTTCTGTTGAGACTGACACTGACTTAACACCACAGCAGACCTTTGAAGGTTTAGAAGAAGAACAAAAGATTGGCAGAATAAACGATGCTTTAGAAAAGAATCCTAATGCTACTCTTGCGGATATTCTTGACATTCTTACTACTTGGAACATCCCTACTGATCTGTTTAGAAAAGCGACCGGAAAAACTCCTGAAGAATATGTAGGTAAAGGTGACGCTGGTACTGACGGTGGTACTGATGGTGGTACTGATGGTGGTACTGACGGTGGTACTGACGGTGGTACTGACGGTGGTACTGATGGTGGTACTGATGGTGGTACTGATGGTGGTACTGATGGTGGTACTGATGGCGGTACTGATGGCGGTACTGATGGCGGTACTGATGGCGGTACTGATGGTGGTACTGATGGCGGTACTGATGGCGGTAACGGTGGTGATGTAGATCAGGGTACTCCTACGCCTGATCCTAATGAACCTGTAAAACAAGAAACTATACTTCCGCAGCTTCCTCTAACACAAGAAGTTACTCAAGAGCCTGAAAGTACAACAGGTATGCTTGTTGCTGCTCTCAGCCCTGACAGGACAACTTCAGAGGTACTAGCACCTGACCTGTTCAAGCTAGACAATGACATTCCTTTAATAGGACGAGTAACACAGAACACTCCTATGGCTGCTCCACAGTATTTGTTGAGTGGTATATCACAGAGATACAGGGTATAAGATGACATACTTGAACTTAGTAAACAATGTAATGAAAAGACTCCGTGAAGCCGAAGTCACTACAGTAACTCAGAATACCTACTCTGCTATGATTGGTGAGTTTGTTAATGACGCTAAAGAGTTTGTAGAAGATGCTTGGGATTGGTCTGGTTTGCGTAAGACGGTTGTTGTTACTACAACAGCAGACGACTATACATATACCCTGACAGACTCTGGTATTAAAGACAAACTCTTAGATGCTATCAACGACACTAACAACTTACGAATGGTACAGGACTCAAGAGGACGCTTTAACGAAAGACAGTTTATCTCAGAGGTAGCTACAGGTTCTCCTTTGTACTTTGTGTTCTCAGGTGTTGACGCTAACGATGATCGTACTATAGAAGTATACCCTACTCCTAACGGTGTGTACTCTTTACGGTTTGACTTAGTTAGTCGTGAGCCTAAGCTAGAAGCAGACGCTGCTACTTGCATACTACCGCCCAGTCCTATCATTCACTTGGCAGTGGCAATGGCTGTGAGAGAGCGTGGTGAGACAGGCGGTACTTCTACACAGGAGTATTTTGCTATAGCCAATAATAGCCTGTCAGATGCCATAGCTTTGGACGCAGGACATTTTCCACACGAGACTGAGTGGAGAGCTGTTTAATGGCACAGCAATTGCAGAACATTACCATTTCAGCCCCCGGCTTCTTTGGTCTAAACACAGAAGATTCTCCTATTGGTTTGAGTCCTGCTTTTTCTTCTATCGCAGACAACTGTATTATTGACCAGTATGGTCGTGTTGGAGCTAGAAAAGGTTACTCAAAAGTAACTACCAACGGTGCTTCTTTGCTAGGCTCAAGTGCTGGCCTAGAGATGGTACATGAGTACAAAGACTCTGACGGCAATAAAGTTATACTGTCTGCTGGCAATAACAAGATATTCTCTGGTACTACTACGTTAGTTGACGAAACTCCTTCGCTGTATAGCATTACAGCTAACAACTGGAAGGTAGTTAATTTTAATGACCACGCTTACTTTGCACAGCGAGAACACGAGCCTTTAGTGTACTCAGATCACGCTGGTGTAGTAGAGCCGATGTCCAGCCATGCACACGCTACAGGCATACCGCCAGAAGGCAACGAGATACTCGCAGCTTTTGGTAGAATATGGATAGCTGACTTTGCTGCTGACAAATCTACTGTTTACTGGTCTGATTTGTTAAACGGCTCAGGCTGGGTTGGTGGCTCTTCAGGCTCTATTGATGTAACAAAGCACTGGCCTGTAGGCTACGATGAAATAACAGCTTTAGCTGCACACAACGGGTTGTTACTAGTATTTGGTAAAAACTCTATACTTATTTACGAAGGTGCAAACAGCCCTGCTACAATGACTTTATCAGACACAATCAGTAATGTAGGTTGTATTGCTAGAGATACAGTACAGAACATAGGTACTGACTTGTTATTTCTCAGTGCTGATGGTGTTAGGTCTTTGGCGAGGACAATACAGGAGAAGTCTGCACCGTTAAGAGACATCAGTAAGCAGATTAGAAATGACTTAGTTACAACACTTGCTTTAGAAAACGGTAACATTAAGTCTGTTTACAGCCAAGAAAATGCTTTTTATTTAATAAACTTCCCAAGCATAGACGTAGTGTATTGTTTTGATTTAAGAACACCTATGGAGGATGGCAGCTATAAAGCTACTACATGGAGTCATATTGCTCCTCTGTGTTTTCACAGGATTGAAGACGGTACACTATACTTTGGGCACCCATCAGGAATCACTGAGTATGAAGGCTATAACGATGACGGAACTCAATACACATTAAGCTACTTTAGCAATCCTTTAGACTTTGGTAATCCTGCTAATTTGAAGTTTCTTAAAAAGTTTACCATCACTATTATAGGTGGGCAGAACACAAATGTTGTTCTTAACTGGGCGTATGATTACAGCACAGCCTACACTAAACAGACTTTTACCTTCGGTGGTAAAAAAGTAGCAGAGTATGGTATAGCTGAATACAATACAACAGATGCAGAGTATTCTGCTAGTATCATTATTAACACTAATGGCTTTAATGGAACAGGTAACGGTACTGTGGTGTCTATAGGTATTGAAGCTCTTGTGAATGAAGCCCCATTCTCAATACAGAAAATAGACATTCTAGCCCTGCTAGGCAGATTAATATAAAGAGGTGAAATAGTTAAATGACTCCAGAAGAATTAGAAAAATTTTTAGGTATGCTTTCAGGTGCTGGGGCGTTAGGTGCTGGCTATGCAGTCTCTGAAGATTTAGCCAGTAGACAAAGAGGATATGGTCAAGAGGCCATGTCTCAAGCTCAGGCTCTTGGTCAGCAGTTATCTGGCGCAGCTTCCGGGGTTTTTAAACCGTTTGCTGTTAGCACAGGTCTTGGCCCCGGCTTGACTGTAGGTCAGGAAGGCATCTCAATGCAGATGTCTGACCAGATGACAGAAGATACTAAAGCTCTCGCTAGGAGTGGCGCACAGCAGTTACTGTCTTCTACCGGAGCAGGTAAACTTCAGTCTGAGCAGGAGCGTCTTCAGGGTATGCTTCTGGGTCAAGGCATAGGACAGGCGCAGCAGGACATATACGGTCAGCTACAGGCTATGAGACAGCCCCAAGAGGAGCGCGACCGCCTTGCACTAGAAGAGCGTCTGTTTTCTCAGGGCCGTTCAGGTGTTCGTACAGCGCAGTATGGAGGCACTCCTGAGCAGTTAGCGATGGAGAAAGCTATACAGGAACAACGGGCTGCTGATGCTCTCGCTGCTCGTGGACAGGCTGTGTCAGAGCGTCAAAGTACTGCTGGTCTTATGTCTCAGGCATTGCAGGAAGGACGAGCTAATCAGGCTTTACAGGCTGAACTTGGTCTTGGTGGGGTACAGGCTGCTTTCTTGCCGCAACAGCAAGCACTTAGCTTATTGGCTGGTGGTGTGCCGTTCTCTGAGTTGGCTACTCGTGCTGGTCTACAGGGTGTGACTGCGCAGGGTGAATTACTGGGAGCAGGTCTACAGGGTCTTTTGGGTGGTCAGGCAGCTTCAGCCGCTACACAGCAGCAGTATTTACAGAATCTCTTAGGTGGGCTGTTTGACACACCTGAAGGGGAAGGCGAAGAGAGTTTCTTCCGTAAAGCTCTAAGAGACCTTTTTCAGTAAAACATAGAATAAGTAACTATAGGAATTAAGACATGGCTATTAATGTTGATGTAGCAAGAGCAGGTGCGCCTTTATTGAATCTCAGGGGAGTTACTGACGTAAGACAACCTGCTGCTACTGCTCCCCAGAAAGACGAACTTGGTATGCTGGGTAATTTGCTGGCGGGTTCGTCTGCGCCTATGACACAGCAACAGAAAATGCGTAGGGATATTGGTAGTTTGTTTGGTGTAGATACTCGTTCTCCTGTGGAGAAACTACGGGAGCAGTTGGCCGGTATAGATATGACTAGCGCTGCTGGTCTTCAACAAGGAGCGCAGTTTGCTAAAGACTTGAAACTGTCAGCACAGGCAATACAGTTAAATACGCTTGCTTCGCAGAAACAAAGAGAAGAACAAGCTATATTGCAGCAAGAAAAAGAGAAACTAACTAACGAAGCAATGTTGCAAACCGAAAGAGCTGGTTATTCTAGTTTGGTTTTTAATTCTCCTACGTTATCCGAAGAACAGAAGAATGCTTTTAGTGCGATAGCGTTATCAGGAGGTTTTGATGGTAAAGTAGGCGATCTTCTTAAAGCTGCTTACCCATCCTCTGATGGACGTTTTAGCGTTGTTGGTAATACGGTATGGGATAATCAAAAAGGCACTTGGGCAGACGGAGCAAGTCCTACTGATGTCGCTAGTGCTAAAGGAGAAGGCTCTGTACAAGCTGGTTCTTTGTCTGACGCTCTTCCAGGATTTGATTCTGATAATTATGACCCTAAATCAGTATCATTAGCCACTTCTGCTTACAACTCAGCGGCTACTCCAGAAGAAAAAGCTGATGCTGTAGCTAAACTAAAACCAAAAGCAAGAGTTGGCGAAGAGTGGCGCACCATTAATGGCAAAGATGTTTTATATCCTGTTACTGGGGAGCCTAAACGAGAAGCCGACAGAACTATTGCTGCTACTAATGGGGCACGTAATACTGCACTTAATGGTGCTAAAAACTTTATTGATGTAGCTGACGGTATTTTGACAGATATAAGTTCAGGCAAAACTTCAGCAGGAGCTGCTGCTTCTGTTCTTGGTTATGTTCCCGGCACTGTTTATTGGAATCAGCGAGTTAGTGTTGATACACTCAAAGCTAATTTGGGTATTGACGCTTTGTTTGAAGCACGCGCAAACTCTGCTAACGGTTCGTCTGGTTTTGGGCAGCTTACACAAATGGAACTTAAACGCTTAGAAGATCAAGTTCGTAGTTTAAGTCTTGCACAGACTGAAGAACAGTTTATAGATAATTTAAGTGAGTTACGTACTATATATGCAGATATTGTTGAAAAAGATGGCGGTGAAATGACTATAGAAGATTATATAGGAGTAACTAGACAAGAAGTTGTACAGACTTCTAGTGGAAACTATACAGTAGAGGAATTACCCTAATGGCGAGATACCGCATAACAGATAAACAAACAGGAAGAACTGCTGTTGTGTCTGGTGAAACCCCTCCAAGTGAAGAGGCTATTGCACAGATATTTCAAGCCACCGAGCCTAAAGACTCAGGCTACACTGTTCCGCCTATGCCTACTATGCCTCCTCCTAAAAGCTCTCCTTCAGTAATCGACTACATAGGAGAGCTAACAGCAGGTCTTGCACGGCCTATAGCTAGTCTGGTTGATATAGCCATGTCTCCTGTTGCTGTCGGTTATGAACTAGTTACAGGAAAGGAAGCTAAAGGAGCATCTACTATGATAGCTCCTAGAGGTGCTTACACTGGCGATGATGTTTTAGGACAGGCTTTAGGTGCAGGAGGAGAACTAGCCAGCAGCTCTTTAACAATAGGCCAAGCAGGAAGGTCTTTGGTAACTAACTTGTTAGATGAAGCTGCTGTCGCAGGTGAGTCAGCAATAAAAGGTGTTCTTAGACAGTTTGGCTCCTCTACTCCTGCTGATGATGTGTTGGCTGGTTTTATTTCTGGCACTTCTTCTGAGATTGCTGCGCAGAGTGCTGAAGAAATTGGAATGTCTCCTAATGCTGTAGAGAGTGTACGGGCAGTTGTTGGTTTAGGCGCACCTATAGCAGTAGCTCCTGTGTTAAACAGGCTAACTGATACAGTCGGTAGTTTTTTACGTAAGCCCGGAGCTACCCCCTCCGTTGAAGAAATAAAAGGAGCTTCTAGGGCACTTTTCCAACAAATCGATGATCTAGGTATTATATTCACCGAAGATTCTACTAAAAAGTTAGTTTCAAATTTAGACGAGAGTATTGTTGAAGAAGGGCTAACTACGTTTCTTGGCGAGACACAGCTTGCAACACAAGCCTTGAAACTTAAAAGCTTGTTAGAAGCTGAAGGAAATTTCAATGGTACATCCTTCAAGGTTTTAGACAAAGCAAGAGAAGCCTTCAATGCGATAGCTGTTAATAAGACTGATAATCAAGCACGCATTGCTAGAATCTTGAGAGATAAAGTAGATGATTTTTTGATGAGTGCTGCTGTCTCTGATGTTTCCAAGACTACCACCACCGGAAAAGAGTTAGCATTACCTGGACAGGTTCTAACACAGCAAGACAATAACGCTATTTCTAGGACTTTAGTAAATGCTAGACAGCTATGGAAAAGAGCTAAATCTTCTCAGCTTGTTGAAGACACTTTTAAAGACGCTGAAATAGCTGCTTTGGGTTCAGAAGGACAACAGTACGAAAAAGTGTTGGTAGAAAATTTAAGACAACTGTTAAGAAGCGAGCAGTATGCTACCCAGTTCACAAGTCGTGAACGAGAGTCTGTAGCGTCCGTAATTCAAGGAAGCTCGGTTAGAAGAAGGCTGGAAGGTATGAGAGAATTAGGAATAAAGTCCGATACTTACATCAAAGCAGCTCTTTTTGGAGCAGCAGGGGCAGCGTATGCTGGCTACATGACTCCTCAAGCTACCGTAGTGGCTGGCGGTTTATTGACTACCAGTATCTTATCTAAAGCTGCTGGAGAAGTTGCAAGACGTTATTTTCTGACAGATGCGCACACTATGCGATCAATGATGAGAGCTGGTTCTAACGGTAAAGCACTGGCTCGTATGTATTTATCTCGTACACCAAGAAAAGACAGAAAACCTGAAGAGCTGGCATCAATACTAAAACAAGCAGGTGTTGATTTATCTACGCTAGAAGGCAAACAAGCCCTTCCTAGTCCGTTTATTGCTGATTCTGTAGCATTTGCTAGAGGGATTGAACAACTCGAAAGCTCTTTACCAAGTGAACAGCCAGTCCTACAACAGCAATAAAAAAACCTGCCTAGCTACGATGGAGAAGGAAAAGTAACTAGGCAGGCTTGAGGAGGACGCTGTGAAAGTCTAACGCTTTCTTGTGTTCATACTATAACGTATCCAACAGTCTGTCAAGATACCATCTAGCTTTTTCTAAGTCTTGTTTGGACTTACCTTTGTACATACACCGCCAGAGATACTTCAGTGTATTCCCACGACAGTAGCCCTGGAACTCTTCAGCACTGAGCGTAGCTTGGATTGCATCTATGCACTCTACTGCGCCAGTGTTGTAGTGGGTAGGATTGTTTACTTCCTCGTCAGAGGATTCATCTCGTAGCTTCTTACCTACTTCAGCCCACTCTTCTTCTGTAGCATCGTCTATAGAATCCTTAATCACTTCCCACTCACAGTCCGGCAATAGCAAAGGACACTGCCCAATTACGGTAGCGTATACCTTCTTGCCTATGTCATTAACGATGATGACATCCCTGTCTCCTTGGTGCAGAACATCATACTCTTTACCGTCTGTCAGCGTACCGACTGCTATGCCTGTAGCTTTAATTTTCATATAGTTCTCCCCTCTGGCTTAGGCATACCTCTAGCAGTATCCTGAGCGATCTTGTATGACCGTGAGAGAGCGTTTAACACTTCATCAATACCCTGGCATTCCCTAATCTCAGCCTCTTTAACGGCTCTTAGACATTGCTCTAGCGATGGGTAGTAGCTTGTCTTGTGTTGCTGTTTAGGTTGCCTTGTTTTTCTGTCATGCCCTTCATAGGTTTCTACTAGATGGTAGCAGTAGTTGTCTGCTTCTATTTTAAATTTATCATTAACTGTAAATAGTAACTTAGAGTCACTCACCGTACTTTCTCCTCAAGTAATTCATAGACACAGGCATCTCGTCAAAGCTCCCATTGTCTACTTCGTTAAACATCCAAATACCTGACCAAGACCCATTGGTCTGTGGTGTCAGATAATCCTCATCGTGCTGGTAAAAGATACCTGCAAACAGTCCTGTCACTGGAGAACCATCAGCCTTCCTAGCAAAGGCTATGTCTCTGTCTTGTACATGGCCTTGTACACAGCTCATCATCTTCTTCTGTAGCAATAGTCTAGCGTTAGATACAGGCCGTCCCATAACACCAGAAGTAAAGTAGTGACTATATACAATACCATCCACAACAACAGGCTCCAGAAAAGGATACACTTCCCAGCCCATCTCTTCAAGCTCGAAATCATCATAGCTTAGTAGTCCTTCCAGTTTAGGGTCTGACTCTACCGCCCTTTCTATCCTGTATTCATGGTTGCCTAAACAGAACACCATGCGCGGATTCCATAGCTTACGCTTACCCTTCTTCAGCCTCTTCTGTTCCTTCTTGATAGGCTTCATGAACGCTTCCATTCCTGCTATCCCTGCCTGTATGTCGTGGGCGTACCTTCTGCCTTCAAAAGACTTCTTACCCACATCGTAGGTGGACAGAGAGGGCATATCCCAGTGGTCTCCTAAGTGGACTATCACATCAGGCTTCTTGTCCACAGCGTACTGTCCTGCCCACTCCAGATGTTCTATCGGGAAGCCGGGCTTTACCTGTGTGTCTGGTATTACAAGATGCTTAATCATACTTACCTCGTTGCACAAACAAGTGCTAAGTCATTATAGTAGATTGTCTGTGCTTCGTAGTAAGCAAGCACATGACTATAGAGACTCTCTTCACCCCCGAACAGGAAGTAAGCTAACAGAATCGGTAACGCTACTAGAGCGATACTATTTAGTACCCCATGTAATAGGGACATCGTGTTCAGTGAAGTACCTGAACCCGTGCTTTTCTGCCCACTCTCCGTGGGTAAACTTTGTTCCGTCATTTCTCCGCCTCGCTCCCGGCATGGGTGTCTTTGGGTTGTAAAATATAAAAACAAGTTCGTCATGTTTGCCTAGCCCCTCTGCTATATCAACGTACTTCCTTGCTTCCTGCCTGTCTCTGAATCTTCCCTTTGCTTCTATGTAGATTGTGTCTTTACCCATGTGGTAGATAAAGTCAGGGTAGTAAGTCTTGTACTGAACGTACTTAATTGTTTCCGAATGACACTTACATCCTTTGAGTTGCTTGTGATGAAGGTCATATTCAAACCAAGAGTCGTAACCTTTAGGTGGTTTGCCTGTACGTTTCTTCTTCTTACTTGGTAGTTTCATGGGGTGGCTCCCATAGTTGCCCCTCTTCCCTGCGTAACCATAACAACCTCGCGTTCTCAATTACTCTCTCCTCACTCTCGTGAAGTTCAACACACTTGTCATACATCTCCTGCTCTGTCATGCCTTCTAGTATCTTGGCTGACTTCTTCTCACCGATACCGTTAATACCAATGATGTTATCTATCCTGTCACCCATGAGAATCTGTCTGTAAAAGAAGAACAGACCTTCCTCTGGTGTAACGTAATACTTGTGCTGCTTAACAAAGTTGTAGTGCCATCCTGGTATCTGGTCAAAGTCTTTATCGACACTACACATCACACAGTCATCGCCTAGCTCTGTAGCTTTGATAGCTATGGCATCGTCTGCTTCTTCATCAACAGAGACAATAGCACCCCAGTCTCCTTGTAATGCAGCCCTAATGAAACCCATGTGCTTTGGCTTCTCTGACTTACGATTGCCTTTGTAGGGCGCAGTGGTGGCTATCTCGTTGCGGAAGTTAGTCTTGCCTGTGAGATAGAGTTGGAAGTCTTCGGAGTCAGAGGCTTGTACTAAGATGTTAGATATGTAGTTAGTCAGCACATCCAGTATGTACTTGCCTGATGTCTCTTCCTGTGTAGCAAAGCCTATCCTATAGCATAGAATATCTGCGTCTATCAGTATCATTTTGTCTCTCCTCAAATGAAAAGAGAGCCTTCCTTGGCTCTCTCTGGTGGTGACTAAAGAGCTACGTCTTCAAGCTCCATAGCTGTGGCAGGGCCAGCGTCTTCAGAGGCAGCCCCGTTACCGTAAGGTATCAGGTCTGTGATGAAGAACTTTAAGAGTCTTGGAGAACGGCCTTTACCATTCTTCCAATCATAAGCAGACAGGACAGCCCTGGCTTTGGACTCGTTAGCTACTTTAAGATTCTCATCGTATATCTCTGAGATTAAATCACCAGCAGAGTTATACGCTTTGATCGGATAGTCGCTCTTGCAAGTGATGAACTTACCTTTCTCTGGTTGCTTTGGGTTGCTATTAGCAGACAGTCCCATGCTTTGCAGTTTCTCTACAGCAGCTTCGCTAAGATTGCAAAGATCAACAGAGAACTTGTCATTCATGTTCTTGCTGTTTAAGAAAGCCCAGTAAACGTCAGCGTTGACTACGATGTTAGACATATTAATTTCCTCTTCAGTTTTATAGTATTGCGTTATTAATCATAAGTTAAGAAAGTAAGAATGTCAATGGGTATCAGCCCATGTCTTCCCTATCTTAAACTCACCATCTAAAGGACAGTTAAGTCCTAAAGTCTTTCCAGCCTCCCGAATGGCATAGACAGCTTGCAAACCTATAGCCTGTCCTGCCCACTCAGGAGTCT
>Ga0181597_10006664_pt1 | contig 10700 bp, 11 predicted proteins | sample 041ome_5_FD_148647 | JGI IMG/M metagenome (GOLD analysis project Ga0181597, IMG submission 148647) | Coastal salt marsh microbial communities from the Groves Creek Marsh, Skidaway Island, Georgia - 041403US metaG (spades assembly) | ecosystem: Environmental > Aquatic > Marine > Intertidal zone... | reverse complement strand
ATTGGCATTCTATCTCATATAACCCTAATATAACTATAGAATTCATTAATAAATATCCTACTACTAAATGGAATTGGCATATTATATCTAAAAATTCTAATATTACACAACAAGATATTATCAATAATCCCGATAAACCTTGGGATATGTATTGGATATCAAAAAATGAAAATATCACATTAAACTTTATTAAAAATATCAATAATGATAAATGGGATTGGACACATATTTCTTCTAGTCCCAATATTACTATGGGAGATATAGAAAATAACCCATATTATCCTTGGGTATGGTATTTCATCTCTAAAAATACATTTATAAAAGAAAAAAATGAATTTTACCTTAAACACTATAAACGATACTTTGCTACCTTTAGGCTACAACAATACTTTAATCGTATGTATGATAACCCTAGATACGCATTTTGCCGTAAAAGATTATATAAATTATTCGCTTAAGAGGTATTCTTATGTGTATAAAATACTAGGAAATCCAATTAAAAGTTATGTCAAAGACTATAAAGGCTAGGCTAAAGTATTTTAATAATTTTGTAGATGAACAATGGGATAATTATTATTGGCAATTTTTAGTTAAGCATGAGACTAATATTGATTGGGAGAGAGTTTCTAGTAATGAGAATATTACACTAAAAAAAATAGTTAATAATGGATTACATAATTGGGATTGGAATTGGAATTCTAGTAATCCGAATATTAATATGGAGTATGTAAAGAATAATTTTAATAGGGACTGGAATTGGTCTATTTTGTCATTAAATAAAAATATTACAATTCAAGATATTGAAAATAATATGGATATGGGTTGGGATTGGGTTTTTTTATCATATAATCCTAATATTACCGTAAATTTTATAAAAAAACACATTGATGAAAAATGGAATTGGCAGTTTATATCAGATAATGCCTGTATTAAATTTGATGATGTGTATAAAAATCCTGATTTGCCCTGGAGTTGGAAACATTTATCATATAATAAGAATATTACACTAGACATAATATTGGCAAATCCAGGTATGCCGTGGGATTGGGATAGTTTATCATATAATCCAAATTTAACACTAGATGCTATTAAAAAATATAACGATATTGTTAAATGGAATTGGACTGGAATATCGAAAAATCCAAATCTTACTATTGAATTTATTAAGGAACATAGTGATAAACCCTGGGATTATTATGAATTAGGGAAAAATCCGAGTTTTACACTAGATATGATTGAAAATAATATGGATATGTCGTGGAATTGGTTTTCATTCTCTGTTAATCCTAATTTGACTATGGATTTTATTAATAAATATCCAAATATAGATTGGAATTGGGAATTTATATCAAAGAACCCTAGCATTTTGATAGAGGATATTAATAATAATCCTGATAAACCTTGGTGTTGGAAATATATTTCTCAAAATAAATTTACGAAAAATAAAGAAATATTTTACCAAAAATGGTATAGAAAGTATATGGCTATATTCCGATTACAACAATACTTTAATAAAGCATATGATAACCCTCAATACGCACTTTTTAAAAAAATATTTAATCGTAATTGGGATAATGCGATTTGTTAGTTATTTACACCTGAATTTTTAAATCATTTTGACAAATTTTATATATAATATATAATGATGCTGATATATTTAACCCTGTTGATATAATGAAAGGACAATTCTTTATTAGAATAGCATAACTTAACCATAGTATTCCTCCAAAAATATATAGACAATACATTGCTAAGGAAAGAGAGGTTGTGTGATTTGTAATATAAATTTTATACACTTGTGGTAATTAAAAAATGCTATTTATTACGGTAGCAATATAACCCAATATTAATATATTTTTTGTCATATCTTAATTACTATAGGATATGAGATTTTTAATGTGCTAATTGTTTTATACTTAGTTTGGGCTTACTTGTTAAAATTTTATTGGTAAATATAGATTGTTTTATTAGAAAAAAAAGATTTTTTGATAATAATATTTACAAAATTAACAGAAATTGAATTATTAATGAATATATTTTGTATTATATTTACCTGTGTTGAACTACACAGACACCTGTGAATTATGGCTGAACGCGTCAACAATTACCCCGTCCTTAATCCCAGGGAGAATGATATCGAACGTTTTGAGGATTTGAAACATTTCATCCGACAAGGCAATGAAAACGCTTTAAAAGGGCTATTAGGAAACGACGATATACCTGATGCTCCAAACGATGACCCCTATCTTCCTGAGGGCGAAGGATACTACTCCGAATCTCTAGCTCATTTAGCAGCGGAATGTGGAAATACTAGAATACTGACTATATTGCGGGATATTAACCCTGTTTCATTCGACGACATATATCAGAAAGACGTGAAAACCGTCATTGATGACGCAAACACGCACCCAAATATCAAACTTAAACTCGAAGAATGGTATGCTACTACATATCCCCGAAATAATTAAAATATTAAACTACAATAATATTATGATATTTTACAATAAAAATTATTGTTTTTTTATTCTCTAACTAGATATACTTATTCATAAAATATTAATAGGTTCTAGAATTAACATCATCTCTCTTAAAGCATAACTCAATTTCTCATTTGGAGTAGAATTTCGAAAATTACAATCTGCTACCATATAACTATTATACACCATATCTTTGTATCTTAGTAGTAAAAAGAACCATCTAGGGGCAGTATCAGGTGTATATTTAGATTTTACATCTTCAATTGTATCTTCAACCACTTTATTAAATTGGTGAATTGGTGAATTCTTTGGTATATGACCTGATGTATTATATTCAGGTTCTTTTGTAAAATAATTATTATTTATTTTTAATTTTTCATTCAAATCCATATTTGTGATTTCTATTTGATTTTTAAGTAAAATGTATAATTATATATAAAATTAATCAATTTTTTTAATATTATTTTTTTAATATTGTTTTTTTAATATTATTTTTTACATAAGTTAGTATATAATTTATATTGATAACAAAACAATAAAAATGGAAACACTAGAGTTCAAGTATTTGCCACTAGAGATGAAAGAACATATAATATACTCAGTCGGCACACAATACCACTATATATTAATGTTTGTATCATACGAATTCTATCACATTGTTCTTGGAATACGCCAAAGACTAAATATTAAATCTAAATTGAAAATTCCATCTTATATTATCGCAATGTCAATACCATTAATTGAATGGGTATGTGAAAAAAAACTTGCTAGACTAAGTCCCAAAGTTTGCTATCAAGCAGCATTAAATGGTAATCTAGACGTTCTCAAATATGCTCGTTCTAAAGGCTGTCCTTGGAACGACTTTACACCTAGTTATGCAGTCAAAAGAAGAAATTATCATATCTTAAAATGGGCTGTAGATAATGGGTGTCCAACACACGAATGGGCTTGTATGTGGGCAGCATATAATGGTGATTTACACATTCTTAAATGGTTGCGTGAAAAAGGGTGTCCTTGGGATAAAGAAACTTGTAGTTTCGCAGCTCTTAAGGGACATATACATATTATAAAATGGGCACGTGCTAATGGTTGTGAATGGGACGCAAATACTTGTGGTAGTGCCGCTAGTTATGGCGATTTAGGTTCTATTAAATGGCTACGTGCGAACGGTTGCCCTTGGGACGTACTTACTTGTGCTTGGGCATCTCAAAATGAAAATATCCAAATATTGGAGTGGCTATATAATAATGGGTGTCCTTGGAATTCACAAACATTCTATTACGCAGCGATGAAAGATAATATTGATACATTGAAGTGGCTTTATGCTAATGGGTGTCCTTGGGATTGTGATACTGTATTAGCAGCAGCAGAAAATGGGCTTTTAGAAAATGTAAAATGGTTTCTCGAAAAAGGTTGTCCTTGGAACGAAGATGCTTGTGATAGTGCTGCTGAAAACGGACATCTAGATGTTTTACAATATCTTCGTGCTAATGATAAAAGTATAAAAGTATAAAATAATAAATTAAAACTAAATTTTTGTTTTCTTATTTATTTTTCCTATTTCCATACTTTTCATTTGTTAATATCTTTTCCAAACAATCTTTTGCTGAAATTCTCTTATCTAGTTCAACTGTCATAAAATTATTAATCACATCATAATATGGCTTAATATCCTTATCTACTTTACCATCTTCAACATTCAATAAATTACTGAATATTACACCACAATCTTTCACATCATTCATTTGTGCTATATTCAATTGTTCGGTATTACTGAGACTTTTAAGCATACTTTTAGTATTATTCTCTAATTCCACTTTATCATCATTTGTCATCATTAAACACTTTTCGAATTTCATATTGTTATTAGACTTATATACTCCACAACTTAGTGCGAAATCAACCAACTTTACTTTAACTTTAAGATTATGTGCTTTAGTTTTCTCCTCAAATGAAGGTGTGTGTGATACTATAATGCTTGTATCATCTAAATTTTGATGGGCTATATTACGCTTATGTATAGCACTAACCGCTTGTAATATAGACTTAATAATAGCCTTTGAAATATATTTATGTGTTTCCTTGTTAAGTTTTGCCAATTCCCCTTTGAGATTATTTAGTTTATAGCCAGTATTGAGGGGAAACATAGTATATGCGGTTATATTATTATCAGTTTGGGTTAAGTTATAGTCAATATATTTGTTAATATATGGAGCAGTATTGCGATTTTTAGATAAGATATCTAGGATTGATAATTCTAGCATAAGTTGACCTTTGTGTTTTTTTGGTAATGTGGTTATTTGACATACTAGTTGTGTATCATTACGGTCTGTTGCTAGATAGATTTTACTATTATTAATGCCTGTTCCAAGATATTTTTTAAGTTTATAGTTGGGTGAAATATTGGTGTTGATTGTAGTATTTAATTGGTCTAATTTAGGCTGACTAGTGGCATGTTTTGTAATAGTATTAATATGTAATATCTTTTTGAGATTATTGGAATCCATTGCCGATTTATCCTTATTAGATTATTACTTTTTTACTAGAAAAGAAAAATATGAATATAATTTATACTTGAAAAATCATAAAAATTTGAAATTATTGTAAATATTAAATTTAATAATTTGTTTTTTCCTTAAACTCAAATTTAGGTAATATACTACCAACATTTGTGAATGTGACATTATTTTCGTCAATTTTCATTTTACCGTCCTTATCGAGTTCTAGTACATTTACAGGAGTTCCTTGTGTGAATACAGCAGATGGACGGTTCCATTTATCTGGGATACACGCAGGTGGTCTTTTTTGTGGAACGTCCCATCTATCAGGTGGGAAAATAGAATATCCAGGGTAATACTCCTTTGGTCCAATATTACTCTTACACATAGGTTTTTTATTAGTAGCATTATCTGGCTTACTATCATTTCCATCAAATGGCATACTAACATCATTATTGCTATTAGTCATATTATTGTAGTATTTCTGGACGGCTTCTTCTTGCATGTCCTCCCAAGCATTCTTACTAACGTTTTCTGGAACATCATAAGAACCATTATTATTACTCCAAATATTACTAGCAGGTTCCTGGGAACGATTAAATATTACATTGGTTAATCCATTGACCGCATCTTGTTGATTGTTTTGTTTGCGATAACGAACATTCCCTGAGCCGCTATCATTGGCTTTTATAATAATCTGTGGAGTAAAGATATTACCTGTACCTTCCATACCAGACTGTTGGATTGATACATTACCACCACTACGACTACCGTCTCCACCACCACTTACTTTATCGGTATCATCGAACTTTTCTTTGTCATCATCTTCATTATCTTCATTATCTTCATCAACTTCATATAGTGAATTTGTTTCACCATAATCGGGAGCCATAATTTCAATGACATCTTCGAAACCTTCAACTTTTTTCATATTTTTAATAGCAATAACTAGAATAGCAACTCCAATAACGATTAATAGAATGTTATTTTGTCTGTCTAGTTTGCGTTCCATTGTTAAACATCCTGCTAGTAGGACTAAAGTAATTACAATAACTGGCAACATCATCTTTTAATATTTAATATTTATTATTTTATAATTTATTATTCTGTAATTTATTATTAACTAATTTATATTTTAGTTAGAATTTTAACCTTTCACTTATTAAATATTATATACAAAATTAATAGGATATTTTATAAATCAAAATACTATAAAAAAAAAAATATATATAAAAAAATCTAAAAAATATTGATGAATAAAAACCAACAAATTCATTGATTTGCCAACCTTATTCTATTGTATTGTGATATTATCCTATCAAAACAACTTTCCCCCTCCACCATATACTGTGTCCCAACCTGAAAATAGTTAGCACCTGCTAGTTGTCCCTCATAACAATCCATTCCATATCCAATTCCACCACACATTACAATCTTTACGTTTTCACTTAATTGATTTCTAAACTGGTATATCTGACCTAAAACAATACCTTTCATAAATTCTCCACCACCACCCCCTCCCAATTTATTTAAAATTACTGGCTTACTAGTCATAATATCTTCACCTGGATTATTAATATGTTCGAATTGTAAGCAGTTTGGCATACTATTAGAACAAGTTATAAATGATATATCATACTTATTTACTAAATGACTTACTTTCTCAAAATGCCATCTAGTTGTATAAACTGGTAATTTCAATCCAATCGGTTTCGCACTATGATTATACGACGTCGCACTGATAATATTATTTAAGTATTCGTTAAATACTTCCACGTCTGATGATACTGGGATACCACCAATATTAGGACAACTCAAATTTAGTTCTAGGGCATATATACTATTATTTTTCAATGTATCAGTAATAATTTTAGTATTGTCGTCTAGTGATAATCCTGCGACTGATAATATTATTGGTTTCTGATTACTAGCATTAATACTCTGGGAATATTCATTGGCATAATCTAAGTAGAATTGGTAACCTTCATTCTCTAGTCCATTGCTATTAATGCTAATAGTGCCATTGTCCCAATATTTAGGGGGTTGATTACCACTTCTTTTGGCAAGAGTACAGGATTTTGTTTGGATAGCACCTGCACTACTAGATGCTATATTATTCAAGTCTTCTTTGGTTGTACATTTACAACCTGCTGCGTTGTATATAGGGACTTGTAATTCGAATTGAGATACCATTTTTATTTATATTTTTTAATAAATTAAAGATGTATGTTATAGGTTTAAGACAAAAAATATATAAATTAAAATATAAAGATTAATTTTATGTATATACTGAAAATGTCCTAATCCTAGAATAAGAATTTTAAAGTTTATGCGGATGGATAGAATTCTGTAGTATTAAAACTACTAAAGATGCTTTGGTAGGGTTCATTGGTTCCTCTTGGGTTGAAATCCGCATCTTTACCTACTAAATCTACAATACAAGTCTCCAAATCATAATTTGTGAATGTAGCTGGGTCATCTAGACTATTTTGAATTTTGCGGACTTCATCTAAATCTTTTGAATAATACATACATTTTTCGGCACTTTGGATATATGGTGCTATCTTACGAGCACATTCATATTCGTATATATCTGTTGGGTCTTTACCAGTTTTATTGACAACTAGATTATTTACAGGTATATCTAGTGAGCATTTTTTCTCTTTCATATATTTTTTAGCATCTTCTAATGTATCAAATTTCATAGGGTTTTTCTCACCATCAATTGGTTTTCTGCTATTGTGAGCATAATAATGTTTGCCATCTGTATATAAATATTCAGGGCAATCAGATGGGATTGGTGTATGGTCATCTACTAGAACAATAAAACCATCAGTCTGTTTACTTGCTATAACAACTACAATGATTATTACTAGAATAATAATAAAAACAACAATCGATATAGCACCTATACTATTTCCAAAATTACCTCCTTTCATTTATTTAAATTTTAAAATTTTTTTTTCTTTTATTTTAACTATCTATTTTAACGTTTAGTTATTTATTGATAAATAGTTAGATATTTTACATAGAATTAGGTATCTAGAGTTTATACCCATTTCTCCGTATGACTTAGAATTTTATTAGTTGGTCGTAATTTTACTTCTGGGTGTCCGCTCTTCTTTGTCAAGTGTAATTTAGCATATTGTTGCCATTTTTTAACTAAATATTCTGCTGACTTTAATGCGTCTGCTTTTCTATCATCACTAGTGGATTGCATACCACCTTTATTAGCATAATATTTCGTTTTTACAGTAATATTGTTAGCCCTAATCACAATACCATCTTTATGAAAATATTTAAGTGTTCTCTCCACATCTTCTTTCTCATCTAGTTCTAATTTCAAATCTGGGGAATGTCTGATAATAGCACCCCACATTGGACCAACAATGAATTTGAGGCTAGTGCTAATGGTTGGTGTCATAAAGAAAGCATTTGATACTGGGTAAATACCCCATAGAAAAGCATTACTAGACCGACATTTTTGGAACATATCCTGGATAAAACTATTAAGATTACTAATTGGTTTTAAAATATATTGATAATTTTTCCTTTGTTTTTGGTCAATCTTAGTAGTTTTCTGGTGTAATTCTAGAATGTCTTCAATATCATCGTCCATCTGGACTAGATTAGTATTTTCTGGGTAATATTGTTGAATGAAATTACGCTGATTTCGTAATCCTTTTTTACCGATGATAATTTTACTGTAAGATGTTGGGTCTAGTGATTGTTTATATGTATTGTATTCTGACTTATTGGCAACGAAAATGTCGATGATACTAGGTGATATTTTATATTTTTGTAGGGTTGATAATGTGTGTAGGGATAATAGAGTATGTCGATTATAAGATGGAATAGCAATACGGAATATCATTTTGTTTAGTTAATATATTACTTTTCATTTTGATTTATTATTTAGGATAAATTGTAAAAATTTTTGATAAGTTTGATAAGTTTTAAATGTAAAAAAAAATAAAGTGAAATTTTTTTATTATTATATTATTTAAGCTCAATTAACAGCTACCAACTTCGAACTGCTTACGGTTGCTATCAGGTTCGATGGTAGTTTGTCCCCAGGGGCTAACCTGTTGCTGGGGATTAGGGGGTTCGCTACGGAGCTGACGGTTAGCGTTACGGAGGGTTTGTCCGACAGTGTTAATACCAACATGATAACCAGCGGTGAGGAAATTCTTATCTTGGAGAGAACCTTGTCCAGAAGGAGCGACTTGAGCCCATTTGCTGTTAGCATCATTGGGAAGTAATTCAGCGGATGTTAGGACATCCTTGGGATAGCATTCAGATGGCATTTCGCTAAAGTTAGTGCTTTCCTGTTGGTCTAGTTCCTTGGGACCTGCATTTTGACCGAGGGCTTCAGCGGCAAGGACTTCGGCTTCAGCAGCAGCAGCAGCAAGGGCTTCAGCTTCATCAGCTTCTTCCTGGTTATCGAAACCTTCAGATACTTGTTCTTGTTCAACGACGGATTGTTCGTCCATATAATTCATAATTAGGTAGCCCACGAGAACAACTGCTACCACTGCCAATAGGCATTTTACTACATTATCGTCCATAATAAGATGTTAGATTGCTATGACTATTTATAATAATATTATATTTTAATCCTAGAAAAAATTTTTAAATAAACGCCTTATTAAAAATAATTATCATTTTAAATCTAAATTAAATATTTGCTAAATAAATTATGTTAAAACCTATTACCTGGGATATATTATGTAAATATCACCGATGTTCTCCTGTAGAAAGAATTGGAAGAAATGAAGAAACTGAATTGGAATATCAGAAACATTTAAATTTATTAAAACAAAAAAATATACCAATTGAAAAACATATAACTGACAATATCCTATGTAATAATCAAGTAATTCTTGTGGAAAATACATTTCCGTATTGGACTACTGATGACATTAGACATTATTGTATCTGGTGGAATTATTGCGGAAAAAATAAATTAAATATTGATGAATATGATGATTATATACATTTTTTACTGGAAGAAAAATTTAATAAACAAATGAAACCACTAGAAGATTATATTTATTTTGAAAATATTTCTGAGAATAAAAGTATTCCACAAATATTTCACATTCATGTTTTCCTGAGAAATATAAATTAGTAAGTTCTATTACAAAATATTAAAATGCTTCAATTACTTTAATTACTTTAACTATTTCTTGGAAATATAAACTAAAATGACTAGCAGACTAAAACTATATCATACACTTGGTAAATTAGAAGCCTGTATTGATGAAGCTGGACTTGGACCATTGGCAGGACCTGCATTCTGTGCTGTTGTAATTTGGAATCCATTCCTTGAGACTATCTGGGAAAATACATCTAGAAAAAAATATATTAGCAATATGCTAGATAAAATACGAGATAGTAAAAAAATGACCCCTAGTGATAGATATAATCTAGTGAATTTTATTAAAGATAATGCGATAGATTATCAAATTGAACATATTAGTGTTCCCGAGATTGACAAATATAATATTAGAAACGCTAATTTCTTATGTATGCACAGGGCACTTTCTAAATTAAGAGTTATCCCTGAACATATACTGATAGATGGCAACGCATTCAAACCTTATTTCCCTGATGAAAACAATAAATCATATCAAATACCACATACAACAATAGTCAAGGGTGATGATAAATATATTGGTATCGCAGCAGCATCTATACTAGCAAAGACTAGTAGGGATAGACA
>Ga0181597_10006656_pt1 | contig 10712 bp, 5 predicted proteins | sample 041ome_5_FD_148647 | JGI IMG/M metagenome (GOLD analysis project Ga0181597, IMG submission 148647) | Coastal salt marsh microbial communities from the Groves Creek Marsh, Skidaway Island, Georgia - 041403US metaG (spades assembly) | ecosystem: Environmental > Aquatic > Marine > Intertidal zone >... | reverse complement strand
ATCGCCCAGCGCGCGCGCGTCGAGCCTCGCGTACGCCATGACGCGCGACGCGTCAGAGAGTGCGGCGCGGCGCATCACATCGCCGCGCATGCTCCCCGCGCGCGCGTACGTCGTGAGCCTCGCCGGGCTGCTCGCGGGCGCGAGCTGCGTGCACCGCGTCGCGTCGCCCGACCTGACGATTCCCAAGCGCGGCGCGCGCGCGACGACGACGCGATGACGCCGCGCGGCGAATCGCCGTCCGACGACGACGTCGACGACGCGCGCGACGCCGCGAGCGCCGAGGCGCTGCTGGGACTCTTCATGCTCGTCAGCGCGCTGGTGTACGTCGATCGAGGGATCGCGAGCTCGGCCGCGGTGAGCGGGGCGCCGAGGAGCGCGCGCGAGCCCGCGGGGCGAGGCTTGCAGGGCGCGCTCGGGTGCTCGTACGCGGCGTACGGAGCGCTGAACGCGGCGTTCATGATCGGACTGCTCTCGGGCGCGCCCGCGTTCAGCGCGATGGCGAATAAAGCGTGCGCGTTCAGATTGATCGCGATCGGGCTGGCGATGGCGGCGGTGGGGGAGCTCGGATGCGCGCTGGCGCCGACGTGCGGGGCGGCGTTCGCGGCGCGCGCGCTGGTGGGCGCGGGAGAGGCGAGTTTTATCGCGCTCGCGGCGCCGTTCATCGATGATAAAGCGCCGAAAGGCGCGAAGACGATGTGGTTGGCGATGTTCTACGCGTGCGTGCCGTTCGGGGTGGCGTTCGGGATCGCGTTCGGGGGGGCGGTGACGCCGGCGATGGGGTGGCGATGGGCGTTCGGGTTGAACGCGTGCGCGATGGCGCCCGCGGCGGCGTACTGCTTCTGGCGTCCGGCGGTGCGCATGCGAGGCGTCGGAGGCGATGCGAATGCGCGCGAGGCGGCGGCGACGTCGACGGTGGCGTCGTTGACGCGCGCGTTCGCGCGAGATTGTAAAGAGTTGTTCGAGCGCGAGACGTACGTCGTCGTCGTGCTCGGGTACGCCGCGTACACCGCCGTCATCGGCGTGTACGCGGTGTGGGGACCGAAAGCCGGGTTCGCGATATTTCGAGATGAGTTACACACGTCGACGAACGCGGACATGCTCCTCGGTGCGATCACCGTCGTGAGCGGGATCGCGGGCACGCTTCTCGGCGGCGGCGTCGTGGACAAGTTGGGGAGCTCGACGGCGACGGCGTTGCGCACGTCCGCCATCGCCGCCGTCGGGGGATTCGTGTGCCTCGAGCTCGCTTTCAGGTGTCAAACGTTCGCATCGTTCGCGGTGTGCTTGCTCATCGGACAAATGTTCGCCTTCGCGTTACAGGCGCCGATCAACGCCGTCGTGCTCTGGAGCGTCCCCGCGCGTCTGCGCCCGCTCGCGTGTTCGATGACCACCGTCACCATTCACCTCTTCGGCGACGTCCCATCGCCGCCGCTCTTCGGGCACTTCCTCGAGCGCGATGGCGTCCCCACGCCCGAGCGCTGGCGAACCATGTGTTCGACGTTCACGCTCTTATTCGTCGTCGCCGCGGGCGTCTTCGCGACGGCGGCGCGGCGAGCCGGCGGCGACACGCGCCGACAACGCGTCTTAGACGACGACGACGACGACGACTCGCGCGACGTCGACGACAGGCTCTTACCGACGTAGCTTTAGATTTCTTCAACGTGCACTGTACATTATTTCCGCCCGATCGATCGCTCGAGCGTCGCCGAAGCCGCGTCGCCGACGCGTCGCGGCGTCGCCGTCCCGCGCGTCCGCGCGCCGTTCACACACCCGCGCGCGCGACCGCCGCGCGCCGGCGTCGAACGGCGCGAATGACGACGACGGCGCCGCGCGCCGCCGCCGTCGCGTCGCGCGTCGCGTCGTGCGCGCGCGCGTCGACGTCGACGTCGCGCCGACCGCTGCGCCTCTCGCGACGGCGCGCGGCGCCTCGACCGCGCGCCGCGGGCGACGACGACCCCGCGGAACCGCTGCAGCGTTACGCCGACGTCGCGCGCGCGTCGCCCGCGGCGTTCGGCGCGGTGAGCGCGGTGGCGCTGCTGGCGAACCGCGCGCTGAGCGGCGTCGCGCCGGTGGCGGACGCGTCGAGCGCGCAGTCTCGCGCCGACGTCATCTGTCTCGCGATGTCCGCGTGCTTAGTGCTCACCGGATTGACGTGGATCGCGCTGAAGACGAAACCACCGAACGTGGTGGAGTTGGTGGGGACGCGATTGGAGACGCCGTATTACGCGGCGACGGCGACGAAGGCGCTCCGGGACGAGTTGGCGTGGGCGTGGGACGCCGCGCGCGAGTCGACGAATTGTGACGTCATGGCGGTTTTCACGAAGGATGGACGACGCGTCATGCAAGCGGGGATCGCGGCGAACGCGCTGCGCGATCCCGAGGCGTTGACGCGAGACGTCGAGCTCGGTCCGATTTGCGCCGCCGCCGCGCGAGACGCCGCGCCCAACTATCTAGCCAATCTCATCCTCTTCCCGGGTCGCGTCGAGTTCGAGCGATTCTTTCCCGTGAACACGCAAGCCGTGTGCGTGCGTCCGATCGGCGACGGCGCCGTGCTCGTCATCGGCTCACGAACGCAGCGCGGTTTGACGCCGAGCGACCAACGCTGGTTCGACGTCGTCGCGCAAAAGCTCGATCGCGCCCTCGAGCGCGGTTTGTGATCGCGCGCGCCGCGGGACGTCGTCGGTGTAATTTAGTTTTCACCTCAACGCGCGCGTCCGCGCTCAACGCGCGCGAAATCCTACCTCGATTGCCCGCGTTCGCGCTTCGGAGCGACCGGCGCGGACAATTCAAAAAATCCGCCTTAACCCTCTCCAGCTGTCGCTACGGTTTCGTCAAACCGCGACGCGCACACCGCGTCTCGACGCCCGCGCCGCGTCGCATCGACCGGACTCGAGCGCGCGCGCGCGCTCGTCGCGCGCTCGTCGCGCGCTCGTCGCTCGAACGCGCCGCGCGCCGACGCGACGCGCGCGAAACGTCGTCAATCGTCGACTGATTTTGAATTCAAAATCAGCCGCACGTCATCGACGCGCGCGCGCCGTGCGCGATGAGCGGGAGCCGACGCGCGGGCTCGTCCAAGGCGGCGAAAGCGCTCGCGGCGACGGCGAAGCTTCGCGAGCTGCGCGAGGGCGGCGGGAAGCGATCGAGAATCGATGAGGTGGACGCCGAGGCGGACGCGATCGAGGACGTGTACGAGGAGTTGGACGAGGAACAATATCGAGCGTTAGTGGCGAAACGACGCGAGGAGGGAGCGGGATTCGTGGTGAACGATGATGGCGAGGGATACGAGGATCTGGGGGAGGAGGAAGATTGGACGGCGGCGAATGAGAATTATTCAGACGACGAAGAGTACGACGCCGACGGGAGAAAGGCGCAAAAGGCGGCGCCGGAACCGAAAAAGAAGCTGAGCGCGAAGGAGAAGGCGAAGAAGGCGAACGCGAACGCGAAGAGTAAGGCTGGGATGCTCGTCGGTGGAGTGCCGAAGAAGAAGAAGTTGGATGATTTGGCGGCCGAAGCGGATACGGACGCGATGTTGGAAGATATTCTCGCCGGCGTGGACATGGACATCGGGTCGACGGCGCCGATGGTAGTGTCGGCGCCCAAGCCGAAGACAAAGCCGTATGTTCCGCCTGTTGCACCGCGACGTTCACCGCGTAAGGCTGTCGCGGCGTCTACCGCGGCGACGATCGCGCGTTCGCCGGCTAAGACGCCCGGGAGCAGCGCGAAGAAATCAGTTCGATTTGAAATCGAGGAAGAGGACGAAGATTTGCCCACGGGAGATGTCGGCGCATTCGACGACGAAGACGACGGTGCGATTGAAAATGATGACGTCGATATAGATGTCGCCATGCCCGAAGCCGAGCCGTTGAGCGCTGAAACGAAGAAGTCGGTGAAAATTGTCAAAACCGACGCCGGGCAACGGCCGCCGGAACCCGAATCAATTCTCAAAACGCTCGACGAAGACGAAGAGCCAGAGGATGTCGGTCCCGTGACGCAAGATGCCGGCCCTGTGACGTTCAATGGTGCGGAGCTCCCTAGAGATTCGGACGGTTCGACGCCCTTCTTCTTCATGGATGCGCAAGAAGAGCGCGAATCCCCCGGCACGGTGTTCCTCTTCGGTCGTGTGCCGGTGTCGAGCGATCCGCAGTCGGAGACCATCAGTGCGTGTGCGGTGGTGCAGAACATGCAAAGATGCATGTACATCGTTCCGACCGCGTCTACGTTCGCTGATCCTGATGGAGAGTTGGAAGCGCTGGGGCAAATGATGGAGGAAACGCGGCGCGAATTCAAGTCGTGCGCGGATTCGGACGACAAGAAGGAGGAAAAGAGAATTGCGGCTCAAAAGGCGAAATCTGATCTCATGAAAAAACTCGTGCCTTTGTCCGGTGACCTTCGCGCCGAAGTCAAAGAAGTCTTGAAGGCGCGAAAGATTGAGAACTCGAAGATCACCATCGTCCGCCGACGCTATTGCTTTGAGCGCAAGGACATTCCGCAAGGTCCGTTGTTCGTGCTCAAAGTGAAGATCCCGGCGACTTACGCAGCGTTTCCGAGCGATATCAAGGGTAAGCACTTCGTCGCCGCTTTGGGCACGCAGGCTCCCATGTTGGAACTTCTCACGCTCAAGTCTAAGCTCAAGGGCCCGAGTTGGATCGCGCTTCACGGCGCCGCCATCGTTCCGACGGAGAAGCAAAAGTCTTGGTGCAAACTCGAGCTCACACTGCCGAACGCACACAAGAGTGTGCGCCCTTGTCTCGAAGCCATCGCATCGCGCCCAGCGCCGCGTCTCACCGTTGCTTCGTTGAACCTGCAGACGATCGTCAATCAGCAAACCAACGTGAACGAAATCGCAGTCGCCTCGGTGCAGTACATTCGCGACGTAAACTGCGAAGGATCCACAACGGCGGCGCAACTGAAGACCGGTTTACGTCATTTTACCGTCGTGCGCAAGCTCGATGGACTGGAGATGCCTCCGGGATGGCAAAATGCAGTCGCGCACGAGAACAACACCAATGTCATCGCCAAGCGTACAGGCTCCGTCGTCCTCGCCGCGCAGAACAACGAACTCGGTTTGCTCAACTTTCTTTTGGCAAAGTTGCACCAACTCGACCCGGATGTCATCGTCGGTCACAACATCGGCGGTTTCAATCTCGACGTGTTGCTTCGCCGATTTCAGGCGAACAAGATTGGCCATTGGAGCCGCATCGGTCGCATGAAACGTACGCGCATGCCAAACATCAACGGCTCTGGAGGTGCTTACGGAGGAGGTGCGTCCATGGGCGCGTTGCAGTGTCTCGCTGGAAGACTTTTAGCGGATACGTACTTGAGTGCGAAAGATTTGTTGGGCAAGGAGGTGTCTTACACGCTTACGTCGCTCTCTGAAACGCAACTTGGCGTACGACGAGAAGAAGTGCCGAGCGCCGAAATCCCCAACCGTTATCAAGACACGAACGCTCTCATGCATTTGATCAAGTGCACGGAAATCGACGCAAAGTTGAGTTTGCATCTGATGTTTAAGATGGAAGTCGTCCCGTTGACGAAGCAGCTGTCGAACATCGCCGGTAACCTTTGGAGTAAGACGCTCGGGCACACGCGCGCTCAGCGCGTCGAGTACCTCTTGCTTCACGAATTCCACAGTCGCAAGCACATCGTCCCCGATCGTTTAAGTGCCAAGGAACGTCGCCGCGTCGCCGCGGCGAGCGGTGAAGAAGAGGATGATGGCGGTAAGAAGGGTCCGTCTTACGCGGGTGGCTTGGTGCTTGAGCCGAAGAAGGGCCTGTACGACACCTTTGTCCTCGTCCTCGATTACCAGTCGTTGTACCCGTCGATTATTCAAGAGTACAACATTTGCTACACCACGGTGCGGCGACATTTCGACGCGGGCGAAGAAAACGCCGAAATTGAACTACCCGCGCCGATCTTAAGCGACAAGGACTTCGCCGTCTTGCCGAAAGTCATCGCGAACATTGTGCAAAGCCGTAGAGAAGTGAAAGGATTGATGGCTCGCGAAAAAGATCCGGCGCGCGCAAAGCAGTATGATCTTCGCCAGCTGGCTCTCAAGCTCACCGCAAACTCCATGTACGGTTGCTTGGGTTTTAGTCAGTCGCGCTTTTTTGCCGAGCCCATTGCGGCGTTGATCACGGCGCAAGGTCGTAAGATTCTTCAGCGCACGGTGGATCTCGCGAAAGCGAAGTGCGAGCTGGACGTCATTTACGGCGATACGGATTCCATTATGGTGAACACCAAGTCTCACGATTTGAATCATTCTAGGGCGCTCGGAAACAAACTCATTCGTTTCGTCAACAAAGAATATCGGAAATTGGTTTTGGAGGAAGATTACATCTTCCGATCGATGTTGCTGTTGAAGAAGAAGAAGTACGCCGCCATGAAGGTTGTCAACGGACCGAATGGAACCAAGGCGACGAAGCTCGAGATGAAGGGTCTCGATATCGTTCGTCGTGATTGGGCGCCGCTGGTGAAGGACCTTGGTAAACAAACTCTCGAAGAACTTCTTGATGTGGATGGTGAACGCGAAGAGCGCGTGAACGCGATTCACGACGGTTTACGTACGATCCGAAAGGACATGGTTGAAAACCGCGTGCAGTTGTCCAAGTACATCATCACGAAGCAACTCACGAAGGCGGTTGAAGAGTACCCCGACGCAAAGCATCAGCCGCACGTCATGGTAGCCAAACGTCGATTGGAGGCTGGTAAACAAGATGGCGTCAAGGCGGGAGAGACTGTGCCGTACATCATCGCGCTGGAAAGCGAGCTGCCGCTCGAGGACATCGCCGCGGGAAAAGCCGGCGCCTCTGGTGGAAAGGGCTTGGCCGAGCGGGCCTATCATCCCGACGAAATCCTCGAGAAGGGTTTGAAGGTTGATTTGCACTACTACTTGTCTCAGCAAGTCCATCCCGTGATAACTCGTTTGTGCGCCCCGATTGAGGAAACCGACGGCGCCGCGATGGCGGAATGCCTCGGGTTGGACTCGAACAAGTTTAAAACGCAAACACGCGATGAGGACGAGTACGACGACACGTTTGGCGGTGGTAGATTCGCGTTGGATGACGAAGAGCGCTTTGCCAAGTGTAAGCCTCTGAAGCTTCGCACGCGCACAGGCGTCGAGTTTGATTTCCGTGGAATTCGTGAAGTCATGGATGACAAGATGTCCGCGACCGAGGTGTTGGCGCCGCCGACGCCCGGCGCGGGCAAGGAAAACGCGCCGGCTCAAGGCAAGACGGCGTTGAGGACGGAAACGATCGATGCCGCCTCATTGGCAAACCAGGTCAGTCTCGCCGTTCGCGAACGCATCAAGGAGTTCTACGCAGCCCCGCTTCGATCGGACGACGACGTCGATGCGACGGAGACGCGCAACATCGCGCTTCGTTGCCATCACACCAACGCGGAATTGACAGGCACTTTGAGCGCTGACCCGATGTCCAAGGGCACGATGGAGAAGAGCATCCCAGAGGACGAATTGTACAACCAACTTTTATATTACAAGCGATTGCTGTCCATCAAGGAAGCTGAGCGCAGTAATAAGAGCAAGGATGAACGCGCCGAGTTCCGTAAAAAGATTTCCGAGGCGCCTGGGTTGGAAATTGCATTAGACGGGGCGCACGAAAAGCTCGAAAAGATTATGAACAAGAGTTCGTACATGTGGATTTCGCTCGCCGACTTGTTTAGCGTCGCAAAGGCGTAGAGTTGTGGTACTTAGAAGAAGAAATGTAATCAATCGCGTTTTCAACGTTTCTAGGCGAGCGATGCCGCATAGGACAAAACTCTCGAGAGCGATGCTGTAATGGGTAAAACTCTCAAGCGCGCGTCTAATCAAACGGTACGCCGATCGGTCAGAAAAGAGAGAGCTGCGACGCGCGATCGGTCAAGGGCACGTAAATCACCCCCATCTCCGTTCGCCGCTTAAAGGTGCCATCTTCGAGTCGATCGATCACCTTCAACGCCTGCCCGCTCGAATCGCCGACTGGAATCACGAGACGACCTCCGACGGCGAGTTGCTCAAGAAGCGCATCCGGAACACTCGGCGTCGACGCTCCAACGTGAATTGCGTCATACGGAGCCTCGGGTTTGTACCCATTTCGCCCGTCTCCCGCGAAAAGCATCAACCGTTTCGTCTCCAACAATCGACCTTTACCGTCCCGCTCGACGTTTTTCAGACTGTCGACCACCAATTCCTCGATGTGCTCGATCCCGACGACGATTCCCTCGCCCGTTTCATCCTTCTCCCCGTTTCGAAACGCCTCGCTCGTCACCAACTCCGCGAAGCACGCGGCGAGATACCCAGAGCCCGAGCCGACGTCCAACACTTTCGCGCCCCGTCGCGTCGCGTCGGCTTGCTCGAAGAGTTCCAAGCACGCCGCGTGCATGTGCGGCGCGGATATCGTCGCGTGGTACCCGATCGGCAGCGGGTGATCGTAGTACGCTTCTTCTTTTTCCGTGCGTCGCGCGTAGTTCCCGCGATCGACCGCGCGCATCGCGTTCGCGACGCGCGGCGACTTGATTATCGCATTCTTTTCCAGCGCGCGAACGAGCGAGTCGTTGTCCACGCCGTGCGAACGCCACGCCATTCGGAGCGACGACAGCGACGACGAGCCGACCAAGGCGCGGCGGGTGATCGAGCGCGCGGCGTGGGCGCGTGTGATGGCGCGCGGAGACGTCGCGCGCGGGCGATTGTGAGGAAAAGATATTTTCATTTCAACTAACTCTCGGGACGGGACGGGACGGGACGACGCGCCGAGTAGCGGCGCGCGACGACGACTCGCACTAATGCGACACCGTAATAATGAATGTAAACGACGCGTAAACGACGATCGCGCGAAAGCGCGCGATCAGGGCTCGACGCCGGCGCTGCGGAGTAACTCGCGAAGGCGCTCGCACTCGGCCAACGCGGCGTGCTTTTCGCGAATCGTCGATTCGAGCTTCGAGCGCAAAGCGCGCTGCTCGTGGATGGATAAAGAAGCGTCGACGTCGTTCGGTGAGGACTTGGTGGTCTCCCGAACGAGGGTGTCGATGATGCTGGCGTGCTTGACGGCGTCGGGATCGGTTGGATCGACGGCTCGAGCGTTCGGTCGTTTCGATCGCGCGGCGTGCTCGACGTTTTCGTCGTGGCGGCGGCGCAGCTCGGCTTCGACCGCCGCGAGCGCGGCGGCGTCCACGCACACCGGCCCGGGCGCGTTTCGCGGAATTCCTCGAGACGCGCGGTCGCGCCCGAGGTCGAGCGTGCGGACGACGGGCCACGGAACGTCGCCGTTGACCCAGGACGCGAGTTGCGCGCTCGGATCGATCGTCGGCGACGCTTCGATCCACACCTTGACGCCGCAGTCGCACGTCAGCGGAATCCACGTCGATTGCTGCGACGCGTCAACTCCGACATCTTCCGAACGACGCTTCGTCGGCGTCGTTCGCGGCGCAGCTCTCCGTTCGGCGAGCGTCCTGCGCGACGCCTCGAATCGATCTCGGCGTTCGCGCTCGCGGTCGACGAAACGCGCGGCGCACTCGTCGTACGAGGGTTGATACCGCCTGATGCGCTCCTCTCGAGTCTTTTCGCGCATCTCGCGACCTTCGTCGTCGTCGTCGACGTCGAAGGCTTCGTTATCGCCGCCCTCCGCGAACGCGTCGACGTCCACCGTCGTCGCGTCCATGGCGCACTCGTCGTCGCCCGAAGACACCGCCGACGGCGAGTCCATCGCGCGGGACGGCCGCTCCAGCTCCCTCGACTCCCCATCTCGAATCAACAACCAACACTGACGCGCGCTGTCGAACTCAAACGTCGCCCCCGTCGGGCGCTCGGCCAACCGTCTCGCCTCGCCGCCCGCGAACGCGCGATACCCCGGCTTCCTCCCCACCGCGTCCACGCCGCGTCCCTCGCCCGCGGGCACCATCGTCGTGTCCCATCGCGTGATTTTCCACCCGTCGCCGTCGCTTTCCCTCCCCCCCCGCGATTCGTCCAACCTCGTCCCCGCGCCGCTCGCCGGCGCGAACGGATCCCGCGCGCCTCGTCCCTCGATAAATCTATTCTGACACGTCGCCCCTCCCGGCGCGCGCCCCGCCCCGCCGTCCGCCTCCCTCTCGCCGTATCCCACGCTCGCCGCGCACGCCTCGCGCGCGCTCGCGTCCACGTCTCCCGAGAACCACGACGACGATCCCCAGAGCGTCGACGCCGCGCGCGCGCACTCCCCCGGATCCTCCACCGCGCTCGCCCCGTTCCGAAACGCCCGTCGATCGTCGTCGTGCGCGCCGTCGGCCGGCGTCGTCATCGCGTCGCGCCCGATCGCCGGCGCCGCGCCCCACCGCCGCCGTCGCGGGTCGCACGCGTCGCGCGTCGCGCGCGCCGTCGTGACGTCGACGTCAACCGTCATCGCGTCGTCGTTTTCGCGTCGTCGCGTCGTCGCGGCCGCGGAGGCGTCGACGCGCGAGCGATTCGACGCGAGCGCGCGATGCGAGCGCGCGCGCGCGCCGACGATCGATCGTCGCGGCGCGCGCGCGTCGAGATGCGGCGCCGCGGCGATCGACGGCGCGAACCGACGCGACGACGATCGCGCACTGATGGTCTCATGTGTATACTGTATACGACACCAAGTCATGTACTGTGCATGTATATATACCCATCATTACACGACGGCGCGAACCGACGCGACGACGATCGCGCACTGATGGTCTCATGTGTATACTGTATACGACACCAAGTCATGTACTGTGCATGT
>Ga0181597_10006653_pt1 | contig 10715 bp, 5 predicted proteins | sample 041ome_5_FD_148647 | JGI IMG/M metagenome (GOLD analysis project Ga0181597, IMG submission 148647) | Coastal salt marsh microbial communities from the Groves Creek Marsh, Skidaway Island, Georgia - 041403US metaG (spades assembly) | ecosystem: Environmental > Aquatic > Marine > Intertidal zone >... | reverse complement strand
CTTGGTGGATCCGATGTAGACGGTGATGCTAACAACGATCCTTTTGGTGCTGGAAACGGTTACAATGCCGACTTTTCAAATACTAAAGGTATTGTTGCTCACAGTGCTGCTGTAGGAACTGTTAAACTGCTTGATCTTGCTACCGAATCCGAGTATCAGATCGAGCGTCAAGGTACGCTATTTGTTGCGAAGTATGCTATGGGTCACGGAGTTCTCCGTCCAGAGTGTGCTATCGAATTGATCGCATAACCTGTTTTCTCTCGGTGTTGGGAGGTCTGTGATTCGTTCCGCTCCCTCCATCGGGATTAATTTTATATACATATCATGGCACTGACGACGAAACTAGAAGCTGTAAATACAATGATCTCCGTTATCGGGGAAGCACCTATCAATACACTTACAGGCGTTAGTCTGCCAATATCAGCTATACAAGCTCAAGCTGCATTAGAAGAAACAAGTAGAGCTATTCAGTCAGAAGGTTGGCACTGCAACACAGAACACGAATATGAACTGACTCCGGATGCCTCGTCAAAAAGAATAACACTTCCGGCTAACACTTTGAAATTTGACCTAGATCCATTGTTATACACCAGTGTTGATCCTGTACAAAGAGGTCTGAAATTATACGACAGAAAGAACCACACAGAACAGTGGGACTCTAGCGTAAAAGGAACTATTACATTTGAATTAGAGTTTGAAGATTTGCCAGAACAGATCAGACATTATGTTGCTGTTAAGGCTGCCAGAGTATTCGCTAATCGATTCATAGGCACTCGTGAGATAGAAGGGTTTACCCTTAGAGATGAAGTAGAAGCGAAAGCCCGTGCAATCGATAGCGACTCTGAGAATGCAGACAGAACGATCTTCGATAGCTACAGCGTCTTACGAGTATTAGATAGATAAAGCGATGCCGTTGGTCGTAACAAGCGTTCCTAACCTCGCTCAAGGGGTATCTCAACAACCAGATAACTTACGGTATCCTGGACAGTGTGACGAACAAATCAATGCTTGGGCTACTGTTGTTGAAGGATTGGTAAAGCGTCCGAATACTAGATGGATCAATGAATTTAACAGTGGTTCTACACCTACCAATCTATTTACACACTTCGTAAAACGAGATGAACAAAACAAGTATTGTGTCACTGTGTCTCTTGGTGGCAGTGTTCCTACAGTTGGTGTTATTGATCTTGCTAGCGGAACAAACATCTCAGTAGCTACTACATCTATAGCTAATAGTTATCTCAGTGGTATAACTAATCCGTTAGCAGACTTACGAGCACTTACAGTAGCTGACTATACATTCCTTGTTAATAAGAAGAAAGAGGTAAAGGTAGATGATAGTGATGAGCTAAAAAGTAAAGACTTAGAGTTTGAAGCTTTAGTTGTTGTTAAGTTAGGCGACTACGAAAAGAACTACGATATATATTTAGAGAATCAATTAGTAAGACCAGCTAGTTTAAATACTAATAACCCCGCATATCCTTCTGGTGTACAAAGCGATCAAATACCGAAAGCAGGACACACATACGAGAGTGGTAATTCTCAAGGACAGCTCAGAGGAGAATATGCAGATACCGGAGTTATAGCTGAGGATTTAGGAATAATATTAGAGGACTACTTATCAGGACAAGATGGGTTAGGTTCTGTAGAATTAGGCACAAGCCAAAGCGGAAGCGGGTTTGAAGATAGTGGTAAGAAGCAACGGGTTGTTACTAGTATTGCAACAGCTCTTAAGCCTATAAAAAATGTAAGCTATGAGTTCTTTTTAGATCAATACTCGGATGCTTCACACACCACAAAGATAGCTACTGGTACAAAAGGTACAGCTGTTTTCAGTGGAGGTAGTTTATCTAGTTATAATCTGACGCACAAAGGTATAAACTACGATAACACATTAGCTCTTAATACTTATAAGTTAATAATCAGGAAACATACGAGTTCTACTTTTGCAGCTATGTTTGGACCTGACACGACTATCACAAGTTATATAAATATAGATAACAGTACTCCTGGTTATGTGTTACCTTCTATTGATAGTATTACTACTCAATCTCTGAACTATCAAATCTTTCAAAATGGTTCTGTTATTAAAATAAAAGCAGACGCTGACTTTACTATTCGTACTGAAGATGGACTTTCTAATGAAGCTTTAAAAGTAGCTTACAAAGAAGTAGATAGTATAGTTGATCTACCTAAACATTGTTATAACCAATTCAGAATTAAAGTAAGAGGTGACGCTGATGTAGACCAAGATGATTACTATGTTGTTTTTAAAACTAAAGACAATGAAGACTTTGGTGAGGGTGCTTGGGTAGAAACAGTAGGATGGAGAAAAGGAATAGAGTCGTCTAGGGAGTGTAAAGGTATTAATACATCTTTAGAAGTGTCTACTATGCCTATTACTCTTGTTGTAGATAGCTACGATTCATCAGGTGCTGTAAATAGTTTTACACTACAAGCTCCTAATGAGTATGCAAACATAGTAAAACACAACGGTAATTTCTACAACTTAGTAGAGACTCATGTATCAAACAGTGATAACGAACCTGGTACAGGAGCCGATTGGGAGGTATATTGGGTACAAACAACAGTTGTCAATTCAGCAAAAGATTGGAAGATAAATAACCAGTATTTTGAAAGAGATACAGGCTACGTACCTAGACAGTCAGGAGATGATAACACCAACCCATTCCCATCTTTTGTAGGTAATACCATCAACGATGTCTTCTTCTTCAAGAACCGTTTAGGATTCCTCACTGATAGTAATGTTATCTTCTCTGAAGCAGATGAATACTTTAACTTCTTCCGTACTACTACACAGCAGTTGTTAGACAGTGCTCCGATAGATGTAGGACTTAGTCACACTAAAGTAGCAGTTCTTCAACACGCCCTACCGTTTCAAGAGAAGCTGATGTTATTCAGTGATAACTCACAGTTCGTACTTAGAGGAGCAGATGTGTTATCACCAAAGACTGTAGCTATATCACCAGTCACAGAGTACGATATATCAGACGGTATCGCTCCACTTGCACTTGGTCCTTATATCTACTTCCCATTTAATCGTGGACAATACGAAGGAATGTTTGAGTACTTTGTTGATAACAACACTGAGGTATTTGAAGCGGAAGAGATAACATCACAGATACCTAAGTATATACCATCCAAGATTAAACGGATGGCTGGATCAGCTTCTGAGTCGATGGTGTTGTTGCAAAATGATACAGATGCTAAGACACTATATGTCTATAAGTACTTCTGGAGTGGTAAGGAAAAGATACAGAGTGCTTGGCAGAAGTGGACATTTGATGACGATGTTACAGGATTTGATTTTATAGACAGTACATTATACTTAATACTTAACGGTAAGGTGTTAGTAGAGATGCCTGTTGAGAATGCTCTGACAGATGTCGGATTTGACTATACATTGTTATTAGATAACAGAGTGGATGGGGATAGGGATTACGATAACGATAACTTCCCTGACTTACTTGTTAATTACGACGAAGAAACTAATAGAACTACTATATCTAATCTACCAGACGGATACGGAGCTACTGTTGATAATACTACAGTATTCACTAAGGGTGGATCAGAGCGGAATGTTGTATCTTCTGCTAGCGGTACATCTGTAGAGATCGAAGGATTCATAGCTAGTTATGTAGATAACGGAGGAGCTTATGTTCAGTATGATGGAGAGTATTACTACTGTATAAAGACCCACACATCCGTTTCTACTTTTGAATCACAGTACTGGAGAAAAGCAGTATATCCACTAGAGGATACACCAGCCTGGTCACCATCTGTTACTTACTCTCAGGGTACTATTTATAGGTGTCAAATTAACCACACATCACCTTCCACCTTTGCTACAGGCATACATTGGCAATCAACTACTGAAGTACCTTCCGCTCCTGAATGGGGACCGAATATATTCTACAACAATAAATATTACTTTGTAGTGGGTAAACCATACGATATGTTGTACAGGTTCTCCAATCAAGCGTTGAAGCAACCAACAGAAAGAGGAGGACGCAGTGCATCTGATTACACATACCAAACTATTCGTAACGCTAGTATAGAGTACGCAGATACCGGACACTTCACAGTAGAAGTAACTTCCCGATTCAGAGATACTTACAGCTATGTATACAATCCAGCTGTGTTATCTTCTATATCTACTCTTGATAGATTCACCCCAGAGAGCGGACACTTTAGATTCGGTGTACAGTGCAGACCAGAAGAAGCTACGATTGAAGTGAAGAGTAGTTCTGCCTTGCCTGTTAAGTTGTTAGCTGCAGAGTTTGAATCGATGGTAACTGGGAGAAGTAAACGATATGGAGCTTAGAATAGATGAAGCACAAGGAGATATTGATGCAGTTGATCTGTATGAAGACCTGCGGGAGGAAGATATGTTAGAGATACTTGGATTGATGTCCCACCCTAGAGACGCTATTATATTCTCTTACGCTACATCCAGCAAGTGTTACAGTGTTAAGGATGAGATGAATAACTTATACTGTTCTTTTGGAGTAGCTGCTATCAACGGTACTAATATCGGAAGTGCTTGGTTATTAGGTACTAGAAGATTACCAAAGATTAAGAAGTTCTTCTTGAAACACTCAAAGGAAAAGGTGGAGGAACTACTGAACGGATTTGATTACTTAACTAACTTTGTTATGCGTACTAACACACTGAGCATTAGATGGTTGGAGTGGTTAGGTGCTGAGTTTAACGATTGTCAGTACGATAACTATCTGTCATTTATATTAGAGAGGAAGTAATTGTTATGTGTGTTCCAGCAATAGGTGCAGCAATAGTAGGTGCAAAAGCAGCAGCAGGTATGTCGGCTGGGGCATTAGCTTTAGTTAGTGCTACGACAGTTGCTGGTATAGCTTCACCTTTAGTATCTTATGCTGGTCAGCGTAAACAAGCTAAAGCACAAGCACAGTATCAGAAGCAAGCACAAGCAGCAGAGCGTCAACGCTTCCAACAAGAACAAACTTCGATGCGTATGCGTCAAGCACAAGAGCAGGAAGCTGTTGGACGGGAGCTTGAACAAGTCAGTCGTAAATCACAAGCAGCACTTGCTAGAGCTAGAGTATCTGCTGGAGAAGCTGGTGTAGCAGGTGCATCTGTTCAAGCGTTGATGGATGACTATATGAGACAAGAAGCTGGGTACCGAGGTGCTTTGTTAAGACAGCAAGAGCTAGGTGCTATATCTACAGGATTAGGGCTTGAACAAGCAGGGTTTGCTACACAACAACGAATGATCGGATTGTCACAACCAATAGAGAAACCTAGTTTCTTGACTGCTGGACTGAGTGCACTTAGTGGAGGTCTTAGCGGTATGCGTACAGGACTTGATATATCTAGTAGGATGAAGACACCAACAAAAGCTGAAGGATAATGGCTAGAGAACGAGTACAAGTACAAGGACTAGGGGATGTTGCTCCTGGTATTCAGCCTACCATTCAACGAGCAGGTCAGTACGGCATTCAGGTGCAGAAGGCTGGTCGTAACAAGTTGATGGATTTAGCGGATGCTTTGTCACAGGTTAACCCTACCCTTCAGCAGTACATCGGAGTAGCAGATCAAGAAGCACAGATATTTGAAGAAGAGCTGGCACGGAAGAGTCCGGAAGAAGTACAAGCCCTGCTCAAGAAGACGGAAGGAGAACTAGACAAGCAAGTACGACGAGGTGCTATGGGTTGGTTGACTTCTCCGTTGAATCAGAAGAGGAAGCTTAGGGCGGTGGGTAAGTTGGCAGGTAGGGACTTAATAAGTGAAATACAACAAAGGTTAATAAACCCTAAAGCAGGTGATCCTCAAGATTTAACAGAGAGGGCTAACTTAGTAAGACAGGAATACATAGAAAACACACCAGCTCTACAATCTTCCATGTTTACTCAGGAAGGTTTAAATGAAGTAACAACCGCACAGATAGAAGGTTTAATTAGCGGAGCCGAAGCACGAGAAGCAGCTATAGCGAAAAGTGAAACCCTGTTTGCAACTGGTGCTAGTATTTACGATAAGATTGAGACTTTATTAGAGAAGTCTGAAATACAAACACAATTACGATCAGGAGACTTTAGCTTTGCTGTAGATACAATAAAAGACAGTCAAGGTAATATAATAGGTTCTGTTACTCTTGGTGATTTTATACAACAACAATGGGCAGAGACTGGTGCGTACACAGCTAAAGAACAACGAGCACAGTTAGAGAAAGTATTAAAGAACATGGCTACAAACGGCATGGGCGATCAAGCTGACGGTTTGTTGATTTGGGCTAAGGGTAACTTGAAGTTTGGTAATGCTAACATGACCAGCATGGAGTTCGATGAATTAGAATTTCTTATCGATAACGCAGCTGAAGCAGAGGAAGAACGAAGAGATAAGGACAATATAGAGTTTGTTAAGAATACTACAGGCGAGCATAAAGTACAGCTGGCTAAATTGAATATGTCAGAGGACAATCAAATAACATACGATGGTCAGCAATTTACAGATAAGTTAGCTTTAGATGAGTACTTTAAAAGAAAAGTAATAGATAATCCTGATTTATCACCAGAGCAAAAAGGGCAGATAATTGATAACATCACTGCTACAACTCAAGGTGCTTTTAGAAACGCTGAGACTTACACTAAGGAGTTAGTATTAAGAGAAGCACCTATTGCTACAGGTCAAGGACTTGAACGAGAACTTAACACTATTCTAGCTAACATTGACATACCAGATGTATACAAACAAAAACCTGAATTTAGAAAAATTATATACGATAATTTAGACAGGTTAAAACCTCTGATTGATAAGAAATTAGATGAAGTGTTATCACTACCTACGAAGAAAGCAGCTACTGAAGTTACTAATTACGCTAGAGACTTGTTACAGGATGAAATGCCTAAGATACAAGCTGCTTTGCGTACTGCTTACGATAATGCTTTAGATACAGAGAAAGAACAAAGACAAGGTGTACCGCTAGGAGAAAAACGACCAGACCCTAAACTTCCTGAGCCAGACGAAGACCCTGATGATTTAATTAAATTGTTACCTGAGTGGCAAGCGTTCATTACAGACGACCCGCAAGACGAGAAATCTAATAAAGCTAAAGGATACATCGAACAGTACACACCACAACTAGCTAACGAAACAGCACGACTAGCTTTAGATACTAGTAGATATTTAGGTATAGGTTCATTCAGTCCTGAAAAAGCTCTTAACTTACATTTACAATACGCTTCTAGTATGGACGGTGTATTCACGGTAGATGTCTTAGAAAATGTAGATGATAAAGGAGTAGCTTATACTTACGCTGGTGTAGCTTTTAAACCTAAAGAACTGATAGGTAATGTTAACGCTGATAAGTTTGTTATACTTTCGCAAGAACAGTTAGATAACACAGACACACCCGAAGGTTTAGAAGTAGCTAGAAGAGCTAAAGAAGCAGCGGGTATAACTTTAGATGTGTATGAGTTTATACGGTTACAAAAGAAAAGAAGGAAACAGTTTATAGTAGACTATGTACCTATGCCTGATATGTATAGACCGTTAGATGTTAATGAAGAATTGAAAAAGTTTATAGAAACGCCTACACCTGCATTTGATCCATTCCCTGATATTTTACTAATTGATTATTAATTATGGCTATTGAAGAAGTAAACAACCAAGAGGAAGAGGAAGAGAACGATTTCTTCGATTACGCAGGAGATATATTAGCTGCTCCGTTTCGTGGCGTAGAGGGTGCCCTGCAAGGAGCTTACAATCTAGTAGATTATTTAGCATTTGATGTGCTACCCGACTACGACACACGTTTCCTAGGTGATTCTAAAACGATGGCAGGTGATCTCGTAGAAAGTGTATTCCAGTTTGCTACAGGATTTGTTCCTATTTTTGGTCAAGTGGGCAGAATAGGTGCAATCGGTTCTTTAGCCGCTAGAGCGGGTGCGTTAGGTAAAGCAGGTAAGGCTATTCAAGGAGCCACCGCTGGTGCTATTACTGACTTTACATTCTATAACGGACAGGAAGCTAGACTGTCTAACCTTATACAACAATATCCAGCTTTACAGAATCCTGTTAATGAGTTCCTTGCACACGATGCAGATGAAGGAGAGATTGAAGGACGACTAAAGAATGTATTGGAAGGTTTAGGTCTGGAAGCGTTAGGAGTGGGTGTTTTTATTGGCGGACTTAAAGCTATTAAAGCAGGGCGGGAAGTACTAAATAAAAAAGGTACTCCACAGGAAGTAGCAACTGCTATGGATGAAAAACTACAAGGTGGTCGTGTATTTATTGACGATGAAGCACAGCTAGCAGCTAGAAGAGAAAGAGCAGAGACGGACGAGCTGTACCGCATGGTAGGTGGAGACCCAGAAGATATTCCAGAAGTAGACTTGCGTACCATAAACTGGGATGAGGTAGACATAGAAGAAGCAGTTGATGTTGCTCCCCGTATACCACGAGAAGAGATGGAAGCTATCGAAGCTGGTGGTAAATTAGTAGACGAGATAGAAGCTGCTAACGGTATTGTTAAAACTTATGAGATGCCTGGTGGTAGTACGAAAACCGTACTGGTAGATAAAACTAATCCAGAGAGAGTAGTAGATTTAAACCGCTATATGCCCGCAGCGTTTCACGGGACTCCTCATGTCTTTAAACCTAAACCTGATGCTCCATTTGGTGCTTTTGAAAAATCTAAAATAGGAACAGGTGAAGGTGCTCAAAAATTTGGTCACGGGTTTTATTTAGCTGAGTCAGAAGATGTTTCTAAGTTTTATTACAGAAAAGAAATATATAATCATTTCGCTAGGGATTTGGAAGACGCAGGTGTAGTTCTTGACCCCTTTTATATGGACGACCCCGATTTTAATTTTGATATCATAAACCAGTTAATAAAAAAAGGTATTACTGAAGAAGGTGTTAAAATAGAACCAAGAAAGATAAAGGTTTTAAAAGAATTAAGGGATGAAGATTGGTTAGGTTTTGATGAACCATCACAGTCTATTTTAGCTGCTTTTGATGATGTCTTTAATAAAACTAATAACTACGACTTAACTGACAGTTTAAAGAAAGCAGTAGCTGATTTAGGTAGAATTTACAAAGTAGATATTAAACCTAAAAACGAAGAATTTCTTCTGTGGGATAAACCTATAGAATCAATGCCTTCAAAGGTACAACAAATAATAAAAGGAGCGGTAGACGGTATTAGGGACTTCGATAAAAGTTTCCCAAAAGATGTCTCCCCTTTAACTGGTAAAGATTTTTACAAACTGTTGTCACGATCAAGCGTAATAAAAAATCAAGAAGCCGCTTCTGACTTTCTTTCCGAAATGGGTATACCAGGAATCCGATACTTAGAAGGAGGAAAGGCAAGGAAAACAGGAGAGGGAGCACACAATTATGTAGTGTTTAGTGAGAAAGATGTAAAAGTTACAGGTACTGTTGACTTTGGTCCTACTACTAAAGGTCCGTCTGCTTTTGGTACTGAAATTGATCCTAAGACAAAAGAGTTTTTACTCAAAGGTGACGAACCTAAAACTGTAAGTAATACTTTAGATCAGCTAACAACAAATGCTAAAAGTCCTGAAGTTCGTAACTTAGCTAAATCTTTAAAGGAAATAATAAACGATCCTGAAGATTTAAATGTACCTATTAACTATGACCCAAAAGCTGGCAAGCCTCGTACAACTTTAGAAGGTATAACTCAAACACTAGGTACTTACAATCCTATTGATGATAAAATAAATTTAAATAAAGCAGCAAGTGAGGAAACTTTAGTTCACGAAATACTTCACGGTGTTACTTCTCGGAAACTAGCTGGTTGGGTTGGGAAAGGTGAAGATGCATTAAAGTCTGTAACTTTTTCCCAGACAGTAAAACTTATTGATAATCCAAAGACTCCTAAAGCTGTTAGAGAATTAGCACTTTCTTATAGAAAAGCAGTTAGTGAAGGAGATTCAAGGATCGTAGATATGTATCCCACGCAGAACTTAGATGAGTTTCTAGTAGGTGCTTTTACTAACAAGGAGTTTCAAGAACTACTAAGTAGAATACCAGCAGAAGATAATAGGAATCTATTTCAAAAAATTGTAGATGCTGTAGCTGAGTTGATAGGCATTAAGGGCAAGGGTACTTTGTTAGAAAAAGTAATAAGGGATGGTGCTGAGATTATATCGTCTAGCAGAAGAGAAGCAGTTAGTCCTGAATTTACAAAAGGATTAAAAGAATTTGATGCACGATTTCAGCAACCACCATTAAAGTATTCTAAGAAAGAACCGCAGAAGTTCCTTGAAGCTGTGCCTGAGAAGTTCCGTGGATATGCTGATGAGTTACTTAAAGGAGGAACTCCTAGACTTCCACAGTTTGCTTTAGAGACAGGCGAGGATGTTATCGTGCTGAAGGATTTACTTGAAAGTTACTACAAAGAAAACCCAGACAAGATAACAGTACAAGGAGCAGTAACCGAAGTAGGAGAAGAGATTGAAAAGCAATTAATGTTACAACAAGGTAAAGACGCTGCTACTAAAATAGCTGAAGCCCGTGTAGTACAACAGAGTTTAAGAGATCAATCTAAAGGAATCATAGAAAACCTGACAACTGCTGTAGAAGAATATACTAAAGCTGGTGGAGGTTCTGCTGCTATAGCTAAGTTAAAAAATAATTTCCAACAGTTACTAAATGTAGCTGATATATACAGACAGATCGGTAGAGAAACTGGTATA
>Ga0181597_10006649_pt1 | contig 10719 bp, 11 predicted proteins | sample 041ome_5_FD_148647 | JGI IMG/M metagenome (GOLD analysis project Ga0181597, IMG submission 148647) | Coastal salt marsh microbial communities from the Groves Creek Marsh, Skidaway Island, Georgia - 041403US metaG (spades assembly) | ecosystem: Environmental > Aquatic > Marine > Intertidal zone... | reverse complement strand
GCCTGAAAAGTGTCCGGATGGCCGTGGAATCGGTGTCCGGATGCTCGTGGAGTGAGTGTCCGGATCAGCGTGGAATCACTGTCCGGATGTGCGTGGAATGGGTGTCCGAGTCAGCGTGGAATCCGCAAAGTGCTGCAGAAATGCGGCGAGCCGGTGTTCCGTGACCTAGTGGGCTATTCCCTCGGCCCGAATCAGCGGCGCGAATACCCCATTGAGGAGTGGGTTTACGGCCCGAATAACGGCATGTTGAGCATTCTTACCTTCGAAGGCAGCCGCTTGCGCGCCATCGAACGCCGTCGTAGCCGCTAATAGATGAAAACCCTGATCAGCGCCCTGCTATTACTTGTGTCCATCTGTGCACAGGCCTCATCGACCCTGCGTTGCGCTAGCGGGCTGGTCAGCCTCGATGACACCACCAGCGAAGTCAGCAGTAAGTGCGGCGAACCACTGAGCCGTGACTTTCTCGGCTACCGTGAAGTGCTAGATGAATATGGTTTCTACAATGAAGTCGCGGTCGAAGAGTGGTCATACGGGCCACGCAACGGCATGTACCAATTTCTGCGTTTTCAAGGGAATCGATTGATCAAGATCGACAGCAAACGCCGTAACTAGCAACACCCTCCCACACCCACGATAAGGACATTGCGCCATGCAACGGATAGCTCTCAGCCTCACCCTGCTCGCTCTAGCAACCGGCGCCCAGGCCAGCACCCTGCGCTGTGAGAAGGGCATCGCCAGTACCGGCGACCGCACCACAGAGGTCGCTAGCAAATGCGGCGAGCCGATTGCCCGCGACATGCTGGGCTACACACTGGATGCCCACGGCAATAACGAGTTTCTCGTCGAGGAGTGGGTTTATGGCCCGCGTAACGGCATGAACTACTACCTGCGATTCGAAGGCGGCCGCCTGAAGAGCGTGGAGAGCAAACGCGGCAGCTAAGCCCTGCCGCGCAGCCACTAAAAAGCCCCGCGGGTTCTGCCAGCGGGGCTTTTTACGCCTTATTACAGCTTACTGCTGAAGTCACGCAGCTCATCCTGAGCCTTTTCCTTGCTCCAGCCGTAGCGCTCTTGCAGCTTGCCGGCCAGGTACTCGCTATGACCTTCGGCTACATCCAGATCATCATCGGTCAGGTTGCCCCAACGCTCCTTCATGCGGCCATTGAGTTGCTTCCACTTACCTTTAATCACGTCAGAATTCATTGCTCAATCCTCGATGGTTTTAACGGGGTTATTGCACCGGTCCACGCGAAGCTTGGGGTTTAATTGGCCGTTTTTAAGGCTTCGGCTGCCACAGCGGTTACACCTTTGATTTCTTTAGCCTTGGCCACGGCAAGATCGCGCTCAGCATCACTGGCAACAACACCCGACAGGGTGACCACACCTTTGTTGGTTTCAACGCTGATATCGATGCCACTCAACTCACTGTCCGCCAGAAAGGTCGACTTCACTTTGCTGGTGATCCAGGTATCGGTAACGGCATCTTCAGTGGCGTTCATGGTCTCGCTCGCGGCCAGCATGGTCGGCTGCACCGCCGTGCGGGTGTCAGCAAGAACCGGCCCGGCCAATAACAGGCTCAGGGCAGTGGCGGTCAGAGTGGCGCTGGCGACGTGCTTGATTGGCTGCTTCATGGATAGTGCTCCTGCATAAGTAAAAAGACCTGCAACCTTCATTGGTTGCGGTTACATAAGTACTGTTGCAGGCGGCATGCCAGCTTTTAAAATATTATTTTAACTATATATATCAATAGCTTAGATATAGTTAAAGCCATCCCTTGTCGTGCATTTTGCATGCCCAGGCGTATGACCCCATGCACTGTGCACGACCTGCCATGAAGTTTTTCATAGGCGAAAAAAAGGACCCCGAAGGGTCCTTTTTAAACAGCGCGGGAGCGATTAAGCCTCCGACACCTTGGCAGCAGCAACGTCCTTGATGGACAGCTTGATGCGGCCGCGGTTGTCGACGTCCAGTACCAGCACTTCGACTTCCTGACCTTCTTTAAGAATGTCGGTCACTTTCTCTACACGCGCATCGCTGAGCATGGAGATATGCACCAGACCGTCTTTACCCGGCAGGATGTTAACGAAGGCACCGAAGTCGACGATGCGCTCAACCTTGCCGATGTAGATCTTGCCGATTTCAGCCTCTGCGGTGATACCCAGAACGCGCTGACGTGCAGCTTCAGCAGCTTCCTTGGTTTCGCCAAAGATTTTGATCGAGCCGTCGTCTTCGATATCGATCGAGGCCTTGGTCTCTTCGCAGATGGCACGGATGGTCGCGCCACCTTTACCGATCACGTCGCGAATCTTGTCCTGGTCAATCTTCATCGCGATCATGGTCGGCGCGTTAGCCGACAGCTCGGTGCGCGACTGAGCGATGACCTGGTTCATCTGACCGAGGATGTTCAGGCGCGCTTCCAGGGCCTGGCCCAAAGCGATTTCCATGATTTCTTCGGTGATGCCCTGGATCTTGATGTCCATCTGCAGTGCAGTAACGCCATTGGCGGTACCGGCAACCTTGAAGTCCATGTCGCCCAGGTGATCTTCGTCACCGAGGATGTCGGTCAGAACGGCGAACTTCTCGCCTTCCTTAACCAGACCCATGGCGATACCAGCAACCGGCGCTTTCATCGGTACACCAGCGTCCATCAGGGCCAGGGAAGCGCCGCAGACGGAAGCCATCGAGGAAGAACCGTTCGACTCGGTGATTTCCGAGACCACGCGAATGGTGTACGGGAATACGTCAGCAGCCGGCAGCATAGCCGCGATAGAGCGACGAGCCAGACGACCGTGACCGATTTCGCGGCGGCCAGTGGCGCCCATGCGACCACACTCACCGACCGAGTACGGCGGGAAGTTGTAGTGCAGCATGAAGGGGTCTTTACGCTCGCCTTCGAGGGTATCGAGCAGCTGTGCGTCACGAGCGGTACCGAGGGTGGCAACCACCAGAGCCTGGGTTTCGCCACGGGTGAACAGTGCCGAACCGTGGGTTTTGTCCAGAACACCCACTTCGATGTTCAGACCACGCACAGTGCGGGTGTCACGACCGTCGATACGCGGCTTACCGTTAACGATGTTCTCGCGCACGGTGCGGTATTCGATTTCGCCAAAGATTTCTTTAACTTCACCGGCAGTCGGCTGACCTTCAACACCTGCGAACTTGGCAACGATTTCATTGCGCAGTTCACCCAGACGGGCATAACGCTCGTGCTTGACGGTGATGGTGTAAGCCTGGGAGATCGCCTCGCCAAACTCGCCGCGAATCGCGTTGAGCAGTGCGGTATTCTCAGCCTTTGGCTGCCAGTCCCAAGTCGGCTTGGCGGCTTCGGCGGCCAGCTCGGCAACGGCGTCGATGACGACCTGGAATTCGTCGTGGGCGAACAGTACAGCGCCCAGCATCTGGTCTTCGGTCAGCTCTTTAGCTTCCGATTCAACCATCAGTACGGCGTCTTTGGTACCGGCTACGACCATGTCCAAGCTCGAGGCCTTAAGCTGCTCGTAGTTCGGGTTAAGCAGGTAGCCGGTTTCCGGGTGGAAAGCTACGCGCGCAGCACCGATTGGGCCGTTGAACGGGATGCCGGAGATGGCCAACGCAGCCGAAGTACCGATCATCGCAGCGATGTCCGGATCGGTCTTTTTGCTGGTGGAGATCACGGTGCAGATAACCTGCACTTCATTCTGGAAACCTTCTGGGAACAGCGGACGGATCGGACGGTCGATCAGACGCGAGGTCAGGGTCTCTTTCTCGGAAGGACGGGCTTCACGCTTGAAGAAACCGCCTGGAATTTTGCCGGCTGCGTAGGTTTTTTCCTGGTAGTGCACGGACAGCGGGAAAAAGCCTTTGCTCGGGTCAGCGGTCTTGGCGCCAGTTACGGCAACCAGTACGGCAACGTCGTCGTCAACGGTGACCAGCACAGCGCCGGAGGCTTGACGGGCGATACGACCAGTCTCGAGGGTAACGGTCGATTGACCGAACTGGAATTTCTTGATTACCGGGTTCACGGTGTTTTCCTTCTCTTTATTGCCCTTGGGGAAAGCGGTTCTTGCCACCGAGTGTGCGTCTTAATGAAGCACACACGGGTATTGCAGAATGAGTGGGCGGTGACGGGAATCGGACCCGTTGGCGTCCAAAAACAACTAATGCACAAACGCAAAAGCTGGAAGCAGGGGTAAACCCCACTTCCAGCTTCGGCAGTCAGCTACGCATAAGCATTGCTTAGCGACGCAGACCCAGGCGACCGATCAAAGCGGTGTAACGAGCAACTTCCTTACCTTTGAGGTAATCCAGCAGCTTACGACGCTGGTTTACCATGCGGATCAGGCCACGACGCGAGTGGTGGTCTTTACCGTTGGCTTTGAAGTGACCCTGCAGCTTGTTGATGTTGGCGGTCAGCAGTGCAACTTGCACTTCTGGGCTACCAGTATCGCCTTCAGCTTGCTTGTAGTCGGCAACTATTTGAGCTTTTTCTTCAACGCTGAGTGCCATGTGGGCAATCCTCTCAGTTAGGCAACTGTCGAAACAGCTGCAATAGGCCAGGAATTACTTCCTGTGTTTTAAAGTGAGGTATGACCGCGCCTATTAACAGCCACCCTCAAAGCACGCAGACCCGAGCCGAAACCCTTGCTTGCGCTACGGTCATGCTGACCGAATCCTACGCCACAGGCCTGAGGCCCGGGCCTGCAACCAAGGCTAGGCCTTGTTTGCAATCAATCGACGCGGCGCAATACGCCCGTCTTCGCTCACTTCACCGATACCGATAAAGCGACCATTGTGATCTTGCACCCGCACCATGCCGAACTTCGGCGCTTCCGGGGCGCGTACCGGCTGCCCTTGCAACCAGTAGAACGAACTGTGCTCGGAGAACTGCAACAACGGCCAATGCTGCAAACCGCTGTCAGCCGGCAGCAAGAACTGATCAACCGCTTCGTTACCGCCTTCAGCATGCACACGTTCAAGCTCTTCGAGCGTGACGGTACGGCTCAAATCGAACGGCCCGGCTTTGGTTCTGCGCAGCTCTGCAACGTGTGCACCGCAACCCAGCAAATGGCCAATGTCTTCGACCAGCGTACGGATATAGGTGCCTTTGCTGCAATCGACCGCCAGACGCGCTTGCTCCGCCTCACAGCCCAGTAATTCCAGGCGCGCAATAGTAACAGAACGCGGCTCGCGCTCCACTACTTCACCGGCACGGGCGAGCTTGTAAAGCGGCTGGCCGTCGCGCTTGAGCGCTGAGTACATCGGCGGTATCTGGCTGATCTCGCCACGAAACTGCGGCAATACCGCCTCGATATCGGCGCGACCAACGGTCACCGGACGACGCTCCAGCACTTCGCCTTCGGCATCGGCGGTGGTGGTGGTCACACCCAGCTGCATCAAGGTTTCGTAGCCTTTGTCGGCATCCAGCAAGTACTGGGAAAACTTGGTCGCCTCGCCAAAGCACAACGGCAATACGCCAGTGGCCAAAGGATCGAGGCTGCCGGTGTGCCCAGCCTTCTCGGCATTCAGCAACCAACGGACCTTTTGCAGGGCCGCGTTGGAGCTAAAGCCTTTAGGCTTATCCAGAAGGATGATGCCATCGACGGCACGACGAATACGTTTCACCTGGGCCACGCGCTTACTCCTTGGCCTCAGTCGATTCGTCATCGTGCTGGCGGTCTTCGCTGACCGCACGCTCGATCAGTGCAGACAGCTGCGCACCGCGAATCACGCTTTCATCGTAATGGAAGCGCAGGTTCGGCACGCTGCGCAGCTTCATCGCACGGCCCAACTGCATGCGCAGGAAGCCACTGGCATCGTTGAGCACCTTGATGCTCTGCGCCACGGTATCGACACCTTCTTCCGGCTCGCCACCCATAACGGTGACGAACACCTTGGCGTGACTGGAGTCACGGCTGACTTCCACCGCGGTGATGGTCACCAGGCCGCCAAGACGCGGGTCTTTGACTTCCAGGCGGATCAACTGCGCCAACTCGCGCTGTATCTGGTCGCCGATGCGCTGGGCCCGGCTAAATTCTTTGGCCATTTTTACTACCTTCACTCGCCGCACTGCCCGAAAAAGCAGTGGACCTAAAAGCGGCAAACGCCCGGCCGCGCAAAAGCGGGGCCGGGCGCTGCATGTTGCGACTCGTGCTTACAAGCTACGAGCCACTTGGACTTTCTCGAACACTTCGATCTTGTCGCCGACCTTAACGTCGTTGTAGCTCTTCACGCCGATACCGCACTCCATGCCGTTACGCACTTCGGAGGCATCGTCTTTAAAGCGACGCAGGGATTCCAGCTCGCCCTCGAAGATCACCACGTCATCGCGCAGTACGCGGATCGGACGGTTACGGTAAACAGTCCCCTCGATCACCATACAACCGGCAATCGCACCGAATTTCGGCGAGCGGAACACGTCACGCACTTCAGCCACGCCCAGAATGTTCTCGCGAACATCGCTGCCGAGCATGCCGGTCAGAGCCTTCTTAACGTCTTCGATGATGTCGTAGATAACGTTGTAGTAACGCATGTCCAGACCTTCCTGCTCGACGATCTTGCGCGCGCCGGCATCGGCACGCACGTTGAAACCGAACAGAACAGCGTTGGAGGCCAGCGCCAGGTTGGCATCGGATTCGGTGATACCACCGACGCCGCCACCGACCACACGCACTTGCACTTCATCGTTACCCAGACCGCTGAGCGAGCCTTGCAGCGCCTCCAGCGAACCACGGACGTCAGACTTGAGGACGATATTGAGCGTCTTCTTCTCTTCCTGACCCATGTTCTCGAAGATGTTTTCCAGCTTGCCAGCGTGAGCACGAGCCAGTTTCACTTCGCGGAACTTGCCTTGACGGAACAAAGCAACTTCACGGGCTTTCTTCTCGTCAGCCAGCACGCTCATGTCGTCGCCAGCTTCCGGCGTACCGTCCAGGCCGAGGATCTCGACAGGGATCGACGGGCCGGCTTCTTTAATCGCCTTACCGTTTTCATCGAGCATGGCGCGGATACGGCCGTAGTTGGAACCGATCAGCACCATGTCGCCTTGACGCAGCGTGCCGTCCTGAACCAGTACGGTCGCAACAGGGCCACGACCCTTGTCGAGACGCGATTCAACCACAACACCACGGCCTGGGGCCGACGGTGTGGCTTTCAGCTCAAGCACTTCAGCTTGCAGCAGTACGGCTTCGAGCAGGTCATCGACGCCGGTACCGGCTTTAGCCGAGACGGAGACGAACGGTGTATCACCGCCCCACTCTTCCGAGGTCACGCCGTGAACCGACAACTCGCTACGGATGCGATCAAGATCGGCGCCCGGCTTGTCAATCTTGTTCACTGCAACCACCAGAGGTACACCAGCAGCCTTAGCGTGCTGAACGGCCTCAATGGTCTGCGGCATCACGCCGTCATCGGCGGCAACCACCAGAATCACGATGTCGGTCGCTTTGGCACCACGGGCACGCATTGCGGTAAACGCGGCGTGACCTGGGGTGTCAAGGAAGGTGACCATGCCACGATCAGTTTCAACGTGGTAAGCACCGATATGCTGGGTAATACCACCGGCTTCGCCAGCAGCAACCTTGGCACGACGAATGTAGTCGAGCAGCGAGGTCTTACCATGGTCAACGTGACCCATGACGGTCACGACCGGCGCACGCGAAATCGCCTCACCTTCGAACTTCAACGACTCAGCCAATTGCTCTTCGAGGGCATTGTCGCTGACCAGCTTGACCTTGTGGCCCAGCTCTTCGGCGATCAACTGGGCAGTTTCCTGATCCAGCACCTGGTTGATGGTCACCGGGGTGCCCATCTTGAACATGAACTTGATAACTTCAGCAGCCTTGACCGACATCTGATTGGCGAGATCGCCAACAGTGATGGTTTCGCCGATTGCCACGTCACGCACCACTGGGCCGGTTGGGCTCTGGAAGCCGTGAGCATTACGCTTCTTCAGCTTGCCCTTACCACGACCACCGCGACGGAAGCTGTCGCTTTCCTCGTCGATGGAGCGCGGAGCAACACGTGGCGCTGGAGCCTTTTCCTTAACAGTCGGACGATGCTGGGTGGTCTTACGATCACCACCGCGACGGTCTGCATCATCATTACGCGGCTTGTCTGGACGACGTGGTTCGTCTTTCTTGCGCTCGTCTGCTGCAGGAGCAGCCACAGCAGGACGCTCAACGGCGACAGCCGGAGCGGCCTCAGTCGCGACAGCGCCAGCAGGAGCAGCACGCGACGCTTCTTCTGCGGCGCGACGCTTGGCTTCTTCGTCAGCTTTGGCCTTGGCGGCTTCAGCTACCGCGCGCTGTTCAGCCAGCTCACGCTGCTTTTCAGCTTCAATTTCTTCAGCGCTGCGCTTGACGAAGGTCTTCTTCTTGCGCACTTCAACGCTAATGGTCTTGCTACCGCCAGCACGCAGGGTGCTGGTGGTTTTGCGCTGCAAGGTAATCTTGCGCGGCTCTTCTGTTTTGCTGTCGCCGTGACTGCTTTTGAGGTGGGCCAACAGGGCCTGCTTCTCACTATCAGTGACCGCTTGCTCAGCGCTCATGTGCGGTAAACCGGCCTCGCGCATTTGCTGCAGCAGGCGTTCAACCGGCGTATTGACCACTTGGGCCAGTTCTTTAACCGTGACTTGCGTCATGCATTTCTCTCCTCAGGCCGCAACTGCTTACTCGAACCAATGGGCTCGGGCGGCCATGATCAACTTGCCGGCTCGCTCAGCGTCGATACCGTCGATGTCGAGCAGGTCGTCAATAGACTGCTCGGCCAGGTCTTCGCGGTTAATAACGCCGCGCACTGCCAGTTCATGCGCAAGCGCCTTATCCATCCCCTCTAGCGAGAGCAAGTCTTCGGCTGGGTGGGCATCTGCCAGCTTTTCCTCGTTGGCGATGGCTTTAGTCAGCAAGCGATCTTTGGCACGGGCGCGGAGCTCGCTGACGATATCCTCGTCAAAGCCATCAATGCTGAGCATTTCTTCCATCGGTACGTAGGCAATTTCTTCAAGGCTGGTGAAGCCCTCTTCGACCAACACCTGGGCCAGCTCTTCGTCGACTTCCAACTCATCGATAAAGCGCTGCAGGATGTCGCCTGTTTCCGCTTGCTGCTTGGCTTGGATGTCCGCCTCGGTCATCACGTTCAAGGTCCAGCCAGTCAACTGACTGGCCAACCGCACGTTCTGACCGCCACGACCAATGGCCTGAGCAAGGTTGTCTGCGCCAACGGCGATGTCCATGGCATGGGCATCTTCGTCAACGATAATTGCGGCCACTTCAGCCGGCGACATGGCGTTGATCACGAACTGTGCAGGATTGTCATCCCACAGCACGATATCCACACGCTCACCCGCCAACTCACCGGAGACCGCTTGTACGCGCGAACCACGCATGCCGATACATGCACCCTGCGGGTCGATACGCTTATCTTTGGAACGCACGGCCAGTTTAGCGCGCGAACCCGGGTCACGGGACGCACCCATGACTTCGATCAGCTCTTCGGCAATTTCCGGCACTTCAATGCGGAACAGCTCAATCAGCATTTCCGGCGCAGTACGCGACAGAATCAACTGTGGGCCGCGGTTCTCGGTACGAATTTCCTTGAGCAGCGCACGCAGGCGCACGCCGACACGGAAGGTTTCGCGGGAGATGATGTCTTCACGCGCCAGCATGGCTTCGGCATTGTTGCCCAGATCAACGATCACGCTGTCACGGGTCACTTTCTTCACGGTGCCGGAGATGATTTCACCCAGACGCTCGCGATAAGCCTCAACCACCTGAGCACGCTCAGCTTCGCGGACTTTCTGCACAATCACTTGCTTGGCGGTTTGCGCGGCAATACGACCGAACTCGATGGACTCGATCTTCTCTTCCAGCACATCACCCACTTTAGCGTTGGCTTCAACAGCGCGCGGCATATCAGTGGTGACCTGGTGTGCAGGATCATCAAAGTCACTTTCTTCCACTACCGTCCAGCAGCGGAATGTTTCGTAATTGCCCGTCTGGCGATTGATCGCCACGCGCAACTCAACTTCATCTTCAAAACGCTTCTTGGTAGCCGTGGCCAAAGCCAACTCCAGCGCTTCAAAAATTACGCTAGCCGGCACGCCCTTTTCGTTGGAAACCGACTCAACAACCAGCAGTACTTCTTTGCTCATCGTACGCCTCGCCTTTCGCAATCCATTGGATCCTGCGCAATCCGCGCAGCTCTCGCGGGATCCGCGTCTCAGTCAAACCTGGGGATAATGTTGGCCTTGTCGATCATGTCGATCGGCAACAGGAATTCATGGTCATCCACCTGCACTACCACGTCCTGCTCTTCCACACCGCGTAGAAGGCCCTGAAAGTTGCGTCGCCCCTCAAAAGGCGAGCGCAGCTTGATCTTCACTTGCTCGCCGGCATGAGTAGCAAACTGTTCAAGGGTGAACAGCGGACGATCCATGCCCGGTGAGGACACCTCAAGGGTGTACTCGGCGCTGATCGGGTCCTCGACATCGAGCACACCGCTGATCTGCCGACTGACAATTTCACAGTCCTCGATCAGTACGCCGTCAGGCTGCTTATCAATATAAATTCGCAGCAGAGAATGCCGCCCCTGCGACAGGAACTCGACACCCCAACATTGATAGCCTAGAGCCTCGACTACCGGGGCCACCAAGGCTTGCAACTGTTCTAGCTTGCTCGACACCTGAACCCCTCGCGCATGCTGTAAAAATAAAAAATGGGCGAATCGCCCATCATCAAACCGCCCTCT
>Ga0181597_10006641_pt1 | contig 10730 bp, 8 predicted proteins | sample 041ome_5_FD_148647 | JGI IMG/M metagenome (GOLD analysis project Ga0181597, IMG submission 148647) | Coastal salt marsh microbial communities from the Groves Creek Marsh, Skidaway Island, Georgia - 041403US metaG (spades assembly) | ecosystem: Environmental > Aquatic > Marine > Intertidal zone >... | reverse complement strand
CCCTAGCTGATTTATGTATGTACGCGCCGTGTCGACGTGTCGCGTACGCGAGACCACGCGAGCGGTATCAATCACCGCGTTCGCGTCGATCCATCCGAGGCGTCGATCCATTCGCGTCGATCCATGGACGGCCGCGGCCGTTGGCGTCGCGTCGACGCCGACGCGACGACGGAGCGCGACGCGCGATGGGCGCGAGGGCGCGCGCGCGAGACGCGAGACGAACGACGCGCGCGTTCGTCGCGATTCTCGCGCTCGCGCTGCGCGCGGCGACGACGCCCGCGGCGGTGCGCGCGACGCGAGCGACGAGAAGACGGACGAAAGACGACGACGACGACGAAGAAAGACGCGACGACGACGAGGGACTGACGGACGGACGCGACGACGCAGGGAACGACGCTGCGATGGCGAAAATTACACGCGTGGGGGGAGAACAAGCTCGGGGAACAGGGACGAGGCACGGTGCGGACGAAACGCCGAAACGCGACGCGACGGGACGACTGACGAGACGCGCGGCGCGGCGGCGAACAGGCGACGAGCGCGGGGACGTGCGCGGAGGGAGAGCTGCCGGAATTAGGATGGGATCTGAACGGTGCGTCGAACTGACGGTGCGCGCGTTGATCCAGCGGCGAACTGACGGTGCGCGCGTTGATCCACGACAGAGACGGTGTCGCGCGTCGTCGCGGGCCTGGACCACGCCGTGGCGCTCACCGCGCGAGGCGAGGCGTACGCGTGGGGGAGCAATCGATGCGGACAGCTCGGCACGGGAGACTTTATAGATGCGCTCACGCCACAAAGGATTTTGAGCTCGCACACGATCGTGGACGTCGCCGTGGGCGTCGAACACACGCTCGCGCTCGCGAGCGACGGCGCGCTCTTGGCATTCGGGTGCAACACGCGAGGCGCGCTCGGGATCGGGTCGGCGAATTTAGGCAGGCACGCGACGCCGCAAACGGTGACGTCGGCAGAGACGTTCACCGCGATAGCCGCGGCGGGCGCGCACAGCGTAGGACTCACCGAACAAGGGGCGGTGTACACGTGGGGGGCAAACAACCAAGGCCAGCTCGGTGCGTCTCGCTTTTTCGCTCGCGCCGCGACGACGCGCACGGCGCGGACGGACGACTGACGACGCGCGCGACGAACAGGGCTCGGTGGATGCGTTTTTCCGGGCGGCCCGGGACGGGATCCGTGCCTGAACGACGTGCACACGGTGAGAGAAACGAACGCTTCGCGTCATGATTTATTAATTAATTTTTTTATTTCGCAGCCCACGAAAGTGCTCGTGATGAACGACGGGCTCGTTTTACCGCCCATTAAATTAATCGCCGCCGGCGGAGGCACGTTGGCGGGCGTGGCGCGCGTTCCCATCGGCGGACACACCGTGGCGGTGGCGAAATTAGATAATTCAGTGTACGCGTGGGGCGATAATTTTGCCGGACAGTTGGGTACGTCATCAGAGCGCGCCTCGAGCGATTCTGACGTTTCCACAGGCGTGCCGCAGGTATACTTCAACGCGTCGTCATCCGCGTACTTTAACAACACTCCGACGTACACCCCGAACAAGGTACGGCGCATTTTTCTCGCGCAGGATGCACATTTAATTAATTAATTAATTCGCAGTACGACGCGACTACCGGAGAGTATTACAACCGTCACGAAAAACCCATGGTCGTGCACGCACACGCCATCGTCGTCGCGAGCGGCACCAGCGTGCAAGCGAATAAGACGATTCTCCCGGCGATCAAGCAAATAGACGCGGGGATCGCGCACACGATTATGCTACTCGAGACGGGTGAAATTTTCACGTGGGGGGACAATTACTACGGTCAACTCGGGCTCGGATACGCGTCGCGTCAGAACACGCCGCACATGTTCTACGTCACGCGCTTTCACGACGTTCCGCAGATGATTGACAAGCCCACGCGCGTGAAGAAGTTTGACTTTGTCGAAGAGACGGTGGTGAATTCTGTACCGATTAATTATACCATCACCGGGTACGTTTCGCGCGGAATCAACGCCCAAGAATCGGTGACGAATCGTACCTTTACTGACTCCGTTCGCGCGTAGGACGATAAAGGAAGAGGGCAACGCGATATTCACACAGGTGCGAAATTAATTTTGATTAATTTAATTATTTCTCGTCGAGAAGCGCGCAAAGACTGATTGAGCGCGCTCTGCGCGGCGTATCACGCAGGTCAGCGCCGGTGGTCACGTCTCCATGGCGATCACGTCCAACAATAAGCTATTCATATGGTACGTGCGACCGCACGCCGCGACCACCAACGCAGCCGCAGACTGACGCTGAAATTTTCGTTTTCTCGCGCGCAAGGGGCGATAACTCTGAGGGTCAGCTCGGCGCTTGTGGATGCGGAGGATGCGTCGCGTACGACGCCGCGGACACGGGCGTATGCACAGTCAATTCCACGGCAGCGTGTCCATGTAATTGCGGGGGACAAGGCACGTGCGTGTACACCCCTGCTTCGGCGGCGAACAACTTTATCGCGACAAACGAAGGTAAATGCGTCACCTACGGCACAGGCGCCGAGGCGGTGGCCAAGTGCAATTGCGCTAAAGGCGCTCTAAATCCTACTCTGAACCCTCCCCGGATGGTGGGGCAGATAAGTCTCATGGATGAACCGATGGTGTCTGATTTGAGCTACGAAAAGCAGTTCACGACGGTGACGTACGCGAGCGCCGGTGGCGGCGCCATGTTCGCCATATCCGAATCCAACTGCAAAGACGACGCTGACGGCGTCGTGTGCTCTGGACGAGGACAGTGCTTAGCTGATGGTTCGTGCAACTGTAACGACGGCTCTGGTGGACCGACGTGTGAGAACGTGTGCCCGCTGGCGACGGATGAGGACGAGGCGCTATTCTCCCGATACGGTCTCGACGAAAACATCGCCGGTGAAAAGTGCGCGGGCCACGGTACGTGCGATCCAATCACCGCGGAGTGCATTTGTGACCCCGGCTTTTTCGGCCCGCGCTGCACGTACATCTGCCGTCGCGATGCAAACCTGAAAGTCTGTTCCGGGAACGGCACGTGCGTCTACAACCCCGAAACCTCCTCGTCGCCCTACTGCGAATGTGACCGCTTCCAAAATCCGGGAGAGTGTGCGCAGCGTGGTCTACAGCTCTATCCTCAAGGTTGGTGCAGCTTTCACGGTGGTGAAGCCACGGGAGGCTTTGCGAGCTGTTTCGTCGCCGGCGTTTGCGGCGACTGCGAGAGTCCCGCCGCGGGACGCTTCGATTCGCCCCTCGTCCTCGTCCTCTTGTTCGCCGCCGTCGTCGTCTTCGTCTTCGGCGACGATTCGCATCGAGACGGCATCGCGTAAATCTTTGAACATCTTCCCTCGTTCGTCCGAGCGTGACTTGTAATCCACGCACGCAAGCGCGCGAACGCCCGGCTCGCCCGCGCGCCGCGGCTGCGCTTTGGACCAGTCGAGCGCGAGAATCGCTCGAACCGACACACTCGAGCGCTCGTCGCCGCGCGCGAGCGGGCACCCGCGCGAAGACGCGACGGAAACGAAACAAACGATCACCGGGACGTGTCGACGCGCGATTCTCGCGCGATAACGACGCGTCGAACGCGCGCGACGTTGCGAAATGTCTCGAGGGGGACAACGCTCGGCGTCGACGTTTGACGACCCGGGGACGTCGCTGAGCGACGCTCGCGGACGAGGAAGCGCGCACGATGGGTCTCGAAACGCCTCAGGGTCGCTGCGCGCGACGAGTGGGAGCAGGAGCGCGAATGGATCGGACACGGCGAGCCGAACGGTGAACGGCGGCGGCGCGAACGCGGCGCTCGAACTGGCGGCGACGACGTGCGATGAGTTGGCGCGCGTGCTCGAGTCGCGACGGTACGGACGAGAGAGTGCGAATTTAGGCAGCGAAGCGATGAAGACGATCGAGACGATCGAGCGCGTGTTGAAGCGAAATAGAGAAAATTTGAGGGAATTTTTCAGCGCGTGTTTTCAGCCAATTTTGTGTCGGTTGTTTTCGTTCGACGGATCATCCAGTGAGGGGTGGATGAACGCCGCGTTCACCACCGGAAGCGAGAGAGATGTGAAAGACTTGTTGGATTTCTTATCTCCGGAGGGATCGTTGATCCGAGCGATGTTGATCGCAGATTCGGACAAGTTGGTGCAGTTCGCGTTTCCGCTCGATCGTCTGCCGGAACGAACACAAAGAATGTTACAGACGGAAAGCGGAGCGATGGCGCTGAACCGATCACCCCCATACGCTGGTTGCATTAAACGAGACAGTGTGGGGAAGTATCAGGTGCATTTGGGGCTGTATCATTACTTCATGTTTTGGACGGCATATTTCGCGATGCGACCGGGGGGAAGACGAGGGTCGTCGTCATCGTCGCTTTATTCTGCGGGACAAAGTCCGTCTTACAAGAGTGGAAGTGGTCCTTTCGGTGGCACTGGATCTCCAATCAGTGGTGGTGCTGCGTTTCTCGGTGGGCAGTGGCCATCGACGCCGTCTTTGATGCAACGCGCGCCGTCGAAGCGCGTGCATCCGTATCGCGAGTTGTTACTCTCGCACTTGAAATTCTTTCTTCCGCGCGAGGAGACGGGAAAGAGTTGGGGCGGTGGCGGTAAAAGTGGTGATGATAAGGCGAATGCGGTGCAAGCTGAGTTTCTGGTGAGCATTTTGAGCGAATTTTGGATGCCCGTGGAGGAGGCGCGGGGGCCGCAGTCGGGCGACGGCGCTCGAGGCGCGACCGGGTCGCCGTTTCGAAGCTCGTTCCCAGCCATGGGTCGCGTCGTCGACGCTGCTATGCGCCAGGCAAACATGAGCCCAGTGCGTTCGAGCGGCGATGCGCACCGACGAGACGGCACGCGCAGGTATGCGTACAACCCACCCGCGGTGGATCACGTCAACGCGGTGACACTCTTGATTACGTACTTGTTTGCCGAACTTCCAGATCGTCGACCGGAGAACTTAGAGGCGATGAAAACCATCGAGCGCGCGCGTGAGATGATCCAACGCCCGCTGTATTGCTTTTTACGCGATGCCTTTACGCAGTGGCCGACTGAAAGCTCGACAAATATGGAACCCATGGTGACGCTTTGGGTGGCGTATTTTGCGCCGTGGTGCGCCAAATATCCGCAGAGTCAGACGAAGTCGTCGTCGAGCGGATCGAAGCGCTCAGGATCACCGCGCGCCATGCTTACTTCTCCACTCAAATCTAGCGGTAGTGGATCTTCATCAAAGGTGGCGGGGTACGACGACGCGTTGCTCTCGCGCGGAAAAGAGTTCAAGTTTGACGATCAAGTTGTCGACACTCCTGGGGTGTTTTCCCACGTTCGTCACGTGTTGAAGAGCATTCCGTTCTACCATGAACTGATGAAGCATTTCTTAGAACTGTGCTGTAAGCGCGTGCCGCTCGACGCCGAGGGCACGGCGACCGTGTTGCTGGCGGCTTTGGAACCGCTCGCGGCGGCGCCAAAGTTGTTGAAGATCTTACAAGACGTTGAAGACGGCTACGCCGAGTTTGTTCTGGACCCATTCAAGGGAACTCTGAAAACTATGCAAGCGCGAGAAGATTTAGCGGCGAACGCGGAATCATACTACCCTCTCATTCGCTCTCAGCTCCAAGAATGGGAACCCGACGTCGACCCCGTGACGCTTGGCGACACGCTTCCGGGAACGCCCGGGTCCGCGGTGAAGAGCTCGCCGCTGAGCAAGTGGCACGGTGCTGCTGCACGCCTAGCGGCAAACAAATCATTCGAATCGGACAAAGCCAATGGGGGAAGTTCCAAGCATTTGCGCATGTTCACACCGGAGACTGACGGGTTGGCGCAAGTTGCCATCGCGCTCATTCATCGCCTCGAGCGCGACGCAACGCAAGTGCCTACGTCTCATCCGCTTCGCAAGAAAGTGCCAGCATTTCGAGCGGCCTCGTTCACGGTGTTTCGCTTGGAAAGATTCCGCGATACGCCGTACCTGAAGAGCCCAACGTCGACAAAGTACGTGGACACGGACGCGGGTGAGAATCGTCAAGGATGGTCATCCGCGCGCACGAGCGCGAAAGAAATGTACAAGGGTGAGTGGATGCACAGACCGATCGGTGGAAATGAAATTACTTTGCTCGTGAAAATTTTGGTGCCCATTTCGGTGTTCTTGAACAAAAAGCTCGGACTTGACGGCGTGGCCACGGATGAGGGCGCGAACAAGCGACGAATCGCGTACGCCGACGTGCGTTCGGCGGTGACGGAATCGTGGGCACGCGCGCGGCGAACATCGCGACGGGGCAACCCCGTTGTGGACTATGTGTTCTCGATTTTTGCCGTTTTAGAGGAGGTGACGCTCGGATTGTGTCGTCGTAAAGGGTTGACCGTCAACTTGCGACCTTTTAGCGAGTATCAAATGCTCGCGCTCGCCTGGTGCGCCTACGTCGCGTTCTGGTTCGCGCGCGTGGTTTTGGCCGTGATCACGATGGATTTTGACGAAGATTACTGATGCGCACTACTTTTCTACATAATCTAGACCGCTGCTTGCAATGCCGACGACTTAGCACACGAAGAACCAATAAAATCTAGTCATTCTTTGCGCCAGAACTGCGCTCGCCGCCAGAGCGATGGCTTGTTCGTCGCGTCGATCGCCGATGCGTCCAGCGGCGGCGGCGGCGAGTAGCGCGCCGTCGTTTCTTCGTAAAACAGGCTCAAGAGCTCGCGAAAGCCTAAAGTGAAGAGAAAGCTCAAAACTAATCCGCACACCAGCAAGGCGAACGTCGCCGCGCGTTCGAGCGGCGTCCCGAGCACCCACACGCGATCGAACGCCGCGCCGTTGATGAATCCCGCCGCGGCTTCGCCCACGGTCGTCGCTTCCGCGCCGAGCATGAGGTTCGGCAGCGACGGGACGCACGCCACGAAAGCTCCGACGGTGCCGCACACGAGTGCGGCGCACACGGTGGAGCACAAAAACGTCGTCTTCATCAACAGCACGCGATATCCGTACATCAACTCTCGCGAACGCGCCATCGCCTCGCGAGGCGTCTTTCCCTCGTTCACCAGCACCGGACCCGCGACGGCGAAATCTAGAAGTTTAATCAATCCCAAGTACGGAATCGGAACGGTGATGAGCGAATTCCACGCGACGGACGCCAGCCGTCGTAAATCCAACACGCACAACGACGCCAAAACCCCTCTCGCGTCCTTCAACTCCCCGTGCGCCGCCCTCACCGACCACCCCATCGAATTCACCGTCGCGAGCGCCCCGCGTCGATCCGAGCGCGCCTCTCCCTCTTTCTCTCCCTCGCGCCGCAACACGCACGTTCGCGCGTACTGCGCGCACGCGAACTTCCACGCCGCCACCCCCAGCGCGAACGCCGCCGCCACGATCGGCACCTCGTGCGCCCTGAACAGCGCCAGCGCGAACGTCCCTCCCAGATTCACGCTCTGCGCCCACGCGCCCGCGACGAGCGCCAGCGTCAGCGCGCGTCCCGTCCGCGCGCGCGTTCGCGCGAGCGTCGCCGCCGTCGCCCCGATCGCCGTCGCCAGCGCGTTCTCCTCCCGCGTCGCCCGCGTCGTCGTCGTCGTCCCGCGCGTCGTTCTTCGCGTCGCCGTCGCCGTCGCCGTCGTCGTCGCCGCGCGCGTCGTCGTCGTCGTCGGTCGTCGCGTTCGCGCGCGCGTCTCGCGCGTCGTCGTCGTCGCGCGCGCGCCGACCCGCGCGACGCGCGGACGCGATCGCGAAGAACGTCGCGCGATCGCGCGCGAGACCGTCGGCGCGATCGACGCGCGCGCGACGGTCGTCGTCGCCATCGCGCGCGTCGCGCCGTGCGGGCGGCGACGGCGACGCGCGTCCGCGCGAAGGGTCTCGCGCGCCTTCTAATACGTGACAAAACGTCGTACTGTAGGAAGACGACGGCGATGTGTGCGACGCGCCGTGCGGTCGTCGTCCGCGCGAAGGGTCTCGCGCGCCTTCTAATACGTGACAAAACGTCGTACTGTAGGAAGACGACGGCGATGTGTGCGACGCGCCGTGCGGTCGTCGTCCGCGCGAAGGGTCTCGCGCGCCTTCTAATACGTGACAAAACGTCGTACTGTAGGAAGACGACGGCGATGTGTGCGACGAGGGGAAAGAAGCGCGACCGGCGCGTCGGCGCGTCACTCGGCGACGTCGCGAGGCGCGCGCGCGGTCGACGACCTCGAGCGACGCGCGCGAAGGGCGCGTCGACCGAGCGCCGACGCGAGGACGCCGTCGCGACGCCGTCGCGACGCCGTCGAGACTCGAATCGGATTTGAATTGAAGATTTGAAGATTTGAAGATTTGAATTCGCGACGCGACGGGACGGGACGGGACGGGACGATGGAGAGCGAGCGCGCGGTGCGCGCGATGGCGCCGGCGCGGGACGATGAGAACGCGATGGTGCGCGGGAAAGCGGCGCGCGCGAGCGGGCGCGAAAGCGCGGGACTTGGGGTCGGGAAGACGGCGGCGGCGAAGACGCCGGGGCGAGCGGCGCTGGGGAACATCACGAACGTCGGCGTCGGGGGGCGAGGCGCGAGCGAACGCGCGCGGGCGAAGGAGGGGAGCGAGGGCGTGAGGGCGCGACAGAGCGCGAGGGCGGGCGAGGCGAAGAGGGCGGAGGCGGAGTCGTCGTCGTTTTTGGAGAGCGTCAAGGCGAAGTTGACGCCGGCGGAGGTCGTAGAGATTCGGCGACTCGCCGAGCGGTACGTGGATGAAACGGACGATATCGAATACTTTGCGGGGAAGACGCGGGAGGAGCAAATGAAGGAGTTAGAGGCGACGCAACGCGCCGACGTGGAGGCGCGCGTACGCGATTTGCTCGGCGACGGTCGAGGGTACGGGCCCTCGTCCGTTCCGGCGCGCTCGACGAGCGCGGATGACGCTTTCTTCCAGACCGGCGTGAAGCATTTGAAGTTAGCCGACGACGTGGGCGCGGGATCGTTCGAGTTGGGGATGACCAAGGACGACGAGTTGGATTTGTGCAACTTTATGAGTCCGTCCAAGGCGATGGGCGACGACGACTACGACGACGGCATGGATTTGCTCCGCTCGGCGCCGTCGATCGATGAGGCTTTGGCATTTTTGGACGACGATATCGATGCCATGCTCGCGGCGTGAGTTTGCGGTGTGAATGAAGTAATAGTAGAGAGTAGCGCGCGAGAGACGCGCCGCTCGCAAAGACGACGCGCGATTTTGTATCTCATCTTGTAAGCGATCGCTCAGTAGTGATGAATATCGCAACCACCGCGCGGCGGGTTGGTTTTTGCCGCGAATGTGTGATTACCTAATAATGTCTAGCGCGCCGCGACTAAGATTCAGGACTTAGCGTCGGCTTCGCTCAACGCCGCCGCCCGCGGCGCGAGAAGAGTCGACGCCAGATGGATTTTTTTCGTGACTTTTCCCGCGCTCCCGCGTCGTCGTCACGACGCTCGGGTGTGATCCACGGATGTTTCAACGCCTGGCGCGCCGTCAACCGCTCGTTTGGATCGCGTTCGAGGACGCGTGTCATGAAATCTGTAAAGCCGTCGTCTCCGAGCCGTGCAATTTCGCCGAGGTCTACGCTTTCGCGAAGCACTTTTTGGTACGTATCCCACGCACCGTCGGCTTGGTAAAAGTACCGTCCCGTCGCTAACGCGTGAAGCGTCATTCCGAGCGCCCAAACGTCGGCTTTGAACCCATCGCACGGTTCGCCCTCGCAACACTCGGGGGCGGTGAACGCGGGCGTTCCCGGAGTTTTCCCCACGAATTCGTGCGTCCGCTCGAGCTCCGACGCGTTGGCGTTCGTTTTCGCGTTCGCTTTTGCTTTCGCCCGCGCCTTCGCCTCGCGTCGACTCCCCACTGCGATCGGTTTCACGCGTGTCGCGCACCCGAAATCCCCGAGCTTGTACGCGCCGCTCGCGCTCGCGAAGATGTTTTGCGGCTTGACGTCGTAATGCGCGATGTTTCGCGCGTGACACGTCCGCAGCGCGCGCAAAACATCCCGCGCGATCGCCTTCACGTCCGATAAATCAAACCTCTCGAACGTGTCGCGCTCATCGTCCACCACGCTCCCGCGCTCGCAATATTCCATCACGATTTTCGCCGTCGACTCCCGCGCGTCGTTCACCCACTCGTACGCCTCCACCACGTTCGCGCACCGACACTCGCTCTGCATCCTTATCTCTTCCTCCGCCGCGTCCAACAGCGTTCGCGACGATCCCACGCGCACGTTCGCCAATTTTCTTTTATTCAACTCCTTCACCGCGTACGCGTTCGCGCGCCCGCGCCCGCTCGTCGTCGTCGCCGTTTCCTCCCTCCCCGTCGTCCCCGTCGCCTCCGTCCTCGTCCTCGTCCTCGTCCTCGTCCCATCCGTCGTTTCGCTCTTTTCGCTCGCGTATTTGTACACCTCGCCGTACGCGCCTCGTCCGAGCGTCTCGCCTCGCGTCCCGTACGCGCGACGCATTCGCCTCGACGTTCGCAGCGCGCCGCCGCGCGCCGTTCGCCGACCGCCCGTCGCCGCGCGTCGTCCGCAGCACGTCCGCGCGAGGGCGTCGCTCGAGCTCGAGTCCGCGCTCGAGTCCGACGACGCCGTCGCGCGCGTCGGCATGGACGGTCGAGACTCGACGCGTCGCGTCGTGGAGATCGTGGCATCGATCGGTGACGGGGCGTCGCGAAAAAGTCGGTCGCCGACCGACTTTTTCGCGAAATTCGTCACCTCCGTACCAGCTCGTACCAGCTCGTACCAGCTCGTACCAGCTCGTACCAGCTGGTCAATA
>Ga0181597_10006631_pt1 | contig 10741 bp, 9 predicted proteins | sample 041ome_5_FD_148647 | JGI IMG/M metagenome (GOLD analysis project Ga0181597, IMG submission 148647) | Coastal salt marsh microbial communities from the Groves Creek Marsh, Skidaway Island, Georgia - 041403US metaG (spades assembly) | ecosystem: Environmental > Aquatic > Marine > Intertidal zone >... | reverse complement strand
TGCTGCACCTAGAGTATTTGAGTGATGTTTATAATCAACACCAATACCTGATGTAGCTGATACACCAACACCAAGAACAACAGGTATACCAAGACCAGTTAAGTCTTGAGTTACTGCTACTGTTGGCACTGCATATACGTCTGCTTTAGATCTAGCATCAAATTCATAACCACCAGATGCAGCTAATGCTTTACCAGTTGCGCCGTTAGTTATGTTTACTAGAGCTGCAGCTTCACCTGTCGCGTAACCCGCAGATCCATCATGGAGCATACGTGCACGTGGCATGTAGAATGTAGCACCAAACATAAAGTTAGTACCGCCGTAGTATGTAGTCAATGTTGCAGGGTTACCAAAAACCGCTGATACTGGATCTTCAACATGCGCAATACTTGTTCCAGCCATTGAAGCTGAAGCACCATGAAACACGTTGTGTAGATCGAAACCATGTGGTCCGGCAACTGCAGCGCCAGAACCTAACGATAAGGCTGTACCTACCGCTGCTCCGAGCTTCCAATCGCTTCTACTATTAATTTTCATATTTTTTCCTCATTATATATATATATAAATAACGTCTTTTGTATATGGAAGTTAAACATCATGTTTAAAAAGAATTCTTTTCCCCCCAATAGTCCCTTTACAGTAAGACCTTTTTTATTGTTGTTTAATCAACACCTACTTAATATAAGTGTTAATCGTATTCAATTACCAAAACATTATTGAATTGGCAATTAAATTCGTTTACCCCTCATCGCCTGGTCCGTAGACTCCATCTTCAAACCATTCCCATGGACGGTTTCCAGCTACCTTAATGAATAAGTATACACTTATCATGTTAGCTACGATTAATAGAAAACCTATTAATATAGCCATAGGTATATTACCGGCAGCTGTATTTTCCATACCTGGAGCAAAGTGCCAAGTTGGGAACATACCGCTGAAGAAGTAGTAACAGGCTACCCAGAATGCTACAACGACGTATGTCCCCATAGCTGTTTTACCGAATAGAAATCCCATATTATTATCTCCTCTTTATTAGCATTTAATGATATATTAATGTTATATATCAATTAATTGTTCTTACATCTTAACTCAAAATAACCTTTTGTAAACTGTTTTTAACGTTATAAAACGTTTTTTTGGGAACTTTTTTATTAATGTTTTGTCATTGTAAAAAATGAGTGATTATTACAAATTGCTCGCATCTGTAAACTTATCATAAAATATTTCATCAGCTTTTATTCCATGCTTTTGCAATAAACTAGATGCGGCATCAACCATTGGCGGAGGACCACAGAGATAACCCTGCCATTGTGAAATATCTAGATTGTTTTTATTGATAATATTTTCTTCAAAGTAGTCTGTAACAAATCCTCTTCCTCCATCCCAGTCACTTTCTTCCGGCTCCATATTTAATACTGGTATAAAATCAAATTTAAAATCTTTGTTCCAGTTATTTTTAATTTCCTTTAACTCTTTTACACAATATAAGTCATCTTGTGTTCTTGCGCCAAATAAGAAAACAACATCTCTTTTAACTTGATCAATTACACCGCCTTCTAGTAGGGATTTAATAGGAGCTAATCCGCTTCCTCCGGCAATACAAACTATTGGAGTTGCTTTTTCCCTTAAATAAAAAGAGCCAAAAGGGCCATTGACAGTGACACACTGTTTTGGGTCTCTGTTGTCATTAAATAACCATTCTGTAAACTTTCCACCTGGAACCTTTCTTATAAAAAAAGTAAATTCTTTGGGGTTTTCATTTTGTGGAGCACTTGCAAAAGAATATGATCTTGGTCTGTCTAAACCTTCTATAGAAAGTTCAGCCCACATACCTGGTAAGCCCGCATGTTCAACTTCATTTTCAGTCTCTATAACTACTTTTAATATATCACTTGTTAACATTTCTGTTGATTTGATAATTGCATTACATGTTTTTGGAGGGACTCTAACTAGGTCCCCTAGTTCTACTTCTATTTCTGAATCCATAGTCAAACGTGATTGACAAGCTAAAAAATAATCATCTTTTAATTCTTCTTTCGTAAGTGTATAGGAATAATCTGAAGTAGGTTTAATCTTGCCTTTAATTAGCTTACATTTACATTGACCACAGGTGCCAAATTTACAATCATGAGGCCAGTCAAGGCCTGATTCCAATGCCGCATCTAATAAGCTTTGATTCTGTTTAACGAAAACCTCTTTTCCAGAGGGTTGTATTTTTGCAGTACTATCAACTGGCTTAGTTCCATAAAACCACAAATATTTATACATATTAAACATTGTTTAAAGTCCTTTAAATAGAGTCTAAATAGATAATCTGTCAAATAACATAACATTATGTTAAAAAAAAAGAAACCTCAATAAGTAAATATTGAGGTTTCTTAATTTTAATAATTAAAATTATTAATTAACCAGCATTAACACGAATTTCTCTCATTGTACCTGCATCATGGTCAGCTTTAGTTGCCATGCACGAAAATGGATTAATTGCTTCTTTACTAGTTGAAGGGTGTGACTGAACTGCAGCAAACCATGTATTGACTCTAGATCTAGAACTAATAGTAGATCCTTTGCCCATGTTCATAGCTACCTGGCAGACACCAGCCCAACATGCATCAGCCAAAGTATATTGACCGCATACATAATCACCTTTCATATTTCCTAAATCAGTACCTAATGTAGTATCAAGTACGTCGAGAGCTGCTGCTAAAGATGCATCGTCAGATACATTGCATTGAGCTGCAACACCCATTTCTTGGAACATACGTGCTCTTGTTACACCATTTCTATGAACTAGTGACGGTCCAAAGCCTTTGTCATCTAGATAAGATAAACAAGAAATCAAACCATAGTTAGTAGCAGAACGATCTTTTAGAATCGGACCAATACCTAATGGTGACATACCGCGAACAGATCCAGATGGACCCCAGTCTGTTTCAGCATGACAGTTTACGTCTACTCCCTTTTCACCAGCAGCGATCATCACTGCATTTGTGTGTGGACATGCTGGACTACCATATAAGTCCATCACATCTCTTAAGTGATCTCCAATTGCCATAATATTTTACCCCCAATTATGATAATTAAATTATTGTTATATAATTCTTAATTATTAAAGAACTATTCTTCTATTTTCAGAGCGCCTGAAGGACAATTGCCTACAGTGTTTCTGATGTTTTCTTCTGAGTCAGCAGACGTATCAATTACAAATTGCCCATCAACTACTTTAAAAACATTTGGTGCGCCCTTAACGCATTCTCCAGCATGTGTGCATGTCTCTGCATCATATGTTACTTTCATTTTTTTCTCCGGTATAATTGCGACTCTAATTAATAACGGTCGCTTATATATAAATATAACCTACTTTTTTTAAAGTTACTTTATTTTTTTTAGATTTTTTAAGAATTTATTGAATATTAGCAATCCTTAAAATAGAAGTAGGCACCCATAAAGGGTGCCTACAACATTTAACCAAAAGGTTTACTTTTTAGCTGTTCTCATTCCAAGATCAACATTACCTGCATCTTGTAATACATCGCCAGCGAAAGGAGTGCCTTCGTAACCAACTTCTTTGTTGATTCTTGTTGCAATCGCTTTTTCTTCGTCTGTTGCGAAATGTGTATCCCAAGCAGCTAATCTTTTACGCATGTACCAATGCCAGATTGGTGGTACTAGTGCGATAAAGAATACTACAAAGTATCCCCATCCTGTGTTTGGGCAACCTACATTTTCAAGTTCCCAGAAGTGTGTTTCACCACGATCATGGTGGTCAGCTTGACGACCAATTTCGATGAAGAACCAACTTGTGAAAGCTGTTGAGTTATCCCAGTTATGGCGATAATCAATAGGTTGATCTTTTACACGGATTAAACCGTAGTGCTCTAGGTAGTTTAAAGCTTCTAATTCGAAGTTTGAAATTCCCCAGATTGTAGCTAAACAAGCCATACCTACCCAGCCGCCTGCTGCAAAGAACAGAGCTACTGTAGGAACAGCCATTAGATAACCACGGATCCAACGGTTTTGCCATGAAATGAAAGATACACCCATACGGTTTAATCTTTCTTTTTCCATGTTAAATAAAAATTTAGACTGACCTAAATATGATAGTGGATAGTGACCATAGATTGTGCGTCCACGTGGCGCAGTTGCTGGATCATCTTCACTAGCAAGTTCTAGGTGATGGTTGTATACGTGAGCATAGCAGAAATGTGCTGAACCAGATAATGCCATCATTGTACGTGAAATTACAAAACCAAAACCTTTGGTATGTGAAAGTTCATGTCCATAAATAATACCGATACCAATAAAGATACCAGATGATAGTGTAGCACCGATTAAGTTCATAGCAGTTATTCCTTCATGCATTACTAGCAAGCCTGGAATAATTTCCATTACTACTGCGCCTTCAGCTCCGCCTAGTGCCATAAAAGTGTAAACTCTGTATGCCATAACTAGTTGGAACAAAATGAATACAGGTAACATGAAGTACATAGTCAAGTTTTGGAAACTTGCCCAACCTAATGTGTCACCGTTTTCATCGTATCCTACGCCTGTTGTTTCAAATTTTGTAGCGATGTCTACAATTAGACCTACAAATAAAAGAACCACACCTAACCAAGCCATAATGCCTCCGATTAGGACGCCAGCGCCTGCTACTATAATAAGAACAGGTGCTAACAAGTAGCGCACGTTTAATAATATATTTCCGATCATCTTAACCTCCCAGATAAATCGAACGATTATACCTGTAAATATAAATTTCTAATCTAGAATCATTAAATTCTAGAACCAGGCTCCTTAGGGAAAATCTTCCCAATGGATTTATATTAGTCCGTCTTTGTTGATGAGTCAAAGTAATTTTGTAACAATTTTGTAACTGTTTTGTTACATTAGAAAGTGCTAAAATACTAATGAAATAAACGATATTTTAAAAGCGCGGTACATTGTAGTGTATACTCTAACATTAATGCTTAAGAGTACAAATAATCAAAAATTAAACATAGAAAAAGTATGGATAAAATTAAAAGTTCCCTGTTAATTATTCTCTTAGCGATATTTAACAACAATGTTTTTTCGATGCCAGATGTAAGTCGTGCATTGTCTGATGTCGAGTTTCAAAAAGATGCTACAACAAAAACAAAACTGGATATTTATAAGGGTAAAATAATTGTACTTTTTTTTGGTTACACAAATTGCCCTGATATATGCCCAACAGCTTTGTTAGATATTTCTAAGTCACTAAAAGAATTAGGACAAGATTCGAATAAGGTTCAAGCGATATTTGTTAGTGTAGACCCAGAGAGGGACACACCTGAACATCTGAATAATTATGTAAAATACTTTGATGATCGTATTGTGGGTTTAACATCTGATAAGGAAAATATCGATAAGCTTCATAAATACTTTAGGTCTAAATATGAGTTATTAAATTCTAAAGAAGAAAATTATCTTGTGGAGCATAGTTCTAATTTATACATAATAAATGAGAATATGGTTGTTGAAAGGATTATAGCTAATGGGTTGCCTAGCACTGAGATTACCAAAGCTATCAAAAAATTAATTAATCGTATTTAATATATTTAAACCTTGGGTCATCAGGGGTGCCTTCTAAAGTATTATCCTCAGTAGATGGGTTCCACTGCACAACACTTTCAATTTTTTCTGCTAAAGAAAAATCTTTCTGTGTAATTCCTTTAGCTGCATGATTTTGAAGTTTAACAATAACAAAAGCATATGATGCAGAAATATCCGGATGATGCCAGGCCGCCTCGGCCAGGTGACCAATAGTATTTATAACCATGAGAGTGCCTTTCCAACCACTAGTTTTGTATTTTCTTCTGATCCAACCGTTCTCAAAATACCAGTTTGGTAAGTTATTTTTTAAATAACCCTCTATCTCTTCCGCAGTATACGTTTTCTCATCTGTCATCGATTTTTAACTCCCAACTTATTTACCTTATAAATACACGGCTTGATTAGTGTTATAAAGAACTTATAATGACATAAGCCATGTGAATAACTGCCCTTAGGATAACATATAATGGAAATAAAAAGTAAACTCAAAAAAAACAAGAAACTCCGTCAAAGAGGAAGAAAAGTTAATTTTGAGATTAGAGATGAATTAATAAGTCTATTAAAGGTGAATAGCTACAGAAGAGATCACTTAATAGAATATTTGCATGTAATACAAGATAACAAGGGTCATATTAATGAAGATTTCATGGCAGCACTAGCTGATCTCATGGAAATATCGCAAACCGAAGTTTATGAAGTAGCTACTTTCTACCATCATTTCGACATTATAAAGGGTGATCAAAAAAAACCTCCTGCCCTAACTGTAAGAGTTTGTGATTCTGTAACTTGTGAAATTAATGGAGCAAACGAGTTAGCGCAGAATTTAGATGATTATTTCAAAGGCACCATAAGAATACAAAAAGTTCCATGCATTGGGCGTTGTCAACATGCACCTGTAGCAGTAGTTAAATTTAATCCTATTGACAATGCTACTCTCAAAAATGTAAAGCAAGCTGTAGATGCAAGAGATTATCTTCCGTCTATTCCAAATTATGTAGACATGCAAGAATACATCAAAAGAGATGGATATAAGTTATTTGAAAAAGTAAAGAGTGATGATGCTGAGAAAGATAGAGTGCTTAGAGAGCTTGAAAATTCCAATTTAAGAGGGTTAGGCGGAGCAGGGTTTCCTGCTGGCAAGAAATGGCGCATTCTTAAAGAACAAAATGCTCCTAGATTATTAGCGGTAAATATTGATGAAGGAGAGCCTGGGACTTTTAAAGACAGATATTATCTTGAAAGCGATCCACATAGATTTTTTGAGGGAATGCTGATTGCCTCCGAGGTTGTGGGAATTGATAAAATTTACATCTATCTTAGAGATGAGTATGCCGCTGTCAGAAAAATTATGGCAGATGAACTAGAAAAAATTACATTAAAATATAAAAATTCTATCCCACAAATTGAACTTAGACGAGGTGCAGGCGCATACATTTGTGGAGAAGAATCAGCGATGATTGAGTCTATTGAAGGTAAAAAAGGTATGCCGAGATTGAGACCGCCGTTTGTTGCCCAAGTTGGTTTATTTGGAAGACCTACGCTTGAACATAACATGGAGACTCTTTACTGGGTTAGGGATATTGCGGAAAAAGGAGCTGGTTGGTTCACCTCCCATGGTCGTAATGGTAGAAAAGGACTAAGATCATTCTCTGTTAGTGGAAGAGTTAATAATCCAGGAGTTCATTTGGCACCCGCTGGAATCACTGTAAAAGAACTCATAGATGAATATGCTGGTGGTATGACAGAAGGTCATAAGTTTCATGCATATTTTCCTGGTGGAGCTTCGGGGGGAATACTGCCTTCAGATTTGAGCGCTATACCTCTAGATTTTGATACTCTAAATGAATATGATTGTTTCATTGGTTCTGCTGCTATAATTATTTTATCTGATAAGGATGCGGTCACTCAAGCTGCATCAACCACCATGAGTTTTTTTGAACATGAATCTTGTGGGAAATGCACGCCATGCAGAGTGGGAACATCTAAAGCTACTAAATTAATGGGTCAAACTAAATGGGATATAGATCTTCTTGAGGATCTAGCTAAAGTTATGTCTGATTCATCTATATGCGGTTTAGGTCAAGCCGCATCAAATCCTCTTAAATCTGTGATAAAATATTTTCCTGAGGAGATAAAAAAATGAGTGCAAACCCAGAGGATATAGCACAAAAAGAATTAGTATCATTGAAGATTAATGGTAAAACTTATTTTGGTAGCTTGGGCGATACTATTTTAGATGTTACAAAACGTAATAACATTCAGGTACCTCATCTATGCTTCAAAGAAGGCATGAGACCTGATGGTAATTGTAGAGTTTGTATGGTTGAAATCGAAGGGGAACGTGTCCTTCAGCCTTCTTGTATTAGAACAATAACTGATGGGATGATTGTAAATACAGAAACCGATAGGGTGCTACATTCTCAAAAACTAGTACTAGAATTACTTACATCAGATGTATCTGAGGATGTTTACAATAAAGACAGCGAATTGATTCAGTGGGCAGACAAACTTCAAATCAAAACTCATAGGTTTCCTTCTCAAATCCAAAACAAACATGATGTAAGTCATCCAGCAATATCCGTTAATCTTGATGCTTGCATACAATGCACAAGATGTTTAAGAGCTTGTAGAGAAGAACAGGTGAATGATGTTATTGGGTATGCGCACAGAGGAAATAAATCGGAAATTGTATTTGATATAAATGACCCCATGGGAGACAGCACATGTGTTGGTTGTGGTGAATGCGTACAAGCTTGTCCAACCGGAGCATTGATGCCATCAAAGGAGGTTGGTCTAACTATACCAGATAAAAAAGTTGAAAGTGTATGCCCATATTGCGGTGTTGGCTGTCTATTAACATATAATGTTAAAGATAATAAAATCCTTTATACAAATGGGCGGGACGGTCCTGCAAACTTGAGTCGTCTGTGTGTCAAAGGAAGATATGGTTTTGATTACATTAATAATGATGGAAGGTTAACCAAGCCTTTAATAAGAAAAAAAGGAGTATCAAAAAATATTGATGTATCAAAGTTTGACTTCAATAATATCTCAGATATTTTTGAAGAGACAACGTGGGAGAATGCTTTAAATTTAGCATCTGACGGATTCAACAATATCAAATCTAAACTAGGCCCTAATGCACTAGCTGGATTTGGTTGCGCTAAGGGTTCTAATGAGGAAGCTTATTTGTTTCAAAAATTAATTAGGACTGGATTTAATACCAATAACGTAGATCATTGTACTCGATTATGTCATGCATCATCAGTAGTTGCTCTATTGGAGATGATTGGGTCTGGTGCGGTTTCCAATCAAGTAGCTGATGTTACAGAAGCTGAAGTTATTGTCATAATTGGTTCCAACCCGACAGTCAATCATCCGGTTGCTGCAACCTTTATGAAAAATGCCGCAAAGGAAGGAAAGACCTTAATAGTCATGGATCCTAAACAAGTAGAAATTTCTAGACATGCAAATCATTTCCTTCAGTTCAAACCTGATACAGATGTAGCTTTATTAAATGCAATAATGAAATCTATTATAGATCAAGATCTAGTAGACAAAGATTTCATTAAAAACAGAACTAAAGACTTTAAGAATCTTAAAGAGCATTTAAAAGATTATACTCCAGAGAAAATGTCTAAAATTTGCGGCATATCAACAGAAAAAATTAATGAGATTGCCAAAATATATGCTACAGCGTCAGCCTCTATTATATTTTGGGGTATGGGAGTTTCACAACATATTCATGGGACAGATAATGCTCGAGCTTTGATATCACTGTCATTAATGACTGGGCAAATTGGTCGTCCAGGAACTGGCTTACATCCTCTGCGCGGTCAAAATAATGTCCAAGGTGCATCAGATGCAGGATTGATCCCTATGGTATTTCCTGATTATCAAAGAGTTGACGATCCTGAGATAAATAAATTTTTTGAAGATTTCTGGAAAACCAAACTTGATAAAAATCCGGGTTTAACAGTTGTTGAAATTATGGATGAAGTCATTGCAAAAAAACTTACAGGCTTATACGTTATGGGAGAAAATCCAGCTATGTCTGATCCTGATTTAAACCATGCTAGAAAGGCGTTAGCATCTTTGGACCACATGGTCGTTCAAGATATTTTCGTAACCGAGACTGCCTTATTTGCTGATATCATTCTACCCGCATCTGCTTTCCCAGAAAAAACAGGATCTTTTACAAATACAGATAGACGTGTTCAGCTGGGTAGACAAGCTGTTAACCCTCCTGGTGAGGCAAAGCAAGATTTATGGATAATACAAAAAATTGCACATGGGATGGGTCTGAAATGGGACTACTCAGGGCCAAAAGATGTATTCAATGAAATGAGACAATGCATGCCAAGTATATCTGGTGTTAGCTGGGAAAGGTTAGAATCAGATCATTCGGTCACCTACCCTTGTACATCTGAAAATGATCCCGGTCAACCTATAATATTTACCGAAAACTTTCCAACGCAAGATGGGTTAGCAACATTTATACCTTCCCCATTTATTAATGCAGACGAACTTCCTGATAATGAATTTGATTACATATTAATAACTGGTAGACAATTAGAACATTGGCATACTGGATCGATGACACGAAGAGCCAGCATGTTAAATGAAATTGAGCCAGACCCAATATCAAATATGTGTTTACTTGATATGCAAAAAATTGGTGTAAAAGAAGGCGACCTGATTAGTGTTGAATCAAGAAGAGGCAAAATTGATGTATATGTAAGAAGAGACGATGGTTTGCAACAAGGTCAGATATTTATTCCATTCTGTTATGTAGAGTCAGCAGCAAATTTACTAACAAATGCAGCTTTAGATCCTGATGCTAAAATACCAGAGTTCAAATTCTGTGCAGTCAAAATTCATAAAAATACTCTAAATTAAAAAAAGATGTCGTATAAAAAATCCCTTGATGATTATGTTGACAATATTCAACTGCAGTTAAGAGATGGAAATTTTAATGAGGCATTAAAAGAAATTCAAAGAGCTTTAAGTGATTACCCAACGAATCCCAAGTTATATATAAATGGTGGTAATATTTTTAAGATTTTAGGTAATCTTGATGATGCAGAATCATATTATACTAAAGCTTTGTCCATCCATAAATCCAAAGAAGTATTAAACAACTTGTCTGTTATACATATTGAGCGAAGAA
>Ga0181597_10006626_pt1 | contig 10743 bp, 14 predicted proteins | sample 041ome_5_FD_148647 | JGI IMG/M metagenome (GOLD analysis project Ga0181597, IMG submission 148647) | Coastal salt marsh microbial communities from the Groves Creek Marsh, Skidaway Island, Georgia - 041403US metaG (spades assembly) | ecosystem: Environmental > Aquatic > Marine > Intertidal zone... | reverse complement strand
GCCAACCTATTCTCTCAACCCAATCACTAATTCTTTCCCAATCTTTAGCATCATCTCTATAAGCTCTTAGTATTTTTTTAACAATTGCTGTAGCTTCTGGCCATCTTGGAGGATTATTTGGTATACCAGCAGCAACTAGTTTTTGAAATGTTGGTTTTCCTCTAGCATTAGAGTGATTTCCTCCGACCCATACAGATAACTTTGTATGTTCAGCATCATTAATTTGCATTGGAGGACATGGTGGATAACATGCACCACAACAAATACATTTTTTTTCATCAACTTCAAGTGAAGGCTTTCCATTTACTTGTGCAGGTCTGATCGCAGCAACTGGGCAACGAGCTACAACGGAAGGTCTTTCGCATACATTCGAGACTAAATCATGATTAATTTTTGGCGGTTTTGTATGTTGAACATTTATAGCTATATCTCCCTGACCTCCACAGTTTATTTGACAACATGATGTTGTCATATGAACTCTATTTGGCATATTCCACCCTTTAAATTCATCTATAACTTCATCCATCATTGCTTTTACAACACCAGAAGCATCAGTACCAGGTATATCACAATGCAACCAACCTTGTGTATGTGAAATCATAGCAACAGAGTTTTTAGTGCCACCAACAACAAATCCATTCTTTTCTAATTCTACAATCAATGGTCCAACTTTAGATTCTTGATCAACCATATATTCAATATTGCTTCTAATGGTAAATCTTACATATCCATCAGCAAATTTATCACCAATATCGCATAATAAATTTAATGTCATAACATCTAATATTCTCTGAGTACCTGCTCTTACTGTCCAAATTGCGTCGCCACTATGCGCTACATGCTTTAAAACTCCAGGCCTAGGATCTTCATGATAAGCCCATTGGCCATAATTTTTTCTCATAACAGGATGCATGTACTGAAATGCATCTGGACATCCTGTTTCTATTGGAGGTCTGTTTACTGTTTTTTCAACTTGTTGTTCTGACATTTTGTATTCCTTTATAAAATTTATGTAAAGTTAATCAATTATGCTTCAGCAGCTTGCAATTTTTCTTTAAACCATTTTTCTGCTTCGTCATCCCAACCATCCATTCTTACATAAGAACTGGTTGTTGGATCGGCCACCATATTTGGATCAACTTCTAAACCAATCCCGTCTAAGAAATTTACTAAGCCAATTCTTTCGATCATTTCTCCGCAACGTTCATGCTCCAAACCATTTTCCGCCCAAAAATCAATTGTTTCTTCAGCTAGTTCTGTAAGTTTTTCGTAATCTTCTTCGGTATCTAATTTCATAAATGGCACAATAACAGTTCCCATTAAATCACCGACTTTAAGAGTTCTTTTACCACCCATCAATATTGTTGCTCCTTTATCATCTCCTGGACTTAAAGCTTTAGGCATTACATTTAAACAATGCATACATTTAACACAGTTTCTGTTATCAACTTCTATTGAATCATCATCCTTTAAAGACAAGCAGTTTGTTGGGCATCTTGTAATAACATTATCAATGACATATTGCCTTCCTTTCTTTTCAACAAAATCCTTTACTTCTGACTGATCAACTTTCATATCGTCTTTCCAAGTACCTATAATTGCGAAGTCGGCTCTCTCAATTGAATTAACGCAATCATTTGGGCAACCTGAAACTTTAAATTTAAATTTATAAGGAAGAGCAGGTCTATGAACATCATCAGTAAAATTATTAAGTAATGTTCTATGTATTTTAATTTCATCAATATTAGACTGCTCACATCTTGCAGCCCCGACACAACACATACCTGTTCTTACACATGGACCTGCACCACCTAAATCCCAACCATATTCATTTATTTCATCAAAAAAATGCTGAGTGTTTTCAGTTGTCGAGCCTATGAACATTATATTTCCAGTTTGGCCATGAAAGGTCTGCAGTCCAGAACCATGCTTCTCCCAGCTTTGTCCAAGCTGCCTTAGCATGTCTGTAGTGTAATAGTTTCCTGCAGGAGGCTGTACTCTTAGAGTATGAAATTCTTTAGATTCTGGAAATGCATCTCCAACTTCAGAGAATCTTGGTATAATTCCGCTACCGTAACCAAAGACACTTACAGTTCCACCTTTCCAATATCCCTTTCTTGTTTCGTAGGAGTGCTCAAGTTGACCCAATAAAGAATTGGCCATACTAGATATTCTTTCTTCAGGATGTTGATCTCTTAATCTTTTAATTCCAGATATAAAGCTTGGCCATGGGCCATGCTCTAATTCATCTAACATAGGGGTTTTATGTTTATCAGCCACTCTAATTCTCCTTTGAATTATAATTTTTATCTATAGATAATTTTATTTTATGAGTTATTTTCTGGTAATGACATCGTTCTTTTGGGATGTTCTACATATCTCTTTTGGAGCTAATAATATATCTCATTATAGATATATAAAATTAGCTTATCTAAATCTCATATACTTGATTTTAATCCTATCAAAATTACAGTTAAATGTCATACAATCAAAATATGAATTCTCCATTTTTACTTGAAAATCAAACAGAATATATTAATTGGCGAGATAATAAGCTTTCGCATTATCCTGTCAACAAAAAAACACAATTTATCAAACTTAATAACAATACGTTAAACGATAATAGAATAAATTTGATAATGAAATCTATTAGTAAATACAATTTCGCAGCCTATGAATTTGATGCAGCGCTGCCCGATAAATATCTTCATGCATTTTGTGCGAAACTAGGATTAATAAAATCTATATCAAATCTTCTTTCGGATGATGACAATATTTCTAATATTACAAATCAAGATATAAATAAAAAAAGCACAATTAACAGAGAATATATTCCATACACAAATAAACAGCTAAATTGGCATACAGATGGTTATTACTATCCACTTGACCAAACAATAAAATCCTTTTTATTACATTGTGTTAATCCTGCTAAAGAGGGCGGCCAAAACTTACTACTTGATCATGAAATAATATATATTCATTTGAGAGACCATAATCCTGATTTCATTGACATATTAATGCAAAATAACATTATGGAAATTCCAAAAAATAATAATGTTGAAGGAAGTAAAAATATTTCGGGTCCAGTATTTTATACTGATGATAAGAATTTTTTAAATATGAGATTTACTTCAAGACAACAAAATATTATTTGGAAAAAAAATGATATAATCAAAAAAATAAAGGACTTTATCTTTGAATTTATTAACGAAGATGAAAAATATATTTTTAAATTATTGCTAAAAAAAAACCAAGGCTATGTAGCAAATAATATTCTTCATAAAAGAGAAAGTTATATAGATGGTAACAAAAAGAGACTACTAAAAAGACTTAGATTTTCAAATAGAATAGGGTAAAAAAATGCTAACTTTAAGTGAGATATTAATAGAGCAATATAAAATAGAGACTTATAAAGACTTAAAAGAGTTTATAAAGAAAAAGATTGATGAAGGCGAAATGTTTTTATCACTAGATATTAAGCCTGCTTTTGATGACACTCCTGATTATTGGGAAACTGATCTTGAAAATCTTTTTACTTCCCCTAAAAATTAGATTATGTATTGGGAAGAGGATAATCAAGATAACATAAGCAAAACTAATGATTCTATAGTTGATGTTTCCTTTAAGGTAAATTGTAAAAAAATTGCTGCTGATCATTCTTACGATTTATTTGAAGCTGTTTTAAAAAAATTTCCACAAATAAAAGAAATAGAAAACCTGGCAATACACTCTATTTACGGTGCAGAATCTGGTGCTGGCTGGGAAAGACCAGAAACAGAAATATACCTATCCAAAAGAACAAGGTTCTGTATTAGAACACCAAAGGAACATTCTAAAGATTTTTTTTCTCTAAAAAATGAAATTTTAAAAGTTGGTGAATATGAAATACAATTGTCTAAACCGACAATTAAAGAGTTGATTGTAACAGATACTCTTTTTTGCAGATCTGTTGTTGTTGAGAATAGTAATAATGAAGAAGAATTTCTAAAAAATGTCCATTCATCTCTTAAATCAATGGGTGTGAATGTAAAAAAAATGCTATGTGGTAAAGAGCATTTAATTAAAATCCCTAAAAAGACTTTAGTTGGAAAAACTCTTCTAATTACCGATCTTGAAAAAGATGATTCTATTAAGATACAACAGCTCGGAATAGGTATTGGAAAATTATATGGATGTGGTATCTTTTTACCTCATAAAAGTATAGCTCCAGTAGCTGTATCTAAAAGTAGCGAATAACATCACAATGCGATAGGGAGGTTAACAATGCCAATAGTAGAAATTGCGGGAAAACAAATAGAGACAACTGAAATGGGATATTTAGTAAATGCTGAAGATTGGTCTGAAGACCTAGCTAAAGAAATAGCGTCTTCTGAAAAACTAGAGCTTACAGATAGGCATTGGGATGTAATAAATCATTTAAGAGATGAATTCTTTAATAATGGTGGCAATCAACCAAACACAAGAAAACTAATTAAATTCTTTGAAAAACTTTGGGGTGAAAAAATAGATGCAAAAGTCCTCTATGATCTTTTTCCAGGGGACCCAAGCAAGCAAGGCGGAAGAATATCAGGATTACCAGAAAGCAGAAGGAAAGGCGGATATTAGAATATCCAATATGGACTAGTGGATTTTATAGCCTCAACTAGGTTATCATTGTTATTAGATATTTAATAATATTAAGTAAAAAATATTGAGGGTGGAATACAATGAGTGAAGAGAAGCAAGCTAAGATTAAAAAGATACTTGAAATGCAAAAAAAGTTTATGGCATTAGACAGGGAGCAAGGAGTTGAGGCATCCGAATACTTTGCGCCTGATGACGATTCTGAAATTGCAGGCTTCAGAGAAGAATATAGAGACCTTGCTATGGAAATAGTAGATTTAGCGCATAAAGAAAAGGGTTCTAAAAAATAAAAAGATGCACGAACTTAATATCATTCTCGGCGAGAATGAGTACCCTCTAAAAATAAAAGAAAAAATTGTTGAAGAAGGCCAGCCTTTTTTTAATAAAATGGACTCTGATATGAATAAGGGGTGGCAAATGAGCAAATCCTGGATAGAAAAACCTTCACAATTTCAAAAGTGCCAAATAGCTGCAGACCGTTTATTTACATCTATACATCTTAACAAAAAAGAAACTGCTATAATGATGGCTGCTTACATAATTAATCAAATGCCAGACGTAAAAGTTATAGATATTGATATTTCTGGAAACATGGAAGAAACAACGTTCTCATAGTTATTTTTTATGCAAATACAACCCATGTTGTAGCAATGTATTTTTTGCCTGACAAAAGTTCAGCGCCTCTGTGTTTATGAGTCCAAAATGGAGGAAATAATATTAATTTACCTGCCTCAGGTAACACTTTCACATCTTGATGAATGAATTCTGTTTTGCCGCCCTCACTATCTTCAACATCATTTAAATAAAATATCGCGACAAGTTGCCTATAACTAAATTCATGACTTCCTCCATCAATATGCCAATGATAATACTGACCTTTGTCGGTTCTTTGAATGGCATAACCCATATCTTTAAAAGGCCCTGAAAAAAAATCAAATTGATTTTTAAACTCATTCAAAGATTTTGCTAATGCATTAAATAATATGCTATCAATATCTTTCCAAGCTTCTTTACCACTTATAAAAAGATCAGTAGATTTTTTTATGCTTTGATCTTCAGTGAGGTTTTGGCCAATCTTGCCTATGTGATGGTCATCTTTATTTTCTTCGAACCTTTGAATAATTCTTTTGCAATCATGTTTATTTAAAGCATCTTTAAATTCAAATATAAAAGTATTTTGCTTTATCTCTCTCATAATTAATAATGTATAATATAAATTTACTTTAGTGAGTTTAGTTTTTACATGAGTATACAAAGAATACATAGTGGTTGGAATCAAAAAGGGAAAAAAAGGCAAATCGGTCAAATTGCTAGTGCGCTTGCAGTTAGCATATGGAAAATTGCAAAAAAAACTTTACTGAATTTAGAAAACGAAGGCTTTGATACAGATACCTGGTCTGACAGGATGGAAATTTTAAAAGAAGTATCATGTTTCCAAATTTATGTTGTTAGTAATGAGGTAAAAGTATATGAAAAGGATAAAAAAATATTGTTCATTACCGATATTGCAAAAAAACTTAATGAAACTGTAAATGTAAATCAAGTCGATTTAAAGATTCCAGAAAAAGATGTAAAAACAAAATTTATTAATCTTCTTAATGAACGCATAGAGGAATACTCAGAACTTGAATATACTGATGAGCCAAGCTATAAAGCTAGAATAATTCTTGGCAATCACTTAATGAAAAATATGGGCGAACTAGATAATAATTGGATAAGAATGTATGTTATCGATCAAGAAGTTCCTAAGATATTATTGTCTCTGAGAAGACCGCTTGCTTCTTTAGTAAATAAATAAATTATTTTTTCCAGTTACCTATATTTGCAAGATTTTTCTCTTGGCCGTCCTCATAACCCGCATCATAAGCATCAGTAGTTCTTGTTTCTTCTCTTGGCGGATGACCTAAAAAACCTCCTTGCCATCCAAGAATGTACTCATCTTGAACTCCCTGCTCTTCCATTTGCACAACTGCATTTCTATATGTCTCGTTCATTTTTCTCCTCTGGATACTATTTTCATTTATCTATAATTATTAATTATAATTCATTTTGCATTATAAAAAAATTCTTTTGCTTTGCCACTATTTATACCTTTTTTTATTTGATCAGCCGCACTATTGAAATCGATATTTTTTATAATTGATAATGTCAGAGCTCCAGCATAAATCAGCGTATCTTTTGCTGGGCCATTTTTTCCATTTAATGCAGCTTCACCAATTTCAGCAGCTTTAATTGAAAAATCATCTACGTTAATATCGCTAGAAATTTCATCAAGTTTTATCTCCTCTTTCTTTTCAAGATCAGGAAGTGGGACTGCTCTCATATTTTGATCTATCGATATATCTTTAGGATTAAATTTTGTTTCTTTCATTTCACTATTGTCAGCATAATAAAAAACTTTTCCATCTCCTCTTAGTGCAGGTGAAATTCCACCTTCAACCCCTTTAACAAGAACTGCGGTATCAAAACCAGCAACTTTTGCCAATTCTGAATATACAGGCGGATAGGCAGCATGAACATAACCAGTCAATAAATGAGTTTTATTTTTCGCCCTTATTGGTCCTACCAAAACTTCAATAGTTGTTAGTATTGTTCTTTTTACCATTCTTGTTCTTAAATCAATTAAATTATGCAAAGGCTTGCAAAATTTTTCTTGGTCAATATACGTCCACCCTATATTTGCATTACTTAAAAAATCAGCAGCTTTTTGTAAATCATTGTTAACATTGACTCCTGAAGCCTTTAAGATTTTTTTTGCTGTTAATCCAAATTTTGGACCTACTGTTTCTACTCCATGCGTTAAACATGGTATGCCAATTGAGGAAAAGACAGCTGGTAAAAAAGCGCTTAAGGGTGTGTTTCTTAAGAATCCGTTATATGGTTCTGCGATATCAAGCAGCTCATCTACATTTGCTGTTATAATATCTGACTTGTCAATTAATGCTTTAAGAGATCCAATATTTTCATCCATTGTTTCTCTTTTCATTCTCATAGCAATTAAATATATTGCTGCTTGAATAGAATCAGACTCATTATCCAGAATATTCATCATAGAATCATAACTATCTTCTATAGATATATTCTTGCTAAATTCTGGCCCAGTAGCAACTTTTTGAATTGCTTTTCTTAAAACGTTATTTGACACAAATTCTCCTTTAACATTTATAATTATTCAATTATATGTATATACTATCAGAATAAAATATTGTTAATGGGATATAAAGATGAAAAAAGATGAAGTTGAGTTAAGTAGTGGTTTAAGCGCGTTTGAAGCCAAACATTTTTCTAGAGCAATGCAACTTCTATCTCCACTTGCCGAAAACGGAAATACTGAAGCGCAACACAGATGTGCCATCATGTACCAGAATGGTTTGGGAAATAAAGAAAATCCACTTCTGGCATTTAAATGGATGAAGGCCGCTGCCGAAAGTGGTCATGCATTAGCTCAACATGGTTTAGGTTTCATGTATATGGAAGGAGATTGCGTTGAAAAAAATGGTGAGGCCGCTGTTCATTGGTATACAAAAGCTGCAAGCCAAGGATTAGTTGGTTCATTAACTACATTAGCAATGATGTATGAAGAAGGTAACTTAGTAGAACAAGATAAAGAAAAGGCGCAAGAACTTCTAAAAAAAGCTGGTTTTTGAAAAAATTTTTTAAAGGTGTAAGATTATTATTAAATTATCTGCTTATCATAGAGGATTTTATGAATAGTGTTTTTCAAAAACTAAATAGATTTATGTATGCTATAACGCTAATGTTATTTCTAATTCATCCCCTAAATATGGTTTATTATGTTTATGAAGGCCACTCAGTATTTTGGCCTTTAAGCAAATTACTCCCATACAGCAAAAATGAAATTGCTTTAGTTTCTTTATTGATATTTCCATCTTACCTGATATTAAGATGGATTATTACAGGCAGATTTACAATTAAACCTGCTTAACAAATCTATTCAAAGAGATCTGTTACGGCACCTTTTGAAGCAGAGCTTACTACTGCGGCATACTTTGCCAATATTCCTTTTTTGTATTTTGATTTAAATTGTGGCAATTTCTTAGTTCTTTCTTTTATTTCTTTTTTACTAATTTGCAAATCAATTATTTGTTTTTGGGCATCAATTATTATTTCATCACCATTTTTTATTATTGCAATTGGTCCGCGAATTGCTGCTTCTGGGGAAACATGTCCTATTACAAATCCATGACTACCACCAGAAAATCTTCCGTCCGTAATTAATGCGACATCTTTACCTAAGCCTTTACCCATTATCGCACTCGTAGGGCCCAACATTTCTCTCATTCCAGGACCTCCTTTTGGTCCCTCATACCTTATTACTACGACATGGCCCTTTTTAACTTTTCCTTCTAAAATAGCTTTCATAGCATCTTCTTCCGAATTAAAAACTATTGCTTTTCCGCTAAACTGCAAACCCTCTTTACCAGAAATTTTTGCAACTGCGCCATCAGGAGCTAAATTTCCGTATAAGATTACAAGATGACTATCTTTTTTTATTGGATCACTTAATGGTTTAATAATTTTTTGATTTGCGGGATACTTTTTTACTTTTTTTAGATTTTCTGCCAAAGTTTTTCCTGTAACTGTTAAACAATCTCCGTGCAACATTCCTGCATCTAATAACATTTTCATCAAAGGCTGTATCCCTCCAATTTTTACTAACTCTGACATCATATATTTTCCACTTGGTCTTAAGTCTCCCAAAACAGGAATTTTCTTTCCAATTTTTGTAAAATCATCTAATTTTAATTTAACACCAATCGCGTTTGCCATTGCCAGTAAATGTAAAACAGCATTAGTTGACCCGCCCAATGTAATTGTTACAGTTATTGCATTAATAAATGCTTTTTTTGTCATAATATCTTTAGGTGTAATATTTTTTACTAGTAAATTTTTTATAGCTTTACCAGAATTTATACAATCTAATTTCTTGTCTTTTGATATTGCTGCTTGAGAAGAGCTGCCAGGGAGACTCATCCCTAGAGCTTCAACTGCTGATGCCATTGTATTTGCCGTATACATTCCTCCGCATGAACCAGGTCCTGGAATAGCTTTTTCTTCTATACTTTTTAATTCTTTTTGAGATATTTCTTTTTTTGCGAATTGTCCCACAGCTTCAAATACAGAAACAATATCGATTTTTTTATTCTTATATGTTCCAGGCATTATTGTGCCACCATATATAAATAGAGATGGTCTATTTAACCTAGCAAGTCCTATCAAACAGCCAGGCATATTTTTATCACAACCTCCAATAGCTATAATTCCGTCAAAACCTTCACATCCAGCGACAGTCTCAATAGAGTCAGCTATAACCTCTCTTGAAACTAGAGAATATTTCATTCCCTCCGTTCCCATTGAAATGCCATCAGAGATAGTAATGGTATTAAAAATGACTGGTTTAAGATTATTATTTTCAATTCCACTACTTACTGATTCAGCCAACTTATTTATATGCGAATTACAAGGTGTGACTTCACTCCACGTTGAAGCAATACCGACTTGAGGTATTTCAAAATCTTTATCTTTAAAACCAACTCCCCTTAACATAGCCCTACTTGGGGCTCTTTCATAACCCTTTACGATCTCTCTAGAAAATTTTGTATTATTCTTTTTCATTATTTTTCAAATATTACGTAGTGCTCCATATCAAGCTCTATTCCAATTGGTTCTCCGATTTCATGATTATGATGACTTGGCGCGTAACACAGTAATGGATATTCATCATTATACAATAACTTATATAAAAATTCTGCACCCCTAAATTGTTTCTCCGTAACAACTGCTTTGAGATTACTTGAATCATTATGGATAATATCATCTGGGCGAACTAGTATTTCTGCATTTTTATATTTTGATAGATCATCTTTAATTTTATCATTATCAAGAATTCCAAGTGGTATTTCAAAATCTTCATTATTTATTTTTTTAATTGGTAAAAAAACACCAAGCCCTATAAAGTCTGCTACAAATTTAGTTTTTGGCTTATGATAAATATCATAGGGATTTCCAACCTGCTGGATAAATCCATCGTTAATTATTGCAACTTTATCTGCGATGTTGAAAGCTTCATACTGGTCATGCGTAACAATTATAGAT
>Ga0181597_10006623_pt1 | contig 10744 bp, 10 predicted proteins | sample 041ome_5_FD_148647 | JGI IMG/M metagenome (GOLD analysis project Ga0181597, IMG submission 148647) | Coastal salt marsh microbial communities from the Groves Creek Marsh, Skidaway Island, Georgia - 041403US metaG (spades assembly) | ecosystem: Environmental > Aquatic > Marine > Intertidal zone... | reverse complement strand
TGTCGGCAGAGGACATGCGCCTTTATCGCGGCACGCTGACAGAACCTGGCCGCCCAAGCCCTGGCCGGGAATACTCTGTCGAGCAAAACCTGGATGTATTTGCCCGGATGCGGGCCGGTGAATTCCCTGAAGGCAGCTACACGCTCCGCGCCCGCATCGATATGTCGAGCGGCAACATGAACCTGCGCGATCCCGCACTCTACCGGGTCAAGCATGCCGTTCATCCGCGCACGGGCGATGCCTGGAAGATATATCCGACATATGATTTCGCTCACGGCCAGTCGGACGCGATTGAAGGCATCACCCATTCGCTTTGCACGCTGGAATTTGCAGACCATCGGCCATTGTATGAGTGGTTGCTGGAACGCGTTCCGGCACCCGCTGCGCCTCGCCAGTACGAATTCGCCCGCTTGAACATCACCTACACCGTGTTGTCGAAGCGCGTGCTGACCCGGCTTGTGACCGAAGGCCATGTGGATGGTTGGGATGATCCGCGCATGCCCACGATCCGCGGGATCAGGCGGCGCGGCGTCCCGGCGGCGGCGTTGAAGGAATTCATTGGCAAGCTCGCAGTGTCTCGCAGTGATTCAACGGTCGAGGTGCAAATGCTCGACCACGCCATCCGCGAAAACCTGAACCACAATGCTGAACGCCGTATGGCTGTTCTGAAGCCTTTGAAGGTCACAATTTGCAACTGGCCCGAAGGTCAGGTCGATATGCTGGAAGCCCAGAACCATCCTGGCCGCCCAGAATTGGGAACCCGTATGGTTCCGTTCTCCGGCACGCTTTGGGTTGAACAGGATGACTTTATGGAGGACCCACCGCGGAAGTTCTTCCGCCTTGGCCCTGGCCGTGAAGTCCGCTTGCGCTTCGCCTACTTCATCACCTGCGAGGACTTCGTAAAGGATGCTGATGGCAATGTCGTCGAGCTGATCTGCACCTATGATCCAGCGACCAAAGGCGGCAATGCCCCTGATGGCCGCAAGGTCAAAGGCACAATCCACTGGGTCTCTGCCGGTCACGCCGTTGAGGCTAATGCCAACTTGCTGAACCCGCTGTTTCTTTCCGAAAACCCTTCAGCAAACGGCGACCCCATTGAGGACCTGAACCCGGATTCGCTGGAACGCCTTACGGGCTGCAAGCTTGAGCCATGCTTGGGCGATGCGGAACCGGGCACGCCCATTCAATTCGAACGCTTGGGCTATTTCAGCCGCGATCAAGGTGCGGGCTTGAATTTCATCCGCACCATTGCGCTGCGGGACAGCTACGCAAAAGCAAAGTAGCGCAGAGCAGCCGCATCGTTCCATACTCTGGCGATGGATTACTTCCTCGCCCTTGTGATGAACGGTCTGCTGTCCGGATCAGTGTATGCGCTGGTCGGTATGGCGTTCGTCGTGGTTTACCGGGCGTCGACAGTCCTGAACTTTTCACTCGGTGAGTGGGTGAGCCTTGGCACAAAGGCGACAGGGGTGAGCGTGCAGGTACTTGGCCTGCCTATTTTGCCAGCAGCTGCGGCGGCGATTGGTGCTGTCATAGGGCTCGCCATTGCCTTCAACCGCATTGTCATTCGCAAGCTGATTGGCCGCCCCGTGGTCGCTGTCGTCATGGCGACGTTGGCACTGGGCGTATTGATGCGTGCTGGGTCCGCGTTGACGCTAACAGGCCTACCGTCCGCCATTCCGGTCCCGTTTGAGGATGCGCTTTGGGTTTGGGGGGCTGTGATCGTGCCGCCGTCCAGGGTGCTGTCCAGCGGCGTCGCGATCCTGCTGGTCGTTGGCGATGATGCTGTTCTTCCGGCTTAGCCGCGCGGGATCGCGATCCGGGCCGTGGCTGATGACGCCCAGGCAGCGACCGGTGCCGGCATCAGCATCACCCGCTATCTGGCACTCGCCTGGGCGCTGTCAGCGGCACTCTGCGTTGCGGGCGGTGTGTTGTGGAGCATTGATGGGCTCGGCGGGTTTGGCATGGGATTGGTGCTGGCGAAGGTGTTGCCGGTGGTGGTGATCGGCGGGCTGACCAGTTTTCCAGGCACAATCGCTGGCGCTGTCATCGTCGGCCTTTCTGAAAGCCTGGCGACGGGGTATCTGGACCCTGTCATCGGAACGGGCTCGGCAGGATTTATCGGCGCGGCACTGGTGATTTTGACATTGTGGATCCGCCCGACAGGATTGTTCGGCGCAGCAGCCGTATCGCGGGTGTAAGGGAAATCAGGCCATGAATAACGACAATTGGGGCGACCGGGCGCGGATCGGTATGTTCATCGTCAGCTCTGAAGCGGTGCCGGAAGCGGAATGGCAGGCGATGGTGCCGAGGGGCGTATCCGTTCATGCGGCGCGGGTCACAGCGGCTGCCCCTTGGGCTGAATGGCGGGTAGACCGAAACGGCGTTGATCTGGCGGATGATTTAGCGCGCGGATGCCAACAGTTCGCATCAATGGAGTTAGAGGCCATCGTTATTGGCCACACATCCAGCAGCGTCATTGGCGGCAAAGGCTGGGATGAGGCCGTCATCGCTGAAATGCGGACGATCCTTGGCGATACAGTCCACGTGACGACCAATGGCGCGGATACGATTGCTGGCCTTATGGCGGTCGGCGCGCGGCGACCCTTCATTGTGGCACCGCCTTGGTTCGGCGACGCCGCTATTCAATCCGCGCGTACATATTATGGTGACTATGGGTTCGAACCTGCAGGCACCATGCGCTACGATCCCGGCGGTAAGTGGCGGGATATTCCGCCAGCGGACCTATATGCCCGCGGCATGGGCTTTGCCCAACGCATCAAACCGCTCTACCAGCAAATCACAGACAATTGCCCCGATGAGGCCGACGCCGTATTCATCGCTGGAACGGGCTTCCGCTGCGTTGGGATTATTGAAGCCCTGGAAGGTGCGCTTGGCCGGCCGGTGGTGACAGCGAACCAGGCAAGCCTCTGGCGCTGTCTCCGGCTTTCTGGCGTGGATGATGCGGTTGAGAGTTACGGTCGGCTGCTGCAAACGCCGTTCATGCGTTCCTGATCGTCAGCCCGCCATCTACGGGGATGGCGGCACCTGTAATATAACTCGCGGCCGGGAGGACGAGCGACAGGGTGATATGCGCCACTTCCTCGGGCTCACCATAGCGCCTTAAGGCCGTGCGGCGCTTGGCGAAGATGGTCTTCTGATCTTCGGGAAAGCGCGCCGTGATTGCCGTATTGATTGGGCCTTGATCATCATGGGTACTCTAACCTTCGTGGCGGGCGAGCAGGCGGCCTGCCCGGTTAAACAGCATGATTTCCAGTGCGGGGCCGTCGCCGAGCAATTGCCGTGCTGCGCGCGCTGCATCCTTGGCGATATCGTCTGGCAGGGGAATGCCTGCCGCTTCTGACACCGCCAAAACCGCACCTGCGGAAGGCGCTTTTGCGGCCTCGCTCACTGTTTCCGAAGGCGCGCCCAACCGCTCCAGCCGTGCGGCTAAGTCCGCAATATCTACCTGTGAGCGGGCGGAATGCAGGTCCCTTGCACCTTGGGCCAGCTTCACGAATTTTGCGAATCCACCACCAAGACTGAACCGTGCAATTTTCTTGCCCCGCACGTATTTCAGCGTGGCGCTGGCGAAGTCGCCCATGTCCAGCATGGCTTGTTCTGGCAAGCCAGTCGCCATCATGACGCCAGCTTCAGACCGCGCGCCCGTGCCAGCACCCAAATGGGTGTGGCCGAGCGCGCAAGCGACATCGGCACCGCGGTGGATTGCGTGAATCCACGCCGCGCAGGAATAGGGCGTTACAACGCCATTGGTGCCAAGCACGGACAGACCGCCGACAATGCCAAGGCGCCCATTCATGGTTTTCTCCGCCAGCATCTGCCCACCAGGAATCGCGATTTCAACGGATAGATCGAGCGGCGCGCCGTCTGCGATAGCGGCTAAATTATCTTGGATGATCTGGCGCGGGCCTGGATTGATCGCCGGTTCGCCAACATCCAGCGGCAATCCGGGCGCTGTCACCGTGCCAACGCCATCTCCTGCCAGAAACCTCAACCCGCTGCCTGGCGGAAGCAGCGCTACGCGGGCTTCAACGGTGGCGCCATGGGTTACATCCGGGTCGTCGCCGGCATCTTTAACAATAGCGACCATCGCCCGGCCATCTGCTTCAATGGCTGACGCTAAGATTTCGAAATCTGTGCGGAGATTGCGTGGCAGCAGCAAAGGGGCTGATGCAGGCATCTTGCCTGTAAGCAAAGCTGCATACCCGGCCCGCGCTGCTGCGGCGGCGCAGGCACCTGTAGTCCAGCCGCGCCGTAATGGCGCATCGGCTGGCGCTGTATTGGCGCTGACTGGGGGGGCGACGGGAGCGGTCATGGGCGCTATTCTATCAGAAAGCCAGAAACCATCACCTGACAGATTGAGGCAGAGCCGATGAATCCCGCAGCCGATCCCATTCCGGCGATCTTGGAAAGCGAAGCTACCGGCGAAATCCGGGAGGTCTATCAGGATATCAAGGCTGTCACGGGCGTTGATGTGGTCAACCTAGTATGGCGGCGCCTCGCGGTGACGCCCGGCGCGCTGCCTGCCGTGTGGGGCATGGTGCGACCGATTTATGTGTCTGGCCGGGTGGCGGCGGAAGCTCAAGCGTTCCGCAGGCATCTGCGGCCCCCACAGTTACCGCTGATTCCAAAAGCAGCGCTTGCGGCGGCGGGCGTTGATCGGCTTGGCCAGCTCACGATCCGCGCGATCCTGGATTCCTACGACCGCACCAACGCTATGAACCTGATCGGCCTTTCCGCTGTTCTGGCACGCCTGGATGCTTCGGATGGGGTGCCGGGCGCACCGCCGAAACCAGTGCAGGAACCGCCATTGCCTGCTTTACCGCCACTGCCAGCGCTTTCTGCGCTTGATCCGCCGATCCGCAATCTCGTCGATATGCTGAACGCGGTCTGTGAGGAAGACGGCCGGGTGATCGCCAGCATGTATCGGCATTTAGCCTACTGGCCGGGCTATCTGGCACTTTCCTGGACGCTGCTGGCCCCAATTGCCACTGATGGACGGATGCAAGCGGTCATCAACGAAGCGCGCCAGCAATCCGCCGCCCGCGCCCGGGCGATTGCGGCTGAGTTAGATCCGCTGGACGGGTCACTCGATCAGGCCGCGATTGATGATATCCATGAGGTGCTAACGCTTTTCACACAGCACCCAATTTCAAAGATGGTCGCGATTTGCCGCGCCCTTGCGTCGGCCACACCGGCACCATGATGCGCAGCAATACTCTTTTTGACGGCCTGCCAGTGCTGGACCCGGGGGCCGTATGGCTCGTCGGCGCAGGCCCGGGCGATCCTGGCTTATTGACGCTGCATGCGTTGAACGGCCTGGCCCAGGCGGATGTGGTCGTGCATGACGCATTAGTTGATCCGGGCTGCTTAGCGTTGGCCAGGCCCGGTGCGGATATCGTTCATGCAGGTAAGCGCGGTGGTAGGCCATCGCCTAAGCAACCAGATATTTCAGCGCGTTTGGTACGCGAAGCTAAAGCCGGTAAGCGCGTTATCAGGCTTAAGGGCGGGGACCCGTTTCTGTTTGGCCGCGGTGGGGAGGAGGCCCTGGCCCTGGTCCGCGCAGGTGTGCCGTTCCGGATTGTTCCAGGCATCACGGCAGGCATTGGCGGCCTTGCATATGCAGGCATTCCGGCAACGGACCGGAACGTGAATTCCGTCGTGGCTTTCATCACGGGGCATGACGCGACGGGTGCTGTTCCTGGCGGCATAGATTGGGCGGCGTTGGCCAAGGGCGCGCCTGTGATCGTGTTGTATATGGCCATTAAGACACTGCCTGAAATATCCGCCCGGCTCATAGCAGCAGGGCGCGCATCTGATGAGCCGGTAGCCCTTGTTTCAAACGCGGCGACGGCATGCCAGTCCGTTATTGAAACAACCCTTGGCGGTGCAGCAGAAGCAGGCCAAGCGGCACCAGCGCCCGCCGTTATCGTAATCGGTGATGTTGTGCGCTTGCGAGCTGGTCTTGATTGGCTGGGCGCGCTTGAATTGGGCCGGAAGCTGGATGGCGATCCTTTGGGCATCGCGCCTGAAATTCGGGACGTTGGCTAGGTCGCCGTAGCGTCGATAGCCGCGATCCGTTCCCTTACAAGCGGAATAAGTTCAGCACCGTATTGCTCTGCATCCCGGAGCGGGTCGTAGCCTCTGATCAAAAGGCTAGAGGCGCCGATTTTGTAATATTCCGCCAGCGCATCTGCGACTGTATCCGGTGCTCCGACAAGGGCTGTGGAATTCCCGGCAGCTCCGGTTGCCTCCGCCAGTTTGGTCCAGAGGCAGGCGTCATGCACATCCTGGCGCGCGGCAGCGGCCAGTAAGCGCTTTGAGCCTTCGTTGTGGCGCGTTGGCGGCGGGGCATCCCCGCGAATGCGATGGATATCTGCCAATATCTGGTGCGCCCGGTCCCATGCCTGATCATCAGTTTCGGCTAGAATAGGGCGGGTTGAGAGGCTGAAATTGGGGCGGCGATGGTGGCGTGCCGCCGCTGCTGTGACGCGCGTCATGAATGCAGCCGTGTCCGCCAGAGGTTCGCCCCAAAGCATGAATGTGTCGGCGAAAGGGGCGAGGGCAGCAATTGCAGCGTCTGATCCGCCGCCACCGAACATTGGGATATGGGGTGACTGCTTGCAGCGAATTTCTGCGTATGCACCCCGAACATCGTAAAACGCGCCGCTATGATCGAACGGTGCAGTTTCTGTCCAGGTGCGGCGGAGAATTTCGGCATATTCCGTCAGCCTACGGTATCGCCCGGCATGGTCCGTATGATCGCCATCTTTGGCCTGATCAACCGGACTGCCGCCTGCAATCAGGTGGACGGCCAAGCGCCCATCCGTCAACTGGTCCAGCGTTGCGAGCTTCCTGGCAGCGACCGTCGGAGACACAAATCCAGGCCTGTGCGCCAGCAGGAAGCCTAGACGATCCGTCACTTGCGCTGCACGGGCACCGACGAGAAAACCGTCGGGCGCGTCAGCGAAATGGCCGATCAACACCCGGTCAAACCCAGCGTCTTCGTGGACATGCGCCGTATGAGCGATGACATCCGCATCAAAGACAGGGCCGGTGGCAGGTATGATTTCGGAGGATACGCGGGGCGCAATCCAGCCAATCATTTCTACAGGCATCTGAAGTCACTCCTCTGGTTCAAGTGTAACCAGGCAGGAGTGACCGTGAAAAGCGGCAGTTAAGCTGCTTTCGCTTCAGAGGAGCTGGAGGACGGGCGGTTATAGGCAATGCTGCAATGATGCTCGCAATACGGCTTGCCTGGGGTTGCTTCGTCTGTGCAGAAGTGGAAGCCCGGCAGGCGTGGGTCGCCGATTGGCCATTGGCAGACGGGGCCACTGCGCTTCTGCTTCGTTTTCTGATGGTCCGCTTTTGTTTTGGCAGCTTCTGGCGATGGCTCGGGTGCTGCTTTGGCGGCGGCTTTCTTCGGCGCAGGCTTAGCTGCTGCTGCCGGTTTCGCTGCGGGTTTTGGCTTAGCTGCAGCAGCGGCTGGCGCTTTGGCGGCAGCCGGTTTCGCTTTCCGCTTGGACTCGATTGGGGACTGGCGGCCTGGCAGCTTCATGCGATGCGCCTTGCCGACAACAGCGTTCTTTGAGACGCCCAACCTGCGGCCAATTTCAGCCGTGCTAAGTCCTTCCGCCCAAAGCTCTTCCAGCTTGGCGATCCGTTCTGGCGTCCAACTCATGCACATCTCCTGGCAACAAAAACGCTATAGAGTGTATGGGCGATAACCCTACACCACATATATAGTGTGTTAATCCCCTATTAAGCCACTATTTTCACCCATTCCGTCAACCCCCTTTAGTGGATAACCTCTGGATGATTGCGGGATAGATTCTGCTGAGTATGCTGTAAGCTTGAAGTGCGTAAGCGCGTTGGCCCAAATTTCGAGCAGGATCCCGTTGATATGGCTGAAAGTCTAATTCCGTTTGATGATCGCGACGGCGCCATCTGGTTTAACGGCAAAATCATTCCTTGGCGTGATGCCACGGTCCATTTTCTAAGCCACGGTCTGCATTATGCCAGCGCCGTGTTTGAAGGCGAGCGGGCCTATGGTGGCCATATTTTTGAAAGCGTGAAGCATAGCGAACGCTTGCATAATTCAGCGCGCTTGCTGGATTTCAAGGTGCCTTTCACGGTCCAGGAACTCGAAACCGCAAAATATGATGTACTGCGCGCCAATGGCATTGTGGACGGTTACGTTCGCCCGCTGGCTTGGCGTGGTGCTGAGGAAATGGGCGTGTCGGCCCATGGTTCTAAGATCAATGTCGCCATTGCTGCATGGGAATGGCCATCCTATTTCTCCCCGGAAATGCGCGCCAAAGGCATTCGCATGAAAACCGGTCCCTGGCGCCGCCCGGACCCGTCCTCTGCGCCGACAGAAAGCAAGGCATCCGGCCTCTATATGATCTGCACGCTTTCCAAGCATGCGGTTGAGGCTGAAGGCTACCAGGACGCGATGATGCTGGATTGGCGCGGGTTCGTGGCTGAAGGTACGGGTGCGAATATCTTCCTGATCAAAGACGGCGTTATTCACACACCCACGCCAGACTGCTTCCTGAACGGCATCACCCGCCAAACGGTGCTGTCCTTGGCCGAGAAGCGTGGCATTCAGATTGTTGAGCGCTATATCAAGCCGGAAGATTTGGGTGACTTCACTGAAGTCTTTGTCACGGGCACGGCGGCTGAAGTCACGCCCGTTGGCGAGATCGATCAGCACCGTTTCACGCCAGGTAAGATCACCGAAGCGCTGCTGACCGACTACGAAACTTTGGTCCGCACGCCGCCGGCCGCCGTCGCCGCTGAATAGCGGGACGGCAGCCCAGGCTCCTTATAAGTCTTTCAGAATTTCATCGCGGTGCTGGTCCAGCATCGGCGGTGGGCGGTCGGCTTTGGGGCCGTCGACATTGGCTTTGAACCCAGTGCCGATGCCCATGAGCGGGCGTTCGATGCCTGGAATGTCGTTGAATTCAAGCAGCACATCCCGGTGCTTCAAAGCTGGGTGATCCAGCACTTCATTGACGGGCAGCTGCGGTGCGGCGGGGACGCCACAGGCGGCTAGGCGTTTTTCCCACTCAAAGGCGTCGGCGCTGGCGAGCCCGGCTTCCATTTCAATCTTGACCTGATCGCCGTTGGCCCGCCGGGATTCTGTATCGATGAAGCGGGCGTCCTCGGCCAGATCATCCCGGCCAATTGCTTTGCAAAAGCCGCGCCAGTGACCGTCCGTCAGGGCGCTGATCATCAAGCGCCCACCGCCAGTCTCAAACAGGCCCGCAGTCGGCAGGAATGCTGGGGATGAGTTTCCGATCAGCGGCTGAATTTCGCCGGTAGCCTTATAATTCACGAATGGCTGCGCGGCCATTGTGATGGCCGTGTCGAGCATCGCTACGTCCAGATGTTGGCCTTCGCCCGTCTGGCTACGGCGGAACAGTGCGGACGCAACGGCAAACGCCGCCGTCATGCCTGTTGCCATATCCACAACATTAAAGCCAACGCGGGTCGGGCCAGATTCTGGATGGCCCGTCAGCGCGATCATGCCGGACGTTGCTTGGATCGCACCGTCATAAGCGGGCGCGCCAGCGTAGGGCCCGTCCTGGCCGTAGCCGGAGATGGAGCAGTAAACGATGTCTGGCTTTACGGTCTTCGCCCACTCATAGCCAAAGCCCAGCTTGTCGATGGCACCAGCTTTGAAGTTCTGCACGACGACATCCGCGCTCGCCACCAGCTTTTCCAGGATGTCTTTGGTCTCTGGCGCTTTGAGATCGAGTGCGATGGAGCGTTTGCCTGCATTAACACTGAGAAAAATCGCGGACATGCCAAGCTTGCCGATATCGCTATCCGCCATGATGCCGCGACCCTGGTCGCCGCCCATTTTGCCGTCTCGCCCCGGTTGCTCAATCTTGATGACGTCAGCGCCAAGCAGCGCCAATTGTTCGGCGCAGAACGGGCCTGCCAGAACTTGTGTGAAATCAATTACCCGTATGCCTTCAAACGCGCGCGCCATGCGGCTCTCTCCTAATCAAATCAGTTCGATGGCGAACAGCATAGGCCGGGGCAGCGGGAAAGCGCTACTCGCAAGCGCACACCGGTTGGAGGGGGCCAAGCGTGAACCCGGCAATGGCTGCTTCGCCATCCGTTAGTGTGACGGGTGCTGTGGCCCGCCCATTCGTCGCACTGAGTGATGCAAAGGCGAGAACAGTCTTAGCGGCAGCAGCGGCGGTTGCATTCAATTGCCCAAGCGCCGTCAGCCGGTCAATCACTGCGTCGCCTTTCGCCAACCGAAGCGTGACGCCGCCAGCCGGGCGGTAGGCAGCGTCGAGGCCGATGGCACCCGTTCCCGTTACATCAAGCGCGCCCCAGCGGACGCGGGAGGAGCGAATATCAATCCGCCCTTCTTCTGCTCGCCAGGCCTTGATCGCGTCAGGCTTGCCGCTGAACGGGAACGCGCCGGTCAGCGTCAGGGAAACATCAGCCTGTTTCGCCTGCCGCCCGAAGAGCGCGCCTGAGGGGAATGTCATATCTGCGAACCCGATTTCGATCTCAGATTTGGTGGGCGGTGGGCCATCCAGCTTGGTCCAGTAGATGCGCCCACGCTCCGCCAGCAGCGGGCCGACATTGGTATAGGTGAGGGTGTGGCTAACATCCTCTAAGTTCAATTCCATTGCCCAGAGCGGGTTTGCGGTATTGCTGCTATTGCCTGAAATATTGGGGCCGGCGCGGCCTGCGG
>Ga0181597_10006617_pt1 | contig 10748 bp, 7 predicted proteins | sample 041ome_5_FD_148647 | JGI IMG/M metagenome (GOLD analysis project Ga0181597, IMG submission 148647) | Coastal salt marsh microbial communities from the Groves Creek Marsh, Skidaway Island, Georgia - 041403US metaG (spades assembly) | ecosystem: Environmental > Aquatic > Marine > Intertidal zone >... | reverse complement strand
TTACCTTCGAAGCTGCTAGAAAGCACCTTCAGACTTAAGTTTATTAAATGCAGCTTCATCAAACCACCAAAAATCGAGCGTCCCAAGATCATAGGGAGGGAGCTTATCTGGGTATCGATACATATCGTAATATGCTACGGTATGTTTTTTCTTAAACCATTGTGGTATCCAGAAAACCTCAGCACGAAGCAGTCTATCTAAGGCACGTGTGGCGTCATTTAATGTTTGCCGGTCTTTTGCTGCAAGTATATCCTCTATGAGCTTGTCTGCTGCCTCACTGCTATATCCAGACAGATTAAATATAGAATAATCAGCAGACTCAGAGCCGAAATACTGTTTTAGTCCAGACCCAGACGTCAATGAAGTTCTGAAATTTCCAACCACCATATCGAAATCAAAATTTCGTTCGCGCTCTGTCATTTGTGCATTATCAATGCGTGTGTGAACGGCATCGACGCCAAGACGTTGCAGATTTTCAACAAAAGGGTTTATTACTCTATCAAAGGCTTGAGAGTCATTGAGTATTTCTAGCGTAAGTTTCTTACCTTGCTTATTGCGCCGGATGCCATCATCGCCAACTATCCATCCTGCATCGTCAAGCAAAGCAGAGGCTTTGCGAAGGTTTGCGCGGTCTAATTGTCGCTTCGAGGATGTAGGCGCTAATTCCGCTTCGGCTTTTAAAACCGTATCAGGCAAGATGTTTTTTAACGGATTTAAAAAAGCAAGTTCACCTTCACTTGGAAGACCAGTCGCTTTTAGGTAGCTGTTCTCCCAAAAAGACGAGATGCGCTCATAAATCCCATAGAACAAAGTCTTGTTTGACCATTCAAAATTAAACATAAGGCCAAGCGCTTTGCGAACACGAATATCCGTAAATTGTTCTCGTCTAAGATTAAAAATGAAGGATTGTCCAGTAGCCAAGGTTCCATCTGGGGGCGTGTCTTTTACAACCCATCCTTTTTGCAAAGAAGGAAAGTCATATCCAGTTGCCCAAATTTTGGAAGATGCTTCGTTTCTGAAGTAATAAGCGCCTGCTTTAAAGCCTTCAAATGCGCTGTTATAATCTGCAAAATATTCCACTCTAATTCGATCAAAATTATGCCGGCCTTTATTAATGGCTAGATTGCGACCCCAATATTCAGGGTTTCGCTTGTAAATAATGTTCTGTCCTACATCAACTGCTTCTAAAACATACGGCCCAGAACCAATTGCGGGTGTAAGTGTAGAATCCTCAAAGTTCGCGCCAGTTTCCAGATAGTATTTTTTCGAGAATATTGGCAGTCCCCCCACCATTTGGGGCAAATCACGCGTTGGAACACCTTCTTTGAAGACAAATTTTACACGGGTTGCGCTTAATGCGGTTGCGCTTGCAACCTCACTCTCAATTACTGCTCTGAAAGAGGGAAGACCCTTATCGCGCAGAATTTCATACGAAAATACAACGTCATCTGCTGTTAGGGGAGAGCCATCGGAAAAACGTGCCTCAGGGCGCAAATTAAATATAACCTCGCTTCTATCTTCTGGATATTCCATTGATGATGCTATTAGTCCATAAGCAGAATCTGGCTCGTCGGCAGTACCTTCCAACAATGTTTCGAAAAATATGGATGATAGCCGTCCAGCTCTTCCCTTTGTGCTATAGGGATGCATAGAATCAAATGAGCCAAATCCCCAAATTGACATCTCGCCACCCTTGGGCGCATTAGGATTTACATATTCTAGATGCTGAAAATCAGCCTCATATTTCAGCTCACCAAATGTAGAAATGCCGTGCGATGTAACTGTTTCGGCAAAAGAACGCGTGACCAACACGCTGCCAGAGATAGACAAAAGCGCTGCACATAAAATGCAATAACGAATGGGGGATAGAGGGCCATTAAAATACATAACAAAATTCCCAAAAACGAGCTGAAAAACGATACCGTGTGATTACTTCTGATTATAGGGCTGTTTTAAGGTAGAAGACAATATCGCTTTGTGTAGTATTATGCTGCGTATGCGATAATCTGTTTGGACACAAAAAACATGCGCAATAACAAGCGTTAACATGATATGTTTGATTAGCTTGTACTTCGTTGTGTGATTAAATGTACAATTTTTTTATCTGAAGAGAACAAATGTGACAAACCTCATCCTTATGCGCCATGCTAAATCAGACTGGTCAGAGAACGTAGCTGACTTTGAGCGTGTCCTTAATAAGCGTGGGCGGAAGAGCTGTCTGGCTCTTCGCGCTTGGTTTGCCGAAAATAATATTAAGCCAGATATCGCGCTTGTTTCTTCAGCCAAGAGAACACAACTCACCTTTGAGTTGATTTTTGGCATTCCCAAAATTCGGCCGGAAAATATTCAATATGACGATATGCTTTATGAAGGTGATAGCACGCAAATTATAAAAGCCATTCGCAGTACCGCTTCAACGCATAATACTATTCTTGTAATTGCCCATAATCCCTCGATTTCGCAGGTTGCACACTTGTTGTGTATGTTAGGGCAAAAAGAAAACCTACCTATATTTCCAACCGGTGCATTTGCTAAGTTATCATTCCCTAATTCCGAATTTGAATATCATTCGGGTGAATTGATAAATTTTATCACTGCACGCACGCTGATGGCTGACAATGAATAGCTAATTCATTTTAGCGAGAATATTAGCTATACTCATTGGCGTAAAAACATCTTTTATAAGAAATTTTTTAAATAATTTTATATTTGGTCGTACTTAAAAAGGCATATTCCTCCTAAGAAACCGGACAGCCCTTAGGCTGTCCTTTTTCATATAAAAGTGATGAATATACACCCTGCACCTTATTTTTTGTGCAGTTGACCTTATTTCAGCGGATTAATAGTCGTTACAGGAGAGTATTTTGTCGGATTGACGCAATTCTGAAGATGGTGATGAGATTATCGAATATGTCTGATAAAATTTAGCACTGTGAGATATTTATGTTGAATGTAACTCAAAGCCATCATTTCGGATTTGGAACACAAATTCGTAAATCACCCTATTTTGAAGCAACTATGAGATGGGGTGCAAAAAGCTACTCGGTCTATAATCATATGTATATTCCTAGATCTTTCGGTAATCTGGAGGAAAATTTCTGGAATCTTGTGAACAAAGCAACTTTGAGTGATGTTTCGGTTCAAAGACAGGTAGAAATTACGGGGCCAGACGCAGCCCGTTTCGTGCAGCTTTTAACACCTCGGAATTTATCAAGCTGTGCAGTTGGTCAATGCAAATATATTCTCATTACAAATGCGCATGGCGGGATTTTAAATGACCCTGTTTTGCTTCGATTAGCAGAAAATCATTTTTGGCTCTCTCTTTCCGATAGTGATATTTTGTTATGGGCCAAGGGTATCGCTTTAAATTCGAGCCTTGATGTTGATATTTGTGAACCTGATGTATCTCCGTTGCAGCTGCAAGGGCCGATTTCAGGGGATATCATGGCGGCTATGTTTGGTGAGACCATAAGAGAGCTTAAATATTATCATTTAGCTGAATTTAATCTTCAAGGCATTCCTTTGATAATCTCAAGGACGGGATGGTCTAGTGAATTGGGGTATGAAATTTATCTGCGTGATAGCAATCGTGCAGATGACTTGTGGGAACATATCATGAAGGTGGGTCAGCCAATGGGGCTAAAGCCCGGACATACTTCAGCTATTCGCAGAATTGAAGGTGGAATGCTATCATATCATGCTGATATGGATGCAAACACTAATCCATTTGAGTTGGGACTTGAGAGATTAGTAGATTTGGAAATGGAAGCTGATTTTATAGGTAAAAAAGCATTAAAGGAAATAGCAAAACAAGGGGTGTCGCGCAAGCAAGTTGGTATTGAAATCGATGGAGAAATGCTAATAGGCGCAAATAACGAGTTTTGGCAGATTGTTATGGAATCTATGCATATCGGATATGTAACCTCTGCAATTCACTCCCCTAGGCTTCAAAAGAACATCGCATTGGCCATGGTTCACAATGATTACAGTGAAATAGGGTTGGAAGCAGAATTACATACACCATTTGGGCAACGAGGAATAAAAATCGTACCAAAACCCTTCTATGATCCTAAGAAAAAATTAGCTGTAGTGGGAAGTGAAACTGCCTCTAATAATAATTCTGGTCAAGTTGTGGCTTCCTAGCATAAAATAATTCACCTGTCACAGTTATTGAAGTCCTAATGGGGGAGCCACAAATGACACCTAATAAAGAAGAAATTGTGTTAGAGGAGCTGTCTTCTGGAATTTTGCGGCTTACATTAAATGACGAAAAACGCAGGAACGCTTTATCAGAAAATATGCTTGATTTGCTTTACGCAAAAATGATGGCAGCTGCTGAAAATTCCCGGGTTAGGGTAATCATACTAGCAGCCAAAGGTAGGGTTTTTTGCGCCGGACATGACCTAAAAGAGATAACTCAAGCTCGCAAAAGCGAAGACAAAGGTATCACTTATTTTCAAAACTTATTTGATAAATGTAGCGAGGTGATGAAAGCAATTGTAACTCATCCAAAGCCCGTAATAGCAGAGGTGGACGGCACTGCAACAGCTGCTGGGTGCCAGATTGTGGCAAGTTGCGATTTGGCGATAGCCTCACATTCTTCAAGATTTGCTACTCCTGGCGTAAATATTGGTTTATTCTGTTCCACTCCTATGGTTGCGTTGTCACGAAATGTATCAAATAAGCATGCCATGGAGATGTTATTGACAGGTGATATGGTTGATAGCAAACGAGCTGAGCAGATTGGACTGATTAATTGGGCCTGCGATGATGCGATGCTGACCGACGAAGTAAATGCAGTTGCAAACAAGATTGCATCTAAATCAAGTTTAACCCTAGCTATTGGCAAAAAGGCATTTTACCAGCAATCAGAAATGACGCTCAGCAAGGCGTATCAATATTGCTGTGAAGTCATGGTGGATAATATGCTAAAAACAGATGCTGTAGAAGGTATCTCAGCATTTTTGACAAAAAAAAGGCCAGAATGGCAGGATAAATAATATAGCTTGGGAATAGGCAAGGCGTTTTTTTATGTCAGATATTTATAGCCAGAATTTAGAGCGTACCCCTGCAAATTATCAACCGCTTACACCAATAACATTCTTGGAACGTTCTGCGAGTGTGTATCCAGCCCGCATAGCTATCATTTATGGGGGGCAGAAATATAGTTATTCAGAATTTTATCTTCGTTGCCGAAAGCTTGCCTCATTCCTCTCAATAAATGGGATTGGCTGGGGAGATACTGTTTCTGTAATGCTTGCAAATACGCCCTCTATGCTAGAGGCGCATTATGCTGTTCCAATGTGTGGCGGTGTTTTGCATGCTATTAATACAAGGCTTGATGCTTCTGCTATCGCATTTCAATTAGACCATGCTGAAAGCAAAATGCTTATAGCAGATACGGCTTTCTCTTCAATTGTATTAGAAGCCACAACCATAATGACAGGTAAACCTATAATCATAGATTATAATGATAAAGAGATTCAACAGGCATATTCTCAGATAGGTGAATATGATTATGAAGAAGCACTGCAAAGCGGTGATGAGGCCTATGACTGGCTAATGCCAAAAGATGAATGGGATGCGATTAGTGTAAATTACACTTCTGGTACGACAGGCAATCCAAAGGGGGTTGTGTATCACCATCGCGGCGCCTATTTGCTTGCGCAGGGAAATATTGTCACTGCTTCGATTAAAAAACACGCTGTTTATTTGTGGACTCTTCCAATGTTTCATTGCAATGGCTGGTGTTTTCCGTGGAGCATATCAGTTGTGGGTGGCACTCATGTATGTCTAAGAGAGGTGAGAGCAGAGGCAATTTGGCGGTTATTAAACCAACATAAGGTTACACATCTTTGTGGAGCACCTATTGTCATGTCAACAATTATGGATGCTGCAGAAGAGGTAAAACAAACTCTTGAGGAACCGGTCGATTTTTTTACTGCAGCAGCACCGCCCCCTGAAAAGCTACTAACAGACATGCATAATGCTGGATTTAATGTCACGCACCTTTATGGCCTTACAGAGGTTTATGGCCCTGCTGTTATAAATGACTGGCATCGCGAATGGTCAGAATTACCCAATGCATCACAGGCTACCCTTAAAGCGCGTCAGGGGGTGCGTTATCACGCGCTAGAAGGGCTTGATGTATTTAATTCTGAAAAGATGGAGCCCGTTCCGCGTAATGGCAAAACAATTGGTGAAGTAATGTTCCGAGGAAATATCGTTATGAAAGGATATTTAAAGAATGCTTCTGCAACCAGAGATGCTATGAAGGATGGATGGTTTCATTCTGGCGATTTGGGGGTGGTTTATCCTGATGGCTATATTCAACTCAAAGATAGGCTTAAAGATATCATTATTTCTGGTGGCGAGAATATCTCATCTATCGAGATTGAAGAGGTGTTATATAAGCACTCTTATGTATCCACAGTTGCGGTAGTTGCAGCGCCTCATGAAAAGTGGGGTGAGACTCCCTGTGCCTTTGTGGAATTAAAAACTGGATGCAGGCTTTCCAGTAGCGAGCTTAGAGAGTGGTGCAAACAGTATTTGGCAGGATTTAAACTACCAAGTTTGTTCGTTTTTGGCCCTATTGACAAGACATCTACTGGAAAAGTTCAAAAGGTACAGCTACGCGCAAAAGCGTCTGAAATTGCGAAAGGTCAGTCTGCGAAGTGAGGTGTGAGCCACTACTTGATGCTTTTCGAGGCTCTGATAAAATAATTCGTATCGTCGGACATCGTGGTGCTCGGGGTCTCTTTCCAGAAAATAGTATGGTTGGATTCGAGAATATTTTAAAAATAGGCGTGACCCTTATCGAATTAGATGTCGTATTTTCAAAAGATAAAACTCCCATAATTACCCATAATCTCACTATCAACCCATCTACCAGCCGGGATGTTGATGGCGAATTTGTCAACGAGAATATTAAAGTCTCATCATTAACAGTTGAACAGATTAAAAACTACGAAATTGGTAGATTGGACCTTGATAGTGGTTATGGAAAACGGTTTCCAGAACAAGAGCAGCTAGACGGCATTTATATGCCAACTCTTCAGGAATTATTTGAAAAAATGCAACAGCCTGAATTTGAACAAATGCGTTTGATGGTTGAGATTAAATCAGAACCTGATTATTCGAGCCAAGATAGAGAAAATATAGCTAGTCTTGTTACAGAACAAATAAGAGACGCTAATCTTTTAAACAAAGTTCTTTTGCATAGTTTTGACTGGCTATTATTGAGCGAGTTCAAAAAAAAAGACCCAGAAATTACAACCTCGTTCTTGACAAAAAAAGGCTATAAAGATGAGAGCGAAAACTATCACTCATTACAGATGTATATGCAGGATGCAGCAGGACATTCCAATGCTGTTCCCGAAAAAATTAACGCGTTAGGTGGGTCTGTTTGGTGTCCCTATTTCAAGGATATAACGCGGGATAAACTATTATCTGCCCGAGAGAATAATTTAATTGTGGTAGTTTGGACGCTCAATGAGCGTGATGATATAGAAGCTATGATTGACCTTGGTGTGGATGCCATCATATCTGACTACCCGCCAAGAGTTATGTCGGCACTGAGAGCTAAAGCCAAACACTGGAAAAATTAAAAAACAGTGTTATAGCGGACCAAAATTCGGAGGCGAAATTCGGCGCTTTGATGCATTTTCATAGGTAGAAGCAATTGATAATAACGTATCTTCTGTCCCTGGCTCCGAACGAAATACAAGAGAGAATGGTAATCCTGGCTCTTCTATTTTGGTTGGTTTATCACTCGCTTTGGAGATATATTTTGTACCATCAGCATTCAGTGTGAAAACAGGGTCATATGTTGTTGTAACAAACCCTGCTGGAACTAGTATTTCAGATAAACCTGCATTCGGGCCATATAAACTTTCTGGTCGCAAATTATGCATGGTGTCATATTGATGAGGCTGACCTATAATACCTGGTGCCCAAGGCGTATGAAGGCGAACAAAAGCATCTAGTTCATTCTCAATTAATACCATCATATCAATTCGTCTTAATAATTCGCGCAGCATAATGCGCTCATTCACACCTTGTCTGCCGTCAAGGGCGTTTCTTGGATCTGTAGTTTCTTCCCAATTCTTAAAGCCAGCACGCTGGTCGTCCCCCCAGAATTTAGAGCGTGCATTTAATGCCGCCCAGTTATCCAGCGCCTCATGGAAGCCAGCTGATTTCCAATCTTCTGCTCTGCGAAGTAGATATTGACTTATATGAAAGCGAAAACTATTCGCTAACTTTTGTTCTTGAATAGATGCAATTGTTAAATTGCGTGGCGGAGGAATACTGCCCTCAGCAAGACCAACCATATAATCAATCGGGTCTAGAGTACCTGTTCCAAAAAACTTTCCTGGAAGAAATTCTGTTAGTTTTATTGCTGCTGCGAAATCGGCAAAAACTGGGCTCCCTTGATTATCCAAACGAAAAAGTATGTCTGGCATAAAAACAGGAAGTAGTCGTGTTAAAGCCTTCCGAAAATCAACTCTCATTGAACCCATATCTGGATCCTGTTGCCATAAAGGGTCAGAAGATTGCAATAGATTAGCCCCAAGCTTTTGGCTAAGAATGCATTTAATCTCGGTTATTGCGGCATCTACTATTGGTTTTTCAGTTAATGAATCCTTGGGATATACAAGTGATTCTGATATGAGGCCTAAGCTTACACCGTCAAGGGACGGCTCATATGTTTCATTGGCAAGATTGCTAAAAAAGCTGGTTTGGATAATAGATGAGCGAGGGACGGTGGTGTAGGGATCTCGCTCATCATAATAGCCTTGCTCTGGATCCTTTAAGGCATCTAAAATCTTTGCGCAATCAGTAAGCGATTTTCCATGGACACCTGTTCTATCACAGTAAATGTCAGCTCCAATAGCTCCTCCATCAAACCCAATCATAGCCTTGTGAGGTAGAATAAGACTAATGGCATTATGGTTTGATGGTCCTCTGCATGAGGCTCTCGTTTCCTCGCCAAGGCTTGCCATAACTAAATTAGTGCTGACAGATACAGCAGAACCTGAACTTGAACCAAGAGAAGCAGCCCTTGTTGTGTCATAGGGATTGGAAGGATTGCCACCCCAACTTGAACGCTGATAGCCTAAGGTAGAGGGAAGTATTTTTGTGGGGCTGTGGTTGCCGCCAGGATCGCCAGCTCTTCCGTTATATTCGGTATTCACCGCTTTGGCGAATATGATTGCACCTTTGTCTCTCAGCTGTTTTACAAGTTTATGATCGCATGCAGGAAAATCAATGTCATAAGCCGCATCAGCACCACCAGTTGATCGCATATCCTTAGTGTCGAAGGGGTCTTTAAACGAAAAAGTCACACCATACATTGGCATTTCATCTAGGTCTGGATTGCTTCCAAATTCAGCATCTAATTCTGCTGCTCTCTCTAACGCATCAGGTTGCTGTCTAAAAATTTCGCATACTGCAGGGGCATCGTCGGGAAGTGGGCCTTCTGAGGGATGTTTATCATAATCCCCCCAACATGTGACAGAACGCTCGCCGCGGATATTAAGGGTGGAGAGGCAGTTAACCTGTCCAGCATTCGGTATCCCTGCAATCATTCCGAATTGTTGGTATACATCCTCTTTTGAGGCTGTTGTCTCCATTCTTCCAAATTCAAGAGGAGAGCCTTTGTAATCCTCTCTGTTGGGAAGGACATCATCCACTTTAATTGTTTTTGTAGGGAATTCTATTGCCTGCCCACCACGAATTACACCCGGCACACTAGCAATATCAGAACCATCTTCCGTAACCAGCATACTTGAAACACCGTTATATGCCTTAACGCGATCTAAATAACTTTTAACCACTTCCACTAAAGTTACATCACCAGACTTAATTGCGCTGTGCAGGTCGGCGATTGATGCTTCAACCACATTAAATTTTTGTTTTTCAATCGGCATAGGTTAAATCAATCAAGCTGGTGTCTGATGCAAACATTTGCTAAGTTAGACTAAAATGCGAATGGATTTCGTTTTAAAAAACCAATCTGATAATTTATTTAAGTCTATTTCCTTCCAAGTCGAATATAAATATGTCTTTTGCGTCAACGCTAACAGCGACCGATATATCATCGTTGATTTCTGTTGCTGCTTCACTAGTCATTAATGAGACGAATTTTTCATCTGTTCGGGCGTCGAGATAGATAAGCTTCTCTCTTCCTAGGGGTTCGATGACTTGAATATCATGGGCATCTTTAGCCCTGGATTTTTTGATGAATGTTTTTTCAGGTCGAATGCCAATTGTAACCTCCGACGGAAGATTTTTTGCTTCATTAGTGGCTAATTTAACGCTGAAATACTTTGTCTTTATAATATTTCCATTAGTGCTTCCTTTACAGAAGTTCATTGAGGGTGATCCAAAAAAGTCTGCAACAAAAAAGTTCTTAGGGTTATTATAAATTTCGTCTGGAGTTCCGATTTGCTCGATGTCTCCTTTGTTCATAATAACTATTTTGTCTGCCAGTGTCATAGCCTCTTCTTGATCATGAGTTACATAGATGAAGGTTTTACCCAGCTCTTTGTGAATTCTTCCACATTCAGCTCTTAATTCTCGACGAAGTTTTGCGTCCAAACTTGAAAGTGGCTCATCTAATAGAAATATTTGTGGCTCAGTCACGAGTGTTCTAGCAAGAGCAATTCTTTGCGACTCTCCACCAGAGCACTGAAACGGCATTTTCTTTAAAAGGTGCCCGATTTGAACAAGTTCTGCCACTTCTGCTA
>Ga0181597_10006616_pt1 | contig 10752 bp, 7 predicted proteins | sample 041ome_5_FD_148647 | JGI IMG/M metagenome (GOLD analysis project Ga0181597, IMG submission 148647) | Coastal salt marsh microbial communities from the Groves Creek Marsh, Skidaway Island, Georgia - 041403US metaG (spades assembly) | ecosystem: Environmental > Aquatic > Marine > Intertidal zone >... | reverse complement strand
ATAGAAAAGTAAAAATAATGCCGCCAATTAAATTAAACATTAATGCTAAGCCAAATAAAATCATAGCCATGCCTAAGTACATTGGATTTCTTGAATATTTAAAAACACCAGAGGTAACTAAAGAAGATGCATTTTCAATTTTTATGGGATTGACAGTTGTGTTTTGCTTTTTAAATAAACGTACAGCCCATACAAGAATTGATAACCCTGTAATATAAGAAATATAACTTAGTATAGTTAAAAATTCTAAATTAAATTCTTGAAAGTATTCTTGTGAATAATATATACATAAACCAAAGAACAAAGTAACAATTGGAGGAGGTATTTTATTTTTCATAACCTCATCCTAAACAATGTGTTTTATTTTGACAAATTGTTATGGCATCATTTAAATATGAAAATAATGGATTGGTTCAAAGGAAAAAGAGTCTTTCCTAGATGGAAGTTAATTGTAATGGTGATAATTGGAGTTTGGGTTGGACTGATGATCCCAGAACAACCAATTTTTGCAATCATTTATGGACTCTTAGGTTTGTGGGAATTTTCAAAGAAAGGGTAAAAAAATTAACCCTATTTATCTTTTGTTATCTTATTTATGGTTGTAGCAGTGGTTCTCTAACAGAATCAGATCCTACTCAAGAAACTCTCACATTAAATAAACCAGTATTTAAACCAAATCCTATAATTTTAGAGGACAGCGTTAGTTATTATTCTTCAGCATGCAACAATCCTTCATTTCAGTTTTTAATACCAACTGATATTAATAATGATAGATATGTAGATTTTATAGCTCATTTTTGGTGTGACTCAGAAACCCCAGCAGAAATTAGTTTTAATGATGTTCCAGACATATTGGTAGCATATGTAAGCGATGATTATGGAATTTATAATGTAGATAATGTGGATGTTTTTGGAGAGCTTTATCCTAAGCTCGGAGGATCAAGTCGAAAATATGCTAGGGGAGATATTAATCAAGATGGAAAAGATGATTTTGCCTTTGCAATGAATTCAGAAGATGGAAGAGCTGCATATGATTTCGATTCATGGCAAACAAATTACGCACTCCCAGCAATATTATTGAGTACTAATTCAGGTTATGAGGTTGTAAATATTGGAAAAAAAGATTGGGGACATTCCGTTCAAATTCAAAATAATAAAGTCTTATTTGGTGGACATTCATCACAGGCATTTAAATATATAAATTCATCTTGGCATGATATATCACATGAATATATTGAATTGAGCTTTGCTAGTTTTCTCGTATTTGACGATTATATTCTTAATAGTGTTAGACGAGGCTCATCTCAAGGTTTAGAACTCATTAAGAATAATCAAATAATTTCATCGGTAATGAAAAATGAGAAATTTAAAGTTTATTTTGAAGGTTGGAATAATAAAGGCACTGGAAATTATCAAGAGATGGGTGTGTATGAGTTTAACAATAATCTTTATTTGAATGGCATGACAACTGAAATGTGTAAAAAAGATAATTTAATTGTAGCAACAGTTAATGCTAGTAAGCCTGTCAATAGAGATATTATCGAAAATGAATATTACTCAGAAACCGAGACAACTCCTGTTGTACTTTTATCTTTTTATGAAATTATTGACAATAAAATAATAGAAAGAGATATCAAGGTAATGAATGAAGAAATAAGTCATAACTATAATTTTTTTGATTGTACTGATGTAAATCAAGATCAAAAAAAAGATATTGTTGCTCAAGTTTTTAGTCAAGCTTGGAATAATCAATCACCAAATAATAAAGGAGTTCCAGAAATATATATTAATTCAGGAGGAGGTGAATACTTCAACTTAAATACTTCAAGCTGGCCTGAATTTAGTATAAATGATGACTCTCAGGGTTATTTATATGACGTAAATAAAGACGGTAATCAGGATTTAGTTATGTTCCCCCTTAAAGCTAATTTTACTGCTAATGTAGAGATATATCTTTCTAATAAAAACATCGTTCAGTAATATTATTAATAATTTTTTATATATAAAATTTGTATATATTATAGAAAGTTGATAGTATTTTAATATCGTTCATCCTTAAGGGGACGGAAGTAGTCGAAAGACGAAGGAACGCATTATCATCGTTCATCTCGCGAGAGACGGAAGTAGGTAATGATACCGAAGGAACGCATCTTTTTAAAAGGAGATGTTATGAATGCAATGTACATTCAAAAAAAAACCAATACACCTAAGATAGGGGGCATCACGTTGCAACTTGCAATAAATAAGCTCAACTACAACTTACGTACACAAAATAAAGCTGAACATAAGTCTAAGCCTAAAAAGGATGTATTCTTTCCTTACTATTTGTAAGGTTAAATCAAAAAAGAGAGCTTATAGCTCTCTTTTTTATGCATGAAATATTATTTTTATAAATATCTTATAACTGATTGATATTTGACTTAACATTTTAAGGTGAGAGAATAATATTACATTTTACTAAATAGGAATAAACATGAAAAAACTAATTACTATACTGTTACCAATTATATATATAGCTAGTTGCTCAATGGAAGAAGGCTCTGATCAAGTTGCTGATTCTCTTGATACAGAATTTTTTACTGAATTTATGCCGTGTGAAGCAGGCCCAGATTTTAATTCAGAAAATATGACAGCTATGATTTCTGAATGGCAAAAACTCTTGACTGCTGACGAACTTCAAGGTGTTTGGGGATACGCTCCAGCTGTTGACACTAATTCAGTTGGACAAACTGGTTGGTGGGAAATTCAATGGACTTCTCAAGAGGCTGCTGATGCGGCATGGGAAGAGTGGGTAAAAAATGAAGATGCTACTGCTTGGCAAGAAAAATATGCCACAGTATTGCAGTGTGATGGTGAATCTAGAAATGCTTTTGACAGTGTTTTTCCAATTCCGTCAGCTACTTACGGAGAGTTACCTGATTCAGGCTATTTTTATACTGAAGTATATATTTGTGAATTCAACGAAGGTTACACAAAAGATAATGCTGTTAATTTCCTTTATGGATTTAGAGATGCTGTAGCATCAGCTGATTATGCCGAAACCTCCTATCATTTAGGCAACTACTTCTTTCATGATGATCCATCGAGTTTCTTATGGATGAATTTTACAAATAGTAAAGATTCAATGGATAAGGCTAGTGAATCTTTTGAGGGGAGTGTAAGGGATAAAATGTTCCCATTATTTAGTGAGTTTGCATCATGTGGCGAGCAACCTGATCTTTATAATGGCTTTACACTTTATTGGTCTGAAGATAAAGAGTTTATGCCAACTTTTCCAGCAAACTAAAATTAATTATTTAGGTTATTTTTAAAACATAAAAAAAGAGAGCATAAGCTCTCTTTTTTTTACAAAATTTATGTCTACCAATTAAAAAATGGAGTATCTTTAAAGTCTTCACCTCTAATTTGAACGGTAGTATTCATATATTGTCCTTGAACAAACATTTGGTTTACCAATAAAACTAGATCTTCCTTGGTAGTGTTTTTAATATGATTAATCATTGATTGATTAGAATCAAATTCATAGTTTCCTTCGCTCCAATCTTCTAAATAGGTTGATGATTCAACAAAAAGATTTTCAGCTTCTTTTTCTAACTCTTCAATCATGGCTTTTTTCACATTTTCTATTGTTTCATTATTAAGATTTTTAAATGCAACAGCAAAACCATAATTAAAACCCATTACTTTTTCTTTTAGCTCTTTAAGATTATTACTATCACTAACAATCACTGTAGATAGAGTTGGATATTCATTTGTTTCTGAGCTGAAACTTGATGCGATATAACCAACTTCTTGATTAGTTCTCAATTCATTAAAGAATGTGGGTCTAAAAAGTTTATTTATAAGTGATAACTGTGCAGTTATTTTCTTTGATTTTTCAGGATAAATATAATTATCCAAAATTCCAACCCCGTCTTTTGGTATTGAAACTTTTTTCATCATCGCAGTTCCTGGCACAGACTTAAAAACAGGCTTGTATCTATAATGAGTTAATTGAGATGATGGACCCATGATTTTTCTTAGTTCTTTTGCAAAATCTTTAACTTTTGTTGGGTCATAATTGCCATATGCATAAATATCCAGAAAAATTGAACTTTTAAACTCTTTATGGGTATTAAGAATGCTTTCAAGGGTTACATTTTTCATAGCTTTTATGACTTGCGATCTATTCCAGCGAGATGTTTTATCTAGTTCTGAATCATAAGTAAATAATTGATTGCTTATTTCATCTTCTTCAGCATCCTCAAGACTATCTAATATAACTTTTTTAGCATTTTCAAGCTCCCAATCTTTAATGTTAAAGGTTGCAAAAGATTCCATGAGCTCTTTAGCATATTTTATTTGATTCAGAGATCTTCCAACAAAAATGAAGCTTAAATTACCATATTGATCTGGTTGCGGTATGATGCTTACACCTGCACCTCGATAAGCTTTAGCAAGCTTGCTTCTATTTTTTTTAAAGAAATGATAAAGAATTAAACTTAACTCAGCTTCTATTTGAGCACTTTTACCACTCGTTGGAGACATTAAGTTTACTTGCATTATGCCTTTATTATTTTTGTGATTTATACTTTGAGATAAGAAGGCTTGTACTGCATCTTCTGAGTAAACGATTTGGGGTGTTTCATACTCTTTTGATGCAAATGTTATATCGTTAATATCATCAATAGAAATTACTTCTGGTTCAGGTAGATAAATAGCAATTTCAGTACTTCCCCAATTATTTATTTCGTCTTGTGAAATAGACTCTAATCTATAAGAACCATCAGCATACTTTAGATCGATTGACGTTTCCTCATCAGGACTTAGGTGATATATACGAACATTAGAAGGGGATAATTGTGATAGTACATCTCGAATGGCTTTTTCATCAAAGGAATCAGTTTTTAATCCATAGTCAATTAAGTTTTTAACAGGAACATCAAAAATTTGACTACCAAAATTTACAGCTAAGTTTAATGCTTGAGGTGGCGAATAATCTTCAAACTCTCTATCATTAATAGCCTTCATTTCATCATAATATTTTTCATTAATACCTTGAGTGGATATTAAATCAATATATTTAAAAGCTAAATTTATTATTAGGTCTTTGTTAGCCACTCCTTTATCTGTGAGAATAAAATCTATGAATACTGCTCCATCGGCTCCCCACACATTAGGGTTTATAGAAGCACTTCCGCTCTCGATATATCCTTCATTAGTAAGATAAGAATACAAAGAATTTTCTTCCTGAGAGTTTAAAAGTCTTGAAACATACTGATTTGGTTTAGATTTCCATTTATCTCTGTTATCTGTGAATGGAAATTCTAGCGTTAGGGAAGGGGTTCCAGTTTTAGTTTGAACATAAATATTTTTTAAAAGACTGTCATCAAGATATCCAGACTGTGTTGTTAAGGGTCTTTCAATATTTTTATTCTTAATGTTTCCAAAATATTTTTTTGCATATGATTTAAGTTGGCGCGGTGTTTGATTGCCAACAAGCACTAATTTCATTAAATTTGCTGAATAATATTGGTTATAAAATTCTCTCAAAGATGATAAAAGAATTTCTTTTTCTCTAGATAATGTTTCGTTATTACCAACTCCTAACTGAGATTTAGGATGATTTGGATTTGATGTATTTACACTTACTCGGTTTACAACAAATTGATCTCTTTGTCTTGCAAGCAACCATTCAGAATTAACAGCGCTGATCTCTTTTTCAACCATAGAAGCATCAAAAAGAGGAGCCTTTATAGCCGAACTAAGTCTATCAAGTGCTTGAGAAAACATTCTGCTATTAATAGAAAATAGGTAGGTTGTTTGCTCTGCAGCAGTAAATGCATTAGTTGATCCTCCATTTTCACTTATAAACTGCATATACTCGTTTGGAGATTTGTATTTTTCTGATCCCATAAAAATCATATGTTCAAGAAAATGTGCTATACCTTGGGCATTTTCAGGGTCTTGAAACTGTCCCACCCCAACACTTAAAGTTGCAGCTGATGTTGTAAGCTTTGGATCACTTACCGTGACAACTTCTATACCATTTTTAAGAGTAAATGTTGAATATTCTCTTGGATCATTTGGACTTTTGTTTATATCAGCTGCAACATTTAATACAACTAAACTAGTTACAAGAAATAATGTTGTAAATTTTTTCATAATTTTAGTTTTAAAGTTTAGATTTAATATATTATACCAATATTTTATGTCAAGCAAACTTGACATTTTAAAGAGAATATTAAATCTTGTAGAATTAAATACATGAAAATTATCTTACTAGTATTTTTTGTTTTCCAAATTATTTATGCTGATGATTTTAATGCTTTAATTGAGGAATATCCTTCCACAAATGATAAAAATAAAATAAACATCGTTATAAAAGATAATATTGATATTAAAGGTTCAATAACATCTGCAGGTTCAATATCATTAAAAGATAATATTGCTCAAAAAAATGCCTTCTTGATTGAAAAACTCTTGAAAAATGGATTTCACATAAAAGGTAAAGCTAATTTATCTGAATGGGCAAATTTTCGATCAACAAAATCTGTAAGTGGGTGGTCAAGCATAAACGGACAAACAACACATCATCTTAATCCAAAATATAATCCTTGTGGATCTAGTTCAGGATCTGCAGTTGCAGTTGCTTCGGGTATTGTTGAGGTTTCTATAGGAACAGAGACCAATGGATCAATAACTTGTCCAGCATCAGTTGCAGGTATTGTTGGAATGAAACCAACAGTTGGTCTTGTAAGCAGAACTGGAATAATTCCTATCGCTGAATCCCAAGATACTGCTGGACCTATGGGAAAAACAGTTCAAATAGTTGCAAGAACTTTACAGGCTATATCAGGTCCAGATTCAAATGACCCTATGACTGCTAATATACCAAATGGATTTAATTATAATTTTCTTGAGAATGTAACAAATAATAATCTTCATGGAAAACGCTTTGGTGTTCTCAAATCAGGTTTCAATAATCAATATGGAAAAATCTTTCTAGATAAATTAATTCTTGATGTTGAAAGACTTGGTGGAGAAATTATTTTTATTGAGGATAAAAGAAAATATCCATCTCAAGAGGAATATACAGTTTTGCTATACGAGTTTAAACATGGACTTGAAAGTTACCTTGAGTCATCGAGTGCATCCAAAAAAACCCTACAACAAATAATTGAATTTAATGAAAAAAATTCTGAAAGAGTCATGCCTTTTTTTGGCCAAGAAATTTTTTATGCCGCAGTAGAAGCTTCTAAAAATTATTCTGCTTATATTGAGGCTAAAAAAGTTTTAAAAGAAGTAACCAACGAAACACTAGATTTAATGGATCAATATAATATTGATGCCTTTATAGGTCTTACTAGAGGTCCAGCTTGGAAGATTGATTATCAAGGTGGTGATAGGCTTGCTTCAGAAGAAGTTTTATCTTTTGGTAATGGTGGATACGCAGCTTTTGGCGGATTGCCACATATCACAATACCGTATTTCAATATCGAAAAATTTCCAGTTGGTATTTCATTAATAGGAAGGCCATGGTCAGATGCTGAAATTATTTCATATGCTGCTGCGCTAGAAATAGAGTCAGTGCTATAGTAATTAAATAGGAGGAAATTATGGAAAAAGTTTTAGTTACAGGAGCAACAGGTTACATAGGTTTGCATTGCATTAATCAATTACTCAATCAAGGTTATGCAGTTAATGGGTCAATAAGATCTCCCGAAAGAAAGGATGAAATAATAAATGCATTAAAGAGTCATAATACATCTACAGAACATCTTAATCTCTATACATTTAATTTAACAGAAGATAATGGATGGGATGAGGGTATGCAGGGGTGCGACTATTTATTGCATGTAGCATCCCCAATTTCATTGGAACATACAGACGAAGAATATTTCGTTCAACCTGCTGTTGATGGTGTGAAAAGAGCATTAAGGTTTGCAAAAAAACATAATGTAAAAAAAGTTGTACTTACTTCATCTGTAGCTGCAATCTTTGACACTTTGGAGAAAAAAACTTCATTTGATGAATCAGATTGGTCGGATCCAAATAATCCATCAATAAGTGCTTACTCAAAGAGTAAAACGTTAGCAGAAAGAGCGGCTTGGGAATTTGTAAAAGACGAAAAATATCCATTTGAACTTGCTGTTATAAATCCTGCTCTTGTTGTTGGGGCTTCTATCTCAGGCGATATTGGTGAATCAAATAAAGCAGTTGAAATGGTAGCAAGCGGAAGAATGCCTGTAGCAGTTCCATTAATGTTTGGATATGTTGATGTCAGAGATGTCGCTGCAGCTCATATTCTTGCAATGCAAACTCCAGCTTCCAATGGTGAGAGATTTGCATTAGTAGAAAAAGATTTATGGTACACGGACGTAGCTAAAATTTTAAGAGAAAATGGATTTGATAAAGCACCAACTATAGGCATTCCTGTTTGGTTAGCAAAAATCCTTGCTAATTTTAATAAGGAGCTAAAACTAACACTTCCTTATTTAGGAAGAAAAAGAAGCATAAAAAATACAAAAGCTAGAGAAATATTAGGATGGAATCCAAGGCCAGCTGAGGAATCAATAATTGATATTGCAAATCAAATGAAAGATTTAGGAATGCTCAAATAATTCCAGGAATAATAGCCTTCCTATTTTTGGGATAGTCAGCAAACTTCTCTTGATACCATTTATGATGAGCTAGAGCACGTGGAAACAAGTTTGCGATAGTCCATAATGCAAATACAAGTCCAGCAATACTCCAGGTTAAGATAGCCCATCCTATCCATTCAATAATTTCACCAAAATAATTTGGCGCTGAAATATATCTATGCATGAATTTATTTGGAATATGATAACCAGGACCGTTATTTTTTCTTAAAGAGACAATTAAATAATCAGACCTAATATTAATAAACATCCCAATAGTAAATATCAATATACCTATAAAAAATACAGGACTATTTAACCAATCTTGTGCATAGTCAGTAAAATAAAATATTCCTAAAGCCTGAATATTTACATTAACTATGTTAAAGAAAAATGCTGATATAGCTATAGATATAGGCATTTTTGGATTTGTCATATCTATTATAAATGGATAAATAAAAGATCTATGTACGTAGTGAATTAACCATATTGTTAGAAAAATTTTATGCACATCAAGAAGCTTATCTTGAGCAAGCCAAGCATAAATTATCATTAAAACTACACACGGTGATTCCATCACAACCCAGCCAGCTCTTGCTGAAATATTATTACCCCAGCCTTTTCTTATGTGTCTGCCGTAGGGAGCATCAACATAAAATAAATAAACAAAAGTTGCAAAGGCAACTAGAATCCAAAAAATAATAAAACCGAAAAAAATATTCATAACAATTTATTTGAACATGATATGCAAATTTTTAAGTATATAAAAGTTTACAGTTTTAGTATGAAATCATAAACTTGATTAGGGAGAGTTAACTCATGGAAACTAAAACTTACGATTTTATTATTTTAGGAGCGGGTTCAGCTGGATGTGTTTTAGCAAATAGGTTGAGCGAAAATCCAAATTTTAGTGTTTGTCTTATTGAAGCAGGCTCAAAAGATAGTGATATCAGACTTCATGTACCACTTGGTTTTGCTTTTCTTGGCGATAAAAGTAAATATAGCTGGAATTATGATACCGTGCCGCAAAAAGAATTTGAAAAAGTTTCTATAACAGAGCCAGCATCTTCAGTTGTTGATTCAGCTGGTGGTGTTCATGAGGTTGAATCTGAGATAATGGAACACAGAAGAGGATTTCAACCTAGAGGTAAGACTTTGGGGGGCTCAAGCTCTATTAATGCAATGTTGTACGTACGAGGTCATGCTTGGGATTATGATCATTGGGCGGAGCTAGGAAATGATGGTTGGTCTTATAAAGATGTGTTACCTTACTTTAAAAAATGCGAGCATAACGAGGTTTTTAATAATGAATATCATGGACAAAATGGTCCTCTAAACGTATCGAAGATAAGACACAAAAATAAATCTGTAGATGATTTTGTTAAAACAGGATCATCTATTTTTGGATACAACGAAGATTTTAATGGAGAAAGTCAAGAGGGTATTGGTTATTATCAAACAACACAAAAAAAAGGTAAAAGATGTAGTGCTGCAAAGGCATATCTTGTGCCAATACTTCATAGAGATAACTTAACGATATTAACTGACACTAATGTTAAAGAAATTAATATTTCTGATGAAAGAGCTACAGGTGTCCAATGTATAGATGAAGAGGGTAACGAATTTACTGTAAATGCATCAAAAGAAGTTCTATTATCTTCAGGCGCCTTTGGCTCGCCACAAATTTTACTTAGATCAGGAGTAGGTCCCTCTGAAGAAATAACTAAACATGGAATTGAGCACAAAATAGATTTACCAGGAGTAGGTAAAAATCTTCAAGATCACATAGATTTCATTACTGTTCATAAGCACAAATCAATAAATCTTTTGGGCTTTTCTTTAGGAACTTTATTTTTGAAATATCCCTATGAATTAATTAAGTATATGTTATCTAAAACAGGTATGTTTACATCTACTGTTGCAGAGGCAGGCGGTTTTATTAGATCAAGAAATGATATTGATATTCCAGACATCCAATTGCATTTTGCACCAGGAATGATTGTTGACCATGGAAGAGAGCAATTATGGGGAACTGGAATAAGTTGCCACTCATGTTTATTACGTCCTAAATCAAGAGGTGAGGTCACATTACAATCTGCTGATCCTGCAGATGATCCTATAATTGATCCAA
>Ga0181597_10006615_pt1 | contig 10754 bp, 8 predicted proteins | sample 041ome_5_FD_148647 | JGI IMG/M metagenome (GOLD analysis project Ga0181597, IMG submission 148647) | Coastal salt marsh microbial communities from the Groves Creek Marsh, Skidaway Island, Georgia - 041403US metaG (spades assembly) | ecosystem: Environmental > Aquatic > Marine > Intertidal zone >... | reverse complement strand
AGGGTGTCGCGGCCGCCCTTGATAAACCAGCAGATCGCCACCAACAGCGCCACTACGCCAAACACCACGCCGATGCCCAGCTGGAAGAATCCGGCGCAGAGCACGCCGAGGGCGATCCAGAAGGCAAAACGCATGACCTTGGACGACACCCGCAGGATGATTGCCGAGCCGAGAATCACGATGGCCGTCAGCGCCAGACCAACCATCCCGGAGAACAGCGGCGTGCGCCCGGAGAACAGCAGGTAGATCAGAATCAGCAGCGGAATCAGCAGGTACCAGCGCTGCTTGATCGCCGCCCAAGGGTTCGGGCACTGGTCCTTCGGTAGCCCGCGCAGGTTGGCGCGTTTGGCTTCCAGATGGACCATCCAGAACACCGAGCCGAAGTACAGCAAGGCCGGTACTAACGCCGCCTTAGCTACTTCAAAAAACGGCACGTTGATGGTCTCGGCCATGATGAACGCTACCGCGCCCATGATCGGCGGCATGATCTGGCTGCCCATCGAGGACGTCGCCTCAACGCCACCAGCAAACGCCGGCTTGTAGCCGAAGCGCTTCATCAGCGGGATGGTGAACTGGCCGGTGGTGACCACGTTGGCCACGCCCGATCCAGTGATGGTGCCCATCAGTGCCGACGACACCACCGAGACCTTGGCCGGGCCACCGAGCTTGTGGCCGAACAGACCCATGGCGAAATCGGTGAACAGCTTGATCATCCCGGCCTGTTCGAGAAACGCACCAAACAGGATAAACAGGAAGATGTAGGTCGCCGAAACATAGGTCGGCGTGCCGTACAGCCCTTCGGTGCCGAAGGACAGTTGGTTAACGATCTGATCAAGGTCATAACCGCGGTGCATCAGGTCGCCCGGCAGGTACTGGCCAAACAAGCCGTAGACCAAGAACAGCGCGCAGATCAACGGCAACGCGATGCCCATAACACGGCGCGCGGCCTCGAAGACCAAGACAATCAACAGCAGGCCGATGGCCATATCGCTCTGGGTCAAATCACCGGAACGCTGGATCAGATCGGCTTCGAAATACCACTGGTAGGCCGCCGTGGCCATGCCGGCCAGGCCCAATAGCCAAGCCATCGGCTGCCAGGGCTGACCCTTGCCGCGCAGCGGAAAGCAGAGAAACACCACCATCAACAGAAAGCCCACGTGGATTGCACGCAGAATCTGGCTCGACACCGGGTGAAAGGCGGCGGTGATGATCTGGAAAATGGAGAACAGCAGCGCGACATAAAACAGCGCTTTTGGCCAATCGCCGGGGTTGGCAGCAAGGCCTTGGTTTTGCTCACTCATGAGGCGGATGCCCTCGTTACAACATCAATCGCACAGAGTCGCCAACAAAACTTGCCGTGACGCGCACAGCGGTTTTATTCACAACTCTACTGAAAGTGAAGCCTGGGTAGGATGGGTTAGCCGCGCAGCGGCGTAACCCATCAAACGTTGCTGAAGCGTCTCTCCAGACTTGAGCCGTGCAGCATGGGTATCGCGTTGCTCAACCTGCGCGGCCCGACCCATCCTACCCAGCCAACCCTTCAACAGCCTTACAGCGCGCCGGCTTCTTTGTAGAAGCGCTCAGCACCTGGGTGCAGCGGGATCGGCAGGTTCTTCGCAGCCGTTTCCAGCTTGATGTCCTTGGCCGCGGAATGGGCGTTACCCAGACGCTCCAGGTTGTCGAACATCAGCTTGGTCATCTGATAGGCCACTTCTTCGGACACATCCTCATGGCTCACCAGGATATTGGTGATGGCTACAGTCGGCACATCGGCATCCTGACCGTCATAGGTGCCGGCTGGGATCGACGCGGGCTGGTAAGCCGCGTTGCCGATCTTGGCGGTCACGTCAGCCGGTACCGAGACAAAGGTGATTGGCAGAGTGGCCGCCAGGTCACGAATAGCCGCCATGCCCAGGCCAGAAGACTGCAGGGTGGCATCCAGCTGACGGTTCTTGATCAGCTCAACCGACTCGGCGTACGGCAGGAACTCAACCTTGGCCATGTCGTCGTAGCTCAGGCCGGCGGCCTTGAAGATGGCGCGCGCGTTGAGCTCGGTACCGGACTTCGGTGCACCGACGGAGATGGTCTTGCCCTTGAGGTCAGCCAGGGTCTTGATCCCGGACTCCTTGCTGGCAACGATCTGGATGTAGTTCGGGTAAGTGCCGGCAATCGCTCGCAGTTTTTTCAGCGGCGCCTTGAAGCCAGCCTCTTCCACGCCATTCCAGGCATCAGCCACGGAATCACCCAGGGCCAGGGCCAGCTCACCACGACCGGCTTGCAGCAGGTTGAGGTTTTCCACCGAGGCTTTGGTCGCCTGTACCGAGGTCTTGGAGCCTTCGATGCCGTTGCTGTAAAGCTGCGACAGGCCCACACCAATCGGGTAGTACACACCACTGGTGCCACCGGTAAGGATGTTGATAAAGGTCGGTGCGGCGAGTACGGCGGTGCTCGCGGTAAAGGCTGCGGCAGCAGCAAATAGGCTAAAACGTTTGGTCATTCGCATGGAAGAAACTCCGTCGTTGTTATGGCTTTATGCAGAGGTTTTCACTGTAGACGCTATACGGCACTAGGGCCGTGCAGAGTCTGGGTTCGCAGAGTGACGGAAAGAGGCAATGCCTGCACACGACCGGGGTCGCGTGCACAAGAGAGAGGATGGTGCTGCCGAGGAAGCTGGACGTGCAGATTTAACGTGGCAGTTCATAGGGTTCATCTCTTGCCTTTCTTATGAGTGCCAGCGCATTCGAGTGTGCGGCTGGCAAGAGCTATAGCAGATGCCGTGCCAGCGAAAGGAAAGCCCGCGCTAGAGCGGTTACATTGCGCGGCACGGCCAACCTAGCCGTGATAACAAGCGGAAATCCGCCACTGCAAAAACCTGAATAAGCGAAATTCCGCCGACGATGTCTCAAGGGGATGCGTCAACCGCCCTACATCCTGACTACAGGCAACGGCCTATCAATCCTCGTCGCTGCTCCCGGCAGGTCGATAGCTGCTGCGCAGCAGGCCATGGCGCTGCATCTTTTCGTTGAGGGTGCGGCGTGGCAGCTGCAGCAGCGCCATCACCTCGGCGATATTGCCTTGGCAGTGCTGCAGGGCACGGTGCAGGCATTGCGCCTCGAAGGTTTCCATCTGCTCGGCCAGCGACTGCACCGGCAGCGCGTCCGCAGGCTCTACCCCGCCACTGATGCCCAGGGCGTGACGCTCGGCGGCGTTGATCAGTTCACGTACGTTGCCCGGCCAGTCATGTGCGAGCAGGCGGGTCAATTCGGCGGGTGCCAGGGCCGGAGTTTCACGGCCATGGCGTTGCGCAGCCTGATGGGCGAAGTGCTCAAACAGCAACGGAATGTCCTCGCGGCGTTCGCGCAGCGGCGGAATACGCAAGGTGGCGACATTCAGCCGGTAGTACAAATCCTCACGGAAGCGCCCGGCTTTGACCTCATAGAGCAGGTCCGGCTTGACCGCGCTGATCACCCGCAGATCGACCTGAATGCTGCGATTGGAACCCAGGCGCTCCAGGGTTTTCTCCTGCAGCACGCGCAGTAATTTGACCTGCTGCGCCAGCGGCAGGCTTTCCACTTCATCGAGAAACAGCGTACCGCCGTCGGCATGCTCGATGCGGCCGATGCGTTTGCCCTGAGCACCGGTAAACGCGCCGCTTTCATGGCCAAACAGTTCACTCTCGAACAGGTGCTCGGGAATCGCCGCGCAGTTCAGTGCGACAAACGGCTTGCCGGCTCGGTTGCTGAAGTCATGCAGGCAGCGCGCGACCCGCTCCTTGCCGCTGCCGGTGTCGCCACGCAGGAGGATATTCACCGAGGTGCCGGCCAGTTCGAGGATCTGCCGACGCAGGGTCTCCATCGGCCGCGAGACGCCAAGCAGCTGCGCCTCGATATGGTCCTTGAGGGCGAACTGCTGACGCAGCTGACGGTTCTCGCAGACCAGGCGGCGCTTATCCAACGCGCGGCGCACGCTGTCGAGCAGGCGTTCGGGGGTAAAAGGCTTTTCGATAAAGTCGTACGCGCCCTGGCGCAACGCCTGCACTGCCATCGGCACATCACCATGCCCCGTGATCAGAATCACCGGCAGCTCGCGGTCGCGCTCCAGCACGCTGTCGAGCAGCTGCAGGCCATCGGTGCCGGGCATGCGCACGTCGCTGATGATGATGCCGGGGTAATCACGGTCGACCAACGCCAGCGCAGCCTGCGCCGTGGCGCAGCTGTGCACGCTGAAACCGGACAACTCCAGCCACTGCTGCACCGCCTCGCGGATCGGCGCTTCATCGTCGACAACTATCACCTGCCCCGTCATACAACCTCCTGATCAATCGGCGGCAGTGTAGGGTGGATGAGCGCCGTAAAACCACACACTTGAATACAACCCACCCTACCGATTTACCAGCTCTCGCGTATTTGGCGCAGCCGGCAGGCGCAGGGTAAACACCGCGCCCTGCTCGCCATTGGCCACCTCCAGGCTGCCGCCCAGCTCGCGCACAATGCCGTAAGACACCGCCAAACCGAGGCCCAAGCCGCTGCCCACCGGCTTGGTGGTGAAGAATGGCTCGAATACATGCGCGAGCACATCCGCGGCAATCCCGCCGCCGCTGTCGGCGATGCTCAGTAGGCACTGCTCGCCCTGGCGCTCGACACGGATATGCAGCTGCCGCGACGCGCTAGATGCCATCGCATCAAGGGCGTTGTTGAGCAGGTTGAGCAGCACCTGCTCCAGGCGAATCGCATCACCTAACACCCGCGCATCGGTGTCGATCTCAGTATGTAGCTGCACTTGCTCGCTGCGCAGTCGCGGCGCCAGCAGTTGCAGCGTCTGCTCCAATACATCACTCAGGCGCAGCCGCTCGCTGAGGCCGGCTGGGCTTTTGCGCGCGAAGGTTTTCAGGTGGCCGGTAAGGCCGGCGATACGTTGCAGCAAACCATCGATACGCTGCAAGCCTTCACGCACATCGTCCTGGCGGCCGCTGTCGAGCAACAGACGTAAGCTGCCCAACTGCATCTGCATGGCGGTCAGCGGCTGGTTGATTTCATGGGCCATGGCCGCGGACATCTGCCCTAGCGCCGCCATCTTCGCCGCATGCACCAGGCCTTCCTGGGCTTGGCGCAATTCAGCGGTGCGCAGCGCCACTTCACGCTCCAGGCGCTCACGGATGCCCGCCTGCAACCGCTGGTTCTTGCGCCGCTGGGCCAGGTAGAGCAGCAGAAAGGCCAGGGTCATCCACACCCCGGCGGCGGCCAGGCGGTAGCTGCGCACACTGTTGACCAGGCTTTTCGGCTCGTGCAGCAGGTGCAGGGTCCAGCCTTCGTCACCCAGCGCCTGACGCTGCCAGAGGTAATCGCGCGGGCCATCTGGGCCTTCGACCCAACGCCATTGGCTGTCGCTATCAATCTGCCGGCGCAACTTACTGCTTAATGGCTTCAGCGCCTGTTCGGCATATTTGCGCACTTCCACCAGCTCGGCGCGCGCTTGCTCGCTCACCCCATCAAGGGCAAGAAAGCGCCAGGCCGGGCGGTTGCTGAGGATCACCACCGAGTAGCTGTCGGCCACCAGCAGCACGCCAGGCTGGCTGACCCATTCACGCTGCAGTTCTTCCAGCTCCAGCTTGACCACCAGCACGCCGAGCACCACGCCCTGCTCATCGCGCACCGCATGGGAAAGGAAATAACCGGGGATGCCGGTGGTCACGCCCACCGCGAAATAGCGCCCGGAGGACTGGCGTACGGCATCCTGAAAGTACGGGCGGAAGGCGTAGTTATTACCGACAAAACTGCTCCAGTCGCGCCAGTTACTGGCCACCAGCGTTTCGCCCTGGGTATTAAGCAGATACAGCACATTGGAGCCGGCGGCGCTATTGAGCTGCTCCAGACGCTCGTTGAGTTTGCGGCGCAGCAAACGGTCATCCGGGGCACGCAGCAGCGACTTGATATCGCTGTCCAGCGCCAGCACCTCGGGCACCGAACGAAAGCGCTCAACCAGGGTATGGATCGACTGCGCATACAGCTGCAACTGCCCGCGCGCCTCCAGGCTGCGCTCCTGCCAGGCACGCTGCTCGGCATAACGCCCAGCCAGCCAGATGCTCGCCAGCAAACCCAGCAAGATCAGCAAGACAATCAGGGCAACGCGGTAACGCAGCAAAAAAGCAGGCATGCACGGCTCGCAATGAGGCAGAGCCGGCATGGTAACAAAGCCACCGCCAGCGGTTACGTCTGCCGGCGCGGGCGGCGCTCACTGACGGTATAGATCAGCACGGCTCAACGGCAGGTCGTGGCTACCATCGGCGCGGGGTTTAACTGCCAGAACCTGGTGTAGGGCCATCCAGCCACGGCTGAAGCCATAGGCACAACCCGCCAGATACAAGCGCCAGATGCGCAAGGCCTGCTCTGGCACCATCTGCGCGGCCTGCACCAGTTGCGCCTCCAAGCGAGCACTCCAAAACGCCAAGGTGCGCGCGTAATGCAGACGCAGGTTTTCCACGTCGACCACTTCCAGGCCGGCGTCGCTCAGGCAGCAGGTCACGCTGGCCAAGTGGGGGAGCTCGCCATTGGGGAAGACGTAGCGTCCGATGAAGTCACCGGCACCGCGCGCCACCGGACGACCATCGGTGTATTTGGCCGTAATGCCATGGTTCATCACCAAGCCACCGGGCTTCACCGCCCCGAACAGGCGCTGGCAATACAGCGGCAAATTGGCGTGACCAACATGCTCGAACATACCGACACTCACCACTTTGTCGAAACGGCCGTCCTGCGGCAGGTCGCGGTAGTCCATCAACTCAAGCGTCACCTTTGCGCCCAGCCCCTGCTCGGTTACCCGCTGGCGCGCCCAGTGCAGCTGTTCATGGCTAAGGGTAATGCCGAATACTTGCGCCCCGTATTCACGGGCAGCGAAGCGCGCCAGGCCACCCCAGCCGCAGCCGACATCCAGCAACTTATCCCCCGGCTGCAGGCGTAACTTACGGCACAGGTGGCGAAGTTTGGCGGTTTGCGCCTGTTCGAGGGTTTCCTCGCCGGTTTCGAAGTAAGCACAGGAATAGACCATTTCAGGGTCCAGCCACAGCGCATAGAAGTCGTTGGAGAGGTCATAGTGGTAGTGAATCGACTCAGCGTCAGTGCGCTTGTCATGGGCCGCTCTGGCGCTATGCCGAGCAGGCTCATCGCCCAGCAGCGCCTGGCTCAACGCATCGCACACTTCAATGGCCTCGCTGATCGAACCTTCCAGCGCCAGCCGGCCTTCAACGTAGGCGCCGCCCAGCAGATCAAGGCTTGGATGAGCGAGTTGCGTCATCAGCTTAGGGTCTTTTACAACCAGCGTGACTAGCGGCTGCGGACCTAGATCCAGTTGCTGGCCATCCCATAAGCGCACCCGCAAGGGCAGTTGCAGATCACGCAGCGCAGACGGTAGGTACGTAGGCATAGGAACCTCCTCTTTTCACAACAATGAAAAGGTTAGTTCAGGTGACTCCGTTGTCAGGATAGCGCTTCCAGCGAGAAAACTATTCGGCCCCGGCTTGCAGCAAACCGTCGCTCAACACTGGCGTAACCAGCTCACGGCCTGTATCGGCGCCTGCTTGCCCAAATGAGCCCACTCGCCGCACAGCTCAGCAAAGCGCCAACCCTGCTCGATCATGCCCTGCAACGCCGTAGCTTCATTGGCCGCCAGGCTCAAGGGCGCAGCGTCGAGGGCATCAAACACCAAGGTAAACGCCCACTCCAACCGCGCCAGCTCACTCAGCGGCGCAGCCTGGGCCGGCACCAGATAGCCGTCGATAAAGTCCGCACACTCAATCCTGATCGATGCGCAACTCAGGCACCGCGCGGCCGGCCACCAGACGCTCGTCGACCAGGCGGATTACCGCCGCCTCGTCACGGATACCGAACCACTCGCCCTGTGGATAAAGGCTCGCGGTCGGCCCCCCGTCGCAAGGGAACTGGCATTGACTGCGGGTGATATGCACACCGCCTTCGCACTCCAGCTTGCCGGCGGCCTTGAGGCGCTGACGCAGGGTTTTCCACAGGCCCAGCGCGCCTTTGCGCGTGCAGCGCGGGCCGTTGCACAGCAGCAGGCGCTGGGCGTGCGGCGGAATCTGCGACCAGGCGTGCTGCGCCGGCACGGCGGCTACATCGCTGCAGGCCAAGTGCAGTTGCGTGCGCTCAAGCAGCGCGGCCAGGCCGTCGAGCCAGATGTCTTCCATCGCCGTGCAGACCACAAACACCGACGCGCCATCAGTGCGTTCGGCGATCTGCTCGCGCAGCCAATCACGGTGAGCAGCATCGGCACGCGGCTCCAAATCCACCACCAGCAATGGGCGCGGCGACTCATCCAGCGCCTGCCAGAACGGCTGCAGATCCTGTTCGCTGTCATGCAGGTGCGCCTCGCCCAACAGCGCAGCAAGCCGCTGCTGCAAACGCTCAGCCGACGCGCCACGGCTAAGACCGGGGCCGATAAACAACACGTGGGCGTATGGAGTGGGGTTCATCGCGACCTCCTCAAAAGGGCCGGCAGTCTAGCAGTCCGCCATAGCCCGGAGGCCATCCGAGCGATCTCGGGTTGTAGCAACGGAGCGGTGTACCCGACATGGGAGGGGCTGTAGCCGCGATGACGGCTCAGACCAAGCGCCGCTGAAGCGCCTCCCACAGGTCCTCCAACTGGGCAAACTCGCGCTCTACCGCTGGCAACTCGGGCCGGCGCAGCAGTACGACCGGCACACCCAGTTCGCGCGACACCTGCAGTTTTGGCTCGGTGGACGCGCTGCCGCTGTTCTTGCTGATCAGCACATCGCTGCCCAGGCGGGCGAACAGCGCGCGCTCCTCGTCCAGCGCGAACGGCCCGCGCGCGCCGATAATCTCGGCACGTGGTACGGCTTGCTGCGCCGTCAGGCAGCGCACGGTCCAGTGCTGGTGCAGGGGAATCTCGTGCAGATGCTCCAGCGGCTCGCGGCCAAGGGTAAATAGCGGGCGCTGGAAGTCTTGCAACGCTTTAACCAGCCCGGCCCAGTCATCCACTTCGCGCCAGTCATCACCCTCGCCAGCCTGCCAGCCGGGGCGGCGCAGCGCCCAACAGGCAATCCCGCTCAGCTCGGCAGCGCGGGCGGCATTGGCACTGATCTGCGCGGCATAGGGGTGGGTCAAATCGAGTAGCAGCTCGATACTCTGCTCGCGGATAAACGCCGCCAAGCCTTCGGCCCCGCCGAAGCCGCCGACGCGCACCTGGCAGGGCAAGTCATCCGGCACGCGGCCCAACCCGGCCAGGCTGTAGATCGCCTCGGGGCTCAGCCGGCGCGCCAAACGCAGGGCCTCAGTGGTGCCGCCGAGCAGGAGGATGCGCGGGCTCACGGCTTGCGGACTTCCAGCAGGGTGATCGGCAAGGCGCTGCGCCAGGTATCGAAACCGCCCAGCGGCTGCGCCTGGGCCACGCTGATGCGGGTCAGCTCACCGCCCATCTGCTCGCGCCAGGCCACCAGTGCGGCTTCGCTTTGCAGGGTTACAGCATTGGCAACCAGCCGACCGCCCGGTTTCAGGTTGGCCCAGCACTGCTCCAGCATGCCGGGAATGGTCACCCCGCCACCGATAAAGATCGCATCCGGTGCGCTCAACCCGGCCAGTGCCTCAGGCGCACGACCGGCCACCAGTTGCAGGCCTGGCACGCCCAGGGCATCGCGGTTGTGTTGGATATGCGCCTGCCGACCGGCATCAGCCTCGATGGCCAGCGCCCGGCAGCTCGGGTGTGCGCGCATCCACTCGATACCGATGGAGCCGCAGCCCGCGCCAACATCCCAGAGCAGCTCGCCGGGTTGCGGCGCCAGGCGCGCCAGGGTGATCGCGCGTACATCACGCTTGGTCAGCTGGCCGTCATGCTGATAGGCGTCGTCCGGCAAACCTGGCGTCAGCGGCAGCAGTCGTGCATCAGCGCCAGCCTCGCACTCGACCGCCAGCAGATTGAGATCGGCCGCGCGCGGCAACGCCCAGTCACTGGCCAGGCCATCGATGCGCCGCTCCTGATCTCCGCCCAAATGTTCCAAAACGGTCAAACGGCTGGGACCAAAACCGCGTTCACGCAGCAGCTCGGCCACCGCCGCCGGGCTGTCGCCGTCATTGCTCAACAGCAGCAGCCGCGCGCCGGGGAAAATCTGCGCCTGCAGCGCCGCCAACGGCCGCGCCACCAGCGACAGCACAGTCACCTCCTGCAGCGGCCAACCCATGCGGGCGGCGGCCAGGGACACTGACGAAGGCGACGAGAACACCCGCAGCTCTTCAGCCGGCAACTGCCGCGCCAGGCTCGCGCCAACCCCATAAAACAGCGGATCACCGCTAGCCAGCACACAGACTGGCGTACCGCGTCGCGCCAGCAGCGGCTCTAGGCTGAATGGGCTGGGCCACAGCTCGTGCTGCCCCGGTAACTCGGCCGGCAACAGCGCCAGCTGCCGCGCCGCGCCGACAATGCACTGCGCCTCGCTCAGCGCCTGGCGCGCCGCCTCACCCAGGCCGGCGTAGCCGTCTTCACCGATCCCAACCAGGGTTAACCAGGCCGTCATAGCCACTCCTCTGTACCCGCCTGACGAGCAAGGGTGTCTGCGCGTTAGACAAAGCGGGCATAATACAGCCTTCGTCGGTGCCCTAACGGGCCTAAGAGGGAACACGGTTAAACCGTGGCTGCCCCCGCAACTGTAAACAGCGAGTCTGCCGCAACTGCGCCACTGGGTAACCGGGAAGGCCGCGGCAGATGATGACCTGTCAGCCAGGTTGGAAGTT
>Ga0181597_10006602_pt1 | contig 10765 bp, 8 predicted proteins | sample 041ome_5_FD_148647 | JGI IMG/M metagenome (GOLD analysis project Ga0181597, IMG submission 148647) | Coastal salt marsh microbial communities from the Groves Creek Marsh, Skidaway Island, Georgia - 041403US metaG (spades assembly) | ecosystem: Environmental > Aquatic > Marine > Intertidal zone >... | reverse complement strand
AATTCATTAAAGCAAACTAGAGCATTTTCTTCATTTGAATGGAAGATTGCTTTTAGGTATTTTAGGTCAAAAAAAAAAGAAGGCTTTATATCTATAATTAGCTTCTTCTCACTTGTTGGGATTATGCTCGGAGTGGCAACTTTAATTATAGTATTAGCTGTTATGAATGGTTTTAGATCAGAGTTGCTGGATAAGATACTGGGTATTAATGGTCACATCACAATTCAATCTTATGATCAAGGAATAGATGATTATGCTGAGCTAAGGAAAGAACTGGAAAAAATTGATAATGTTTATTCAGTTATTCCAACAATATACTCACAAGTAATGGTGTCGTCTGGAGATCAAACTTCTGGTGCGATTATTAAGGCGATTTCCTACGACGACATTCAAAATGTACCAAAAATTGATACAAATCTGATACTTGACGAGTATAGGTCTAAAGATGGATTGTTAATTGGTACAGGTATGTCAAGGAACCTATTGCTAGGTATGGGAGAGCAATTAACCTTAATTTCACCAAAAGGCTCACAAACTCCGTTTGGTACGACACCAAGAATTAAATCCTATGAAATATCAGGAATTTTTAATATTGGTATGTCTGAATACGATTCAAATTTTGTATATATGCCTTTAGAAGAGGCGCAGAAATATTTTAGTAAAAAGGGATCTGTTAATACTATTGAAGTTTTCTTGGATAATCCCGAAGAAATTTTACCAGTGATTACAAGCATGAGAAGCCTTATTGGTAATGCTTATTATCTCTCATCATGGAAAGAGCAAAATAAAACATTTTTTACTGCACTTGAAGTTGAGCGAGATCTAATGTTTATAATAGTATCATTGATTGTATTGGTGGCTGGCTTAAATATTGTTTCAAGTCTCATCATGCTAGTAAAAGATAAGAATTCTGATATAGCTATTCTCCGAACAGTAGGTGCTTCGAAAAATTCCATCATAAGGATATTTTTTATAACAGGATCAGCAATTGGTGTAATTGGAACAACACTAGGCGTTGTTATAGGAATAATTTTTTGTAGAAATATTGATGCTATACGATTATTGATATCAAAAATAACAGGCACTGACCTGTTCTCACCAGAAATGTATTATTTAGCAAAGCTTCCGGCAGAGATTGATAATGCTGAATTAGTATCTGTTATATTAATGGCTTTGTCATTTTCAATTATTGCTTCAATTTATCCATCATGGAAAGCGTCAAAAATTGATCCAGTTAAGGTATTAAGAAATGAATAATACTAATAAGAATCAAGGGGATAGCGTGTTATCTTTAAGTGGTATTTCCAGAATATACACGCAGGGTGATAATAAAATAAATGTTTTAAGAAATGTAGATCTTAATATTAATAGAGGTGAGATTATTTCTTTAATTGGCAGTTCAGGCTCTGGAAAATCATCCTTATTACATATAGCTGGATTATTGGAGCAACCAGATTCTGGAGATATAACAATCAATGGTGTGAAGTTCTCAAAAATGAACGATCAAGAGAGAACAATTAGTCGAAGGCATTCAATCGGATTCATTTATCAATTTCATCATTTATTATCTGATTTCTCAGCAATTGATAATATCATTATTCCCATGATGATAGCTGGACAAGACAAAAGTTACTCACAAGAGCGCGCAACGATTCTTTTATCAAAATTAGGTCTTGAAGATAGAAAAGATCATTTGCCCTCCCAATTATCTGGTGGAGAACAACAAAGAGTATCAATTGCCAGAGCAATTGCAAATAAACCAGATCTTTTATTGGCAGACGAACCTACTGGTAACCTTGACTCTAAAACAGCCGATATAGTCTTTGACCAATTTATATCACTTGTGCGGCAAGAAAATATGTCGGTTTTGCTTGCTACACATAATTTTAAATTATCAGAAAAATCAGATAGAGTGATTTCAATTCAAAATGGTGAATTGGAGGAGAGCTAACCCTCTAGCCATAAAGGTATAGGAATATTCTTCTTTTTAAGAAAATCTTTATTATATAGTTTACTTTGATATCTACTGCCATGATCACATAGTATAGTGACAACAGTAGAGCCTTTCCCTAATTCTTTTGCAAGATTAATTGCGCCTGCAATATTTATTGCACTTGAACCACCTAGGATGATCCCTTCATTCTTAACTAGATTGTAGACGTATGGAAGTGCTTCATTGTCTTCAATAGAATAACAAAAATCAATTTTTTCAATCTCTTCAATAATGGGTGTTACGCGTCCCAATCCTATACCCTCAGAAATAGAATTACCTTCTGATGCTTCAACCTTATTATTAGCAAAATAGTTATACATAGCAGCACCCTTGGGGTCAGCTAATCCAATTTTTATTTGAGGTTTTTTTTCTCTTAGATATTTGGATACACCAGATAACGTTCCACCAGTTCCGACTGCACAAATAAAACCATCTATTTCGTTATTTGTTTGTTCAAGTATTTCAGGACCAGTTGTGTTGTAATGAGCAAGCATATTATCGAGGTTGTTCCATTGATCAGCAAAAATTGCTCCATTCGGGTTTGTTTTAATCTCTTCTTCTGCAATTCTTCTTGCTACATGTTGATAATTCTCTGGGTTTGAAAAAGGTACAGCAGGTACTTTTATGAGATCAACCCCTAGCGCTAATAATGTATCAAATTTTTCTTGGCTTTGTGTTTCTGGAATAATAATTTTTACATTATAACCTTTGGCATTTGCAACGAGAGCTATTCCAATTCCTGTATTGCCAGCAGTACCTTCAACTATAGTGCCACCTTTCTTTAATTCACCTCTTTTTTCAGCGTTTTCAATTATGCTAAGAGCTGCACGATCTTTAACTGACAGGCCTGGATTTAAAAATTCTGCCTTTCCATAGATATTGCAGGATGTAAGTTCTGAAACTTCTCTCAGGTAAATTAGTGGGGTGTTACCAATCTGTGATATAATATTATTCATAATACTTTTATAATGTTACAAGACAATAAAAACAAACTATTTATATTAATCTATTGGTAAAATATGTTATTATATAGATGTTAGAATTACGCATTAGAGGATTACAAAATTGAAAAACTCAACTCAAAATATCATTATGATAGTTATAGTGGCTATTATGGTGTCTACAGGCTTTTATATTTGGAATGAAGATAGGAAACTCCCTAAAGTGGAAGAATATGGTTATCAAGCTTTTACTGCTGAGGATTTTGAATATTGGATGCAATAAATATTTAATCAAAAATTAACTTAATTTTCAATTTATTTGGAGTGGATATGATAAAAACAACGGGTGTATTACATTTTACAATACCTGTTTCTGATACAGTTAAAAGTTTAAATTTTTACATAGAAGTACTTGGTTTTGAACTTATACAACACGTACCTCAGATTGATATGGTATTTATGAAGTGTGGAGATGATTTTGTAAATTTAACCAAAAGTAAGACTCCAATTAATCCCAATAATGGTAATGACTTTCTCGTTCATCATGCTTTTAAAATAGAAGTTGATAAATATGAAGAAGCAAAGCAGTCAATAATTGATAGAGGGATCGAAATTATCCATGAAGAGCATAGATATGAGGGTATTTTCCATGGTAAACAATTTTATTTTCATGATTTAGATCGAAATGTAATAGAAATAAATGCTCTAGAAAAGGTTACGGATGGTTTTTCTGAAGATCAAATCAACAATAAAGATTATAAAGTATTTCCCAATCTTAAATCTTAATTTTAATAACTAGCTTTTTTATCTATTTACAGACTATAAAAATTATCTTAACTGTTTCAGTATGTGGGATATTAGGCAATGTCAATTGTAAATTTTCATGATGTACTTAGGGATGGAATCCAGTCCTTGATGGGCACAAATCCAACAGCTGATGAAATAATTAGTGCTTACCCTACATGTCATCTTACAGGTTGTTCCCAAGTGCAGACAGCCGGGGGCACATTTTTCGACTTATTTGCTAAAAAAGGTAGGGATGAGTGGTTTGAAGTTGAAAAAATAATTACTTATTTTAAGAAACTAAAAGTAAAGCAAACAGCGCTAATTAGAGGGGACTTTTTATTTGGCTATGAACCCTATTCATATGATGTTGTTGAAGCTACCGTTCTTGAATTTGTTAAAATGGGAATTAATGTATTCCATAATTTTCATGGAATGAATGATTATCACCCATTAATTGGGGTTGTTGAGGCTGTAAAAAAAGCACAAAGAAGAGGTTATAACGTTATAGCCAATGGAACAATATGCATTGAGGATAATCCCAATATCACAACTACGGAATGCCTAAAATTTGCAAAAAAATTAATTGAAATGGGTCATGAAGGTTTTTATCTTAAATCTGCCAGTGGGAGATTAAGTCCAGATTTTGTTTATAGTTTGACATCACAATTATTCAACCAATTTCCAGAACAAGACATAACAGTTCATGCTCATTCAACCTACGGGGAAGCACCTGCTTGCTATATGTCGGCTATTCTTGCTGCAGTTCACAATAACAAGTCAATTACAATAGATGTCCAACATCCAGCATTATCTGGGTCAACGGCTCAACCAAGTATGACGAAGATGGCACAATTGATAAAAAATTATCCCGATAAAAGAGTTAATTCTTATATGCCTAACCTAAATTATGATGCCATAAAAATGAGTCTAGATCCTTTGTTAACATTGCGATTTAAATATCGTGATTATGAAATAAAGTATGACAAAGAACTACTGGATATCATGTACAAATCTAGAGTGCCTGGTGGTGCTTCTTCAACCTTAAAATCAATACCAGGTCTAATTGGTAATCTTGAGAGAAAACTTGATATTCAAAATGAACCAAATAAGTGGGATAGCATACAAAAGCATATTTATAATATTCAAAATTTAATATTGAGTGATATAGGAAATCCTACTCAAGTTACTCCATATGCAGCTAATACAACCGGTCAAGCAGCAATATCTCTTTGGAACAAGCTAAATGACAAGGAATTATACGATACCTTGTATCCGGGTATAGTAAATTATCTGGTTGGGTTACATGGAAAAGTACCGAATAGTATAAATAAAAAGATATTGAAAAAAGCACTTGATCTTAAATGCATGGATAAACCAGTCAAATATATTAGCTCATTAGATAGAGAAAATACATTGGACAAAGCAAATTCTGAATTAATTAAAAAAGGTATCAAGAACCCGACAATTCGTCAGAAGTTATCATACTTGCTATTGGACGACAAAGAGCATGTGATAAGATGTTACATGGGTGAAAACATATCCCAAAAGTCACCAGAATTACCATTTTATACGTTAAATCCAGTTCCAAAAAGCATGAAAAAAAGATCCAAGGATGGACATTCCTATATCTTAGACATCCGAGATGCTATAAAAGCTATAGGGGGAGTCCCAGTACTTCAAGAAATTGCAGAGAGAGTATTACATCTCAAGCAAATTAAAGACAAACATTATATATTTCCAGATGGGTATAAGGATCTTGGTGAAATCTGGGATAAAAGTAACACAACTAAATTAGATCAAATTATCGATGATATTGATGCTAAATTAATAAAACATGGTTTTGATGCAAATCAAATCCGTTCATTTACGATAAAGAATGGGCAGCTTACTATATTAGATTGTATTAAGGATGTACTCGAAAGAAGAGGAAATGGACTATATGAGTATTTTCTCGATGTTTTGGAAAAACATAATAATATTGAAAACTCAAAAAAAATGGCTCCCCGGGACGGGCTCGAACCGCCGACCCAATGATTAACAGTCATTTGCTCTACCGACTGAGCTACCGGGGAATAAATTACTTATAAATTTATAATAGCAAAAAAGCAATTATAAAATGGAGGCCACGTCCGGAATCGAACCGGAGTAAAGGGTTTTGCAGACCCGCGCCTAACCATTCGGCCACGTGGCCCTCACGCTAAAATGAACCTAATATAAATTCATACCATATACAATTAAAAAAGATCCTGAATAGTAACATTCTTGATACATTTAGAAATTGATAATTATGGATTAATCATTGTTTAAAATATAAAAAAAATATATATATTTTATATACAAATATAATTGGTTTGAAATATGAGTGATTACTTAAATATGCGCGTAAATATGGTTAATAACCAGCTTAAACCTTTCGCCGTAACAGAGCCGTCAATACTTAGTGCATTTCTGGATATACCAAGAGAACTTTTTTCCCAGTATATGAATGAATCAAATGTTTATTCAGACAATCTTGTATTTTTAAATAAAAAAAGAAAGTTTGAGAATCGATTTTATTTATCACCTGCAGTATTTGCCAAAATATTACAAATATCTGAAATAAAACCATCAGATAAGGTTTTAGATGTTGGATGTTTGACAGGATATTCGACGGCAATCTTATCTAAATTATCTTCGAAGGTTTATGGTATCGATTGTGAAGAGGAATTGATAGAAATTGCAAAAGAAAACACAAAGAAGATTAATTTGAATAATGTTAAATTTATTCATTCAACTCTTAAACAAGGGTATTTGAAAGCAGCGCCCTATGATTTAATATTTATTAATGGATCTATACAGTATCTGCCTGAAGAGATTATTGATCAAGTTCATAAGGATGGTGCAATAATCACAATTGAAAATGAAAATGACCTTGGTAATGTTGTGGTCTATAAAAAATATGGGAATTTATTAAATAAAATTAATTATTTTGAAATCAATGTCCCATATATATCAACTGACTTTCTGCGAAAAAATACTTTTACTTTTTAATAAAGTAAGTTGATAAGTTCAAATTATGGTAAATAATTTTTTATGTTAAAAAAAATATTAAAATTTCCAATATTCATATTTATCATATCTGTATCAATTTTATATTTTAGTGAAAAGTCATACTCTTTAACTATAAATGAACTGTTTCAGTTAATCGAAGAAAATAGTGACATAATTATAGCTGAAAGGGAATATCTGGATAAATTTAGAAACGATATATATTTGGCTGAAATTAGTAATGATCCCTCAATAACATTATCGGGTAATATTGGAGCTAAAATTCAAGAAAACTCAAGTGGTAGAAATGATTTTAATCCAAGGAGCCTATCATTAACCCTCACACAAAATTTATATGATGGGAACAGAAGTGAATATACAATTTTACAAGCCAAAGATCTTCTGACTCAATCTCAATATAATTTTGAAAATTTGAAGCAAGGTATTTTTTTACAATCAGTTAATGCTTATCTTGACTTGGTCAAATTGAGGCAAATATTACAAATCACTAAAGAGAATGTATCATTATCTGAAAACTATCTGAATTTTACCAAAAATGACCTTGAACTTGGAAATGCAACAGAAAATGAATTAAACCAAGCAACTGTTACTTTTGAAAAAAATAAATTTAATTTAAATAAAATTGAAGAGCAAATTAGGAATCAAGAAAACTTACTCTTTAATTACATAAATACCATTCCTGATGACATAAATATTTCAGATTTTAGTAAAGTTAATTTAAATAGAAATTTGGATTATTTTCATAACCTTGCAATGGAGAATAATCCTAATATATTGGCAAATGAATTACGTCTTGCAATTTTAAGGTATGGTTTAGTCATTGAGGAATCTGCAAATAAACCAAGAGTGGATCTAGAAGCAGGTATTACCAGAAGTTGGGATTACACAGCATCAGCCGGTCAGGCCGATGAGTTATCTGTCATGGGAAGAGTAAGTGTGCCTCTAAATGAGACTGAACAAGTTCGACTTAAACAAAAGAATGTAGCTCTTGAAATTAACCGCCACGAAAGAGTTTTGTATGATCTTAAGTATAATTTAAAAAGAGAAATTGATAATACAATAAATAATATCAAGTTATTAGAGTTAGAGTTTGAGATAGAGGAAAAACAAAAGGAAGTGCTTGAGAATGATGTTTTGATTGAAAGGGAGAGTTATAGACTTGGTATATCTTCAACCCTAGATGTATATGAAAGTGAAATTGAATTAAACAATCAATCATTAACATTAATTGAATTAGATAATAACATTTATAAATCTTATTTTTCTCTACTTAATCAACTTGGCGAATTAAAAGTTAATCAATAAATGTTTAAAGGATCTCTTCTTGGATAAAAAATATTCACATCAAGATATTGAAAAAAGAATACATTCAAAATGGGAATTAAATGATTCTTTCAAAGCATCTACGAACCTAGATTCACAAAATGAAAATTATTGCATAGTTATTCCACCACCAAATGTGACAGGAAATCTGCACATGGGACATGCCCTAAATAATACACTTCAGGATATATTAATTAGATACAACAGGATGCTTGGTAAAGATGTATTATGGCAAGCTGGCACAGATCATGCAGGCATAGCGACACAAATGGTCGTTGAAAGAAAGCTAGATAATGATAAAAAATTAAAGAAAGAAGATCTTGGAAGAGATAAATTTGTTGATGAAATATGGAAGTGGAAAGAAGAGTCTGGCGGTCAAATAATCAACCAACTTAAAAGACTTGGATCTTCATGCGATTGGAGTCGAGAAAGGTTCACCTTAGATGAAGGTTTGAGCAAAGCAGTTATTCATGTTTTTAATAAATTATATGAAGATGGTCTGATTTATAGAGATAAAAGGCTTGTCAACTGGGATACTAAATTCCAAACAGCCATATCTGATCTTGAGGTTCAACAAAAAGAAGTTGAAGGTAACTTATGGTATATTAAGTATGAGCTTGAGGAGGATAAAAATACATTCATAACAATAGCCACAACAAGACCAGAGACACTACTTGGTGATACAGCAATAGCTGTTAATCCTGAAGATCCCAAACATAAAAAATTGATAGGCAAAAAAGCAATTATTCCTCTTTCAGGAAGAGTTATTCCAATTATTGGAGATGATTACGCCAAATTGGAAGAAGGTACCGGTGCTGTAAAAATAACTCCTGCACATGACTTTAATGATTTCGAGGTAGGAAAAAGAAATGGTCTTGAAATGATTAATATCATGGATCGTAAGGGTGCTCTCGTCGAAGAAGATTTTATACCTGAAAAGTACAGAGGTCTTGACCGATTTGATGCTAGAAAACAAATCCTGAAGGATCTGGAGGGTGAAGGTTATCTTGTAAAAGTAGAAGAGCACACTCATAGTGTCCCGCATGGTGATAGATCAGGCGTCGTTATAGAACCATATCTTACAGATCAGTGGTACGTTGATGCAAAAAAACTAGCAGTTGACGCGATAATAGCTGTAAAAAACAAACAAACAAAGTTTGTACCATCAAATTGGGAAAAAACTTATTTTGAGTGGATGGATAATATTCAGCCATGGTGTATATCACGACAGCTGTGGTGGGGACACCAAATTCCTGTTTGGTACGGTCCTGATGAAGCTTATTTTGTTGCTGTTAATGAAAGCGAAGCACTACAAAAAGCAAAAGAACATTATGGTAAAACGGTCTCTTTAAAAAGGGATGAAGATGTTTTAGACACATGGTTCTCATCTGCACTATGGCCTTTTAGTACACTTGGATGGCCTGAAGAAACCAACGAATTTAAAAAATATTATAATACTGATGTTTTGGTTACTGGTTTTGATATCATATTTTTTTGGGTTGCTCGCATGATGATGATGGGACTCTATTTTACTAAAGAAGTTCCATTTCATACCATTTATATTCACGCATTAGTGAGAGACGAGCAAGGCCAAAAGATGTCTAAATCAAAAGGCAATGTTATTGACCCACTTACTCTAATTGAAAAATATGGATCAGACTCTCTTAGGTTTACTCTTTCATCAATGGCAGCGCAGGGTAGAGATATTAAGCTATCTGAGTCACGGGTTGAGGGGTACAGAAATTTTATAACGAAGATATGGAATGTGGCTCGTTTTATTTCTACTTATGAAATCAAAGTAGATAAATCATTTAATCCAAATTTAGTCACTCAAGATGTAAATAAATGGATATTAGGTGAATTAAATAACTTGAATAATAAGATAAAAGTATCACTCAAGGAATTTAAGTTTAATGACGCTTCTTCAGATATATACACCTTCACATGGCATCTTTATTGTGATTGGTATATTGAGATTCTGAAAGATACAATATCTGGTAAATCAGAAGAGTCAGAAGAAACAAGGCAAACACTAATTTATAGTTTTTTAAACCTCTTAAAAATATGTCATCCGTTTATGCCATTTGTAACTGAAGAAATAAATGAGATCTTTTCAAATGATAAAGTAATGCTTGTTGCATCAGATTGGCCAAATACAATTAATGTCGACTCAAATCAAGCTACAGTCAGTTTTAGATTTTTGATAGATGTTATTAGTGAAATTAGATCAATCCGTTCTGAACTCAGAGTTCCACCATCTAATAAAATTAAGTTATTAATTAACGCTGATAATGGTAATTTTTTAAATTCTTTGAACAAAAATATAAAAGAACTAGCGAGAATGGCTCGTTTATCATCAATTGAATTTATAGATACTCTATCTGATAATTTAATACAATTCTCTATATCTGGTATAAGCTTTGGTCTGGATTTGAGTGGTGTCATTGATGTACAGCAAGAGCTTGACAGATTAAATAAAGAACTAAAAAAGATAGAGATTGATTTGTCAGTGGTTAATAAAAAACTAAGCAATGATCAATTTTTATCTAATGCTCCTAAAGAAATAATTGAAAAACAAGAAATCATTCGAGAAGATCTCCACGAAAGTAAAAATGAAATAATAGCATCAATTGAGAAGATGAGAAAAATTTCATGAAAATGTATAAATTAAATC
>Ga0181597_10006598_pt1 | contig 10769 bp, 7 predicted proteins | sample 041ome_5_FD_148647 | JGI IMG/M metagenome (GOLD analysis project Ga0181597, IMG submission 148647) | Coastal salt marsh microbial communities from the Groves Creek Marsh, Skidaway Island, Georgia - 041403US metaG (spades assembly) | ecosystem: Environmental > Aquatic > Marine > Intertidal zone >... | reverse complement strand
GCTGCGCGGCGGGGGCGCGAAACAAACGCCCCAGCGGCAGCAAACGGCGCAACTGACGCAGATCCGCCTGGCAGATCTCGGCGATGCCTGGGTATTGCACCTTGAGCACCAGCGCTCGGCCGTCCGCCGCCACGGCGCGATGCACCTGGCCCAGGGACGCGGCGGCAAAGGGTTGCTCATCGATCTGCTGAAAGAACTGTCCGAGGTCCGCGCCATACACCTGCTGCAAATGCTCGCGCAGGACGCTAAAGGGTAAGGCCGGTACACGGTTCTGCAGTGAACTCAGGGCAAGCGCCACCGGCTCGGGCAGCACACCCTGCCACTGCGACGCCATTTGCCCCAGCTTGAGCACCGGGCCTTTCATCTCGCCCAACACATCCGTCAGCAGCTCAGCCACCGGCTGCCAGTCAATACCACTGCGCCCAGGAATCAGTTTTTGCCCCAGCACACGGCTGCCGATGCGCGTGGCAGTGCCTGCCAAGGTCAGGAAACGCCCGAGCGCAGAGGATGACGGAGGAGCAACGGGAGGCTTGGCCATGGGCGACTACTCAGCAGAACGAAGCACGATCATGCACCGCTGCCTGGCAGGTACCAAGCATTAAGGTGCTCGATGGGTAAGCCCGCACGGCGCACGCACACACCTTGGCTAGCGTGGCAAACGCCCCCGCGGGATCGCTCAATTGCCCCGTGGGTCAACCGCAAAACGCTTGTCCAGGCCGCTGTAGCCCATGCCCACGCCCTTGTGCACTTTCAGCTGCACCGGAATGCGCTCCTTGAGCGCCTCGACGTGGCTGATCACGCCAATCATCTTGCCGCTGGCGTTGAGGTTGTCCAACGCATCCAGCGCCACCTCCAGGGTTTCGCCGTCGAGGGTACCGAAGCCTTCATCGAGAAACAGCGAGTCGATACTGGTTTTATGGCTGACCAGATCAGACAGCGCCAAGGCCAACGCCAGGCTGACCAGAAAACTCTCGCCGCCGGACAGGGTCTTGGTGTCGCGCGCCGCATCGGCCTGCCACGTATCGAGCACTTCCAACTCCAGCTCGCCACTGCTGCGCCGCGCCAACTGATAACGGCCATGCAGGCGTTCGAGCTGCTGGTTGGCCAGGTAGACCAGATGATCCAGGGTCAGGCCCTGGGCGAACTTGCGGTATTTGGCGCCATCGGCCGAGCCAATCAGGCTGTTGAGTTGCTGCCACAGGTCGTATTCACCCTGCTTGGCGCTGATCGCTGAGAATAGGCTTTGCTGGCCGAGCCTGCGCATATCGTCACCTTGCAGCTGGGCGCGGATTTCGCCCTGGCGTTCGCTCAAGGCTTTTAGCTGGGCACTAAGGGCGCGCAGTTGCTCATCCAGTTGCGCAAGACCGAGCGAGGTGGCTGGGCTGGTTTGCAGAGTCGCCAGCTGCTGTGCGGCGGCACTAACCAGCGCCTGGGCATCGCTTAGGGCTTTATCCAGGCGCTGACGCAAGTGTTGCAAAGCGACGCGCTGCGCCTCATCCAGCAAGGCGGCCAGATAACCCGCCTCATCGTTAAACGGGCTGGCGCTTAGCGCAGCTGTCCACTGCTGCTCGGCCTGTTGCAAGCGCGCCTGCTCATCCTGCAATCGACTGACCAATGCCTGGCGGCTACCGGCCAACTGCTGCTGACGGCGTTGTACGTCTTCCAACTGAACCTGCGCCTGCTGCAAGGCCGCCTGCACATCAGCGGGTTTGGCCAAGGCAGGTTGATCGGCCAATTCCAACGCGACCCAACGCTGCTGCCAGTGTTGAGCCACCTGAGCTGCACTCTGCAGGCCATGCTCCAGCTCGTTTAACTGGCGCTGTAAATCCAGGCTTTGCTGCTGATTGCGCTGCCAACGCTGCCACTCGGCTTGGCGCTCGGCCAGCCAGGCGCTGGCGTCATCCGGCAACTGATAGCCAAAGCTGGCCAGGGCCTGACTCAGGCTTTCACTGCGCTCATGGGCAAGGCTTAGCAACTGCTGCAAACGCAACTGTCCCTGCTCGCACTGCTCCTGACGTTGCTGCAGTTGCTGGCGGTTAAGCGCCTGCTGCTGTTCCAGCTCGCTGCACTGCTGTTGCAGGCTCAGCCGCGCCTGCTGACGTTGCTCAAGGCTGCTACCCAACTGTTGCAACTGCTCAAGTTGCTGTTGCAGTTGCTGCAGCTCGACGCCCTGTTGCGTCTGCTGCTCAGCCAGGGCAACGGCATCGGCCAACGGGTTTTCCAGTTGCGCGCTAAGCGTCTGCCAACGCTCGCTTTGCTCGACCTGGGTCTGCTGGCCACGCTCAAACTGCTGTTGCTGTTGTTCCAGGCGCGCGGCGAGTTTTTCCAACTCGCCTGCTAATTGCCGGCCTTTTTCCGTCAGGGCGTCCAGCTCGCCACGCTTGCGGGTGAGCAGCGCCTTGGTCGCCGAAACATCCAGTGCCTGATAGGCGCTGATCGCCGGATGCGCCTCGGAGCCGCACAGTGGACAGGCCTCGCCAGGCTGCAGCTGGGCGCGATGAGCTTCCAGGGCCTGGATACGTTGCTCCTGCTCCAGCAGTTTTTCCTGGGTCTGCACCTGTTGCTGCAGGTCCTTGTAGCTCAGGCGCAACTGCGCCACCTCGGCGCCCTTGGCCTGATGCTGCTCGCGCAGGATCGTCAGGGCGCTGGTCAGCTGCGTTTGCTCGGCCATCAGGCGCTGCTGGGCCACGGCCACGTCAGCTAGCTGAGTCAGCAAACCGCCCTGGATATGCAGCTGCTGCCAGCGTTCACGCAAGGCCGCCTCACTGCGCCCGGCCAGCAATGCCGTGTGTTGCTGCTGCGCAGCATCTTCCTGCTCGCGCGCCTGCTGCAGGCGCTTCTGTTCGGCGCCGATTTGCTCAGTTTGCCGACCAAGCTGTGCCTGCAGGCCGGCGATGCTGTCTTGCAGTTGCTGCTGGCTAAGTTGCAGCTGGGCGATTTCTCCAGCCAGTTGCTGGCGCGCCTTCAATTGTTCGCCCCAACTGCCCAGCTGCTCGCCTAGACGGCCATGCTGCGGCTGCGCGGCCAGTTGTTGCTGCAACTGCTGCAACCGCTCGGCTAACTGCTGACGTTGCACTTGGCAATCGGCCAGTAGCACCGCGCTAAGTTCGCGGGCCTGCCACGTCTGTTCGGCAATGCTCTGCTCTACCTGAAGCTGCTCGGCGGCATTCTGCTGCAGGCCCTGCTCGGTCTGCGTCAGGCTCTGGCGGGCCTGTTGCCAGTCATGGTGCAACGGCTGCAAACGCAGTGCCGGCTCGCTGGCGGCCAATTGCGCCAGCTGCGGCTGGGCCAGTTGCAACTCATTCTGCGCGGCCTGCTCGGCCTGCTTGTTGGCATGCAACTGGGCCTCGGTCGTGCTCAGGTCCTCACACCAGCGGCGCTGGCGCTGCAGTTCGGTTTGCTCTGTACCCAGGCGGGCTTCTTCAACAGCCAATTGCTCGGCCTGCACCTGCAACTGCGTGCGTTGCTCTTCACTGAGCAGCTCGACACCCTCAGCACGGGCGCGTAGCTGATCGAGGCCGACCTTGACCTCACGGGTCTGCTCGAACACCCGCTGGGAAATCTGCCCGTAGATGTCGGTGCCGGTCAGCTCTTCCAGCAGCTCGGCGCGTTGATTGGCGTTGGCTTCGAGAAAGGCAGCAAAGCCGCCCTGGGCCAGCAGCATGGATTTGGTAAAACGCTCGAAATCCAGGCCGGTCAGCCGTTCGGTTTCGCGCAGCTTCTCGTTGATCTTGTCGGTGAGAATCTGCCCATCTGCAGCGGCCAGCTCAACCTTGGGCGCTTGCAACGCGCCGTCGGCTTTGTCGCGGGCGCGGCGCTGGCTCCAGAAGGCGCGGTAACCGACGCCTTTGACCTCGAATTCGACCTCGGCCAGACAATCGGCGGTGTGCCGGCTCATCAGCTCGTTGGCGCTGGCCGATACCGTGCTCATGCGCGGGGTGCGGTGATACAGAGCCAGGCAGATGGCATCCAGCAGCGTGGTCTTGCCCGCGCCGGTCGGCCCAGTGATGGCAAACAGGCCGTTGTCTTTGAACGGCTCGGCGGTGAAGTCGATCTTCCACTCGCCCTTGAGAGAATTGAGATTCTTTAGACGCAGGCTAAGGATCTTCATACCTCGCCCTCGCGCAGCTCACTGACCACGTGTTGATAGAGCCCCAGCAGCTTGGCTTGCTCAGTTTCGTCGAGGGTTTCGCTGCTTAGCCGTTGGGCGAATACATCCTCCACACTCAGCTCATCCAGGGTTTCCTTAGCCTTGCCTTGCAGGCTGGCACTGGCATTACCGCGCTCACGGCGGATACGCAGCACTTCGACCGGTAGGCCTTCGCACAGGGCGGCAATCCGCAGCTGCAGATCGCTCAAATAATCGTCGGTGCCGACCAGCACTTCCAGCCACACCGGCTGCTCGGCGCTGCCCTGCTTGGCCGCTTCTTTAATCGCCACCTCAAGCTCTTTAAGTGAGCCACGCAAGGACAGCAGCGGCTGAAAACGTGGCACCGGCAATGCCGTGATCTGGCGCAGGCCGCTGCTATCAAGCTCGACCAACAACACTTCCTTCTGCTGCTTGGCTTCATCGAAGCTCAGGGCAATCGGCGAGCCGCAGTAGCGGATATGCTCCAGGCCACCAACTTTTTGCGGCCGGTGGATATGTCCCAGCGCGATAAAGGCAGCCGGCGGGAAGGCGCTGGTGGGAAAGGCCTCCAGGCTGCCGACATAAATTTCCCGCACCGAATCGCTGGCACTGGCGCCGACGGTGGTCAGGTGGCCGGTGGCAATAATCGGCAGGTTGCCGCTCAGCTCGGCGCGTTTGCTTTCGGCTAGGGCATACAGGTCCTGATAGTGCTGCTGGATCGCCTGCTGCAAGGACTGCTGTTTGTCCTGGGCGCTCTGCCCCGCCTGGCTGAGCAACACATCGCGCGGACGAATAAAGGGGATTCCACAAAGGATCGCGCCAGGCGAGCCGTCACGCCGATGCAGCACCAGCAGCTGCTCTTCAATCGGCACACAAACACCGGGAATAACCCGCGTACCCAACTGCGCCAGCAGGGTTTTACTTTCACCGAGCATGGCCACTGAATCATGGTTACCGCCCAACACCACCAGTTCGCAACCTGTGGCGCGCAACTCGACGATAAAGCGGTTGTACTGCTCGCGGGCATAACTGGGCGGCGCGCCGGTGTCGAAGATATCGCCGGCAATCAGCACGGCATCGACCGCCTGCTCGCGCACCTGCTCAATCAGCCAGGCGCAGAAGGCCTGATGCTCAGCTTGGCGGGTCTTGCCCATAAAGTGCTGGCCGAGGTGCCAGTCGGAGGTGTGCAGGATGCGCATGTTTAGAACACCCAATCCTTAACCATCATATGAGTCTTCACTTTCTGCATACCGGGGAAGTTCTCGATCTCACCGCGCACCTCACTGAAGCGCAGCATCGACGGCGCTTCGATATACACCAACATATCGGTCTCGCCACTGATGCCACTGCAACGACGCACTTCAGGAAACACGCGCATCAGCTCGACATAGTGCTCACAGCGGCCACCGCTGTAGAACAGCTCCAGATACACCTTGATTGCCGCCTCGCCCGGCACCGCCACGTGAGCGTGATAACCGCTGATGACGCCGCTGTGCTCCAACTGACGTATCCGCTCACTCACCGCCGAACGCGACAGGTTGACCTCACGGGCGATCTGGCTGACGGGTAAACGCGCATCGGCGCGCAACAGGGCGAGTATCTGCTGATCGAACTTGTCCACGGGGTGCTCTCAAAAGCAATTTGCTGGAGAATGCCGCCGATTCGTCGGGCAAAGCCGACGTTTCGCCAGCTGCCTGAATCAGGCGGGCGATTTAACATGGCGAACGAAACCGCAGAGCATACAACATGAGTCGTCTGAATCAGGAATTGGGCCTACTACAAGGGATTGGCCTGCTGAGCACCTCGCTGCTTGGCACCGGGATTTTCGTGATTCCTGCCCTGGCGGCCACGGCCGCCGGTGAGGCGTCGTTGTGGGCCTGGATGATCCTCATCGCCCTGGTGTTGCCAGTGGCCTTTACCTTTGCCCAACTGGGCCGCCGCTTTCCCCATGCCGGCGGCGCGCCGCACCTGATTGGACGCGCCTTTGGCCCGCGCATGGAACGTCTCAGCGCCTGGCTGTTTCTCGCCGTGCTGCCGGTGGGTTTACCGGCTGCGCTCAACATCGCCAGCGGTTTCTGGCAGGCGCTGTTTGACCTCAACAGCAACCAGGCCCTGATCATTCAACTGGCCACCCTGGCGGCCATGCTCTGGCTTGGCCAGCGACCGGCGAAAGCCTCCGGGCTGATTCAAGGCGCGATTGCCGTGGCCATTATCAGCACCATCGCATTGATCTGGTGGGTCGGCGACCTGCCTGTCAGCAGCCAGCCCTTGCTCCCACCCATCGGCGGCTCCTGGCACCTGCTGCCCGCAGCACTGGGGGTGATGTTCTGGTGTTTTGTCGGCATCGAGGCGTTCACCCACATGGGCGAAGAATTCAAGAACCCCGAACGCGACTTCCCTCTGGCGTTGCTGTTTGGCGTGCTACTCGCAGGCTTGGTGTACTGGGCTTGCTCGGTGGCCGTATTGAGCTTCCATGCCTACGGCGATGTGACCAGCGATGCCGCCTCGCTGCCGCGCCTGCTCGATGTGCTGCTGGGCGAGAAAGCCCGTTGGCTGGCCGCCACGGTCGGCTACCTGGCCTGCTTTGCCTCGATGAATGTGTATATGCAGGGCTTTGCCCGGTTGATCTGGAGCCTGGCTGACGAAGGCAAGCTGCCGGCCAGCCTGGCCCAGCGCAACCATCACGGCGTGCCAGCCCGCGCCTTGTTACTGGTGATCCTGAGCTGTGCCCTGTGTGCCATCCTGGCGAACATGCTTGAGCTGACGGTCGATGACCTGATCCGCTACGCCAACGGTAACTTTGTGCTGGTCTACCTGCTCAGCATGGCCGCCGGCACCCTGTTGCTGCGCGGCATCTGGCGCTGGCTGGCAGCATTCAGCGCACTCTTGTGCGGGCTGGTGCTGCTGATGCTCGGCGTCGATGCAGGCTATGCCCTGGCTTTGCTGGCGGTGCTCGGCCTGTTGGACCATTGGAACGAGCAGCGCAGCATCCGACTGGCAACCGGGCCACACTGAACCTGCGCTAACCCTTAACTGGGCCAGTCATTCCAGCTACCCTCAATCCCAGCTAGGTAATGACAAGGACCGACCATGCGCCGCATTCTCCGTGACCTGAAAATCCTTATTCTCACCAACCTCTGGCTGGTCCCCGTGCTGGCCGGGTTGGTGGGTGCGCTGTTTTATTTCGCGGCACCACCACCGCCTCTGCATGCGCGCCTGGCCACCGGAGCCGAGGGCGGTGGCTACCACGCGTTTGGCGAGCGCCTGCAAAGCGAACTGGCGCTGCAGGGTTTTAGCCTGGAGTTGGTGCCCAGTGCAGGTTCGCAAGACAACCTGAGCAAACTCGCCGCTGGCGAAGTGGAGCTGGCCCTGGTGCAGAGCGGCCAAGAGCTGACCCTGGACGAGGAGCAGCGCGCCAAAATTTCAGGTTTGGGCGTGATGTACCGCGAGCCGCTATGGCTGTTCGTTGGCAACAAGATCAAGTTCGAGCGTTTAGCTGACCTGATGAAACTACGCCTGGCGATTGGTTCAGCAGGCAGCGGCACGCAAGCGGTGACCGCCGCGCTGCTAAGTGCCAACCGCATAGAGGCCGAGCACTATCCGCCGCAATGGCAAGAACTGGGCGGCAGTCGCGCCGCCGACGCCCTGATCGACGGCCAGCTGGATGCGGCCTTCTTCGTTGGGCCGGCGGAAAATGCGCTGATCCAGCGCCTGGCCGCAGAAGAAAAAATCCGCCTGGTTGGCCTGCACCGTATCGATGCCTACCTCGCGCGTTTGCCGTACCTGAGCCGCCTGGAGGTCGGCGAAGGCATGCTCGACCTGGCGCACAACACGCCAGACCAAGACATTGCCACCCTCGGCCCGGTCGCCACCCTGGCCGCCGGCGAAGACTTTCACCCCTCAATCACCCCACTGATCCTCGAAGCCGCCAAAACCGTCCTGAAAAACGGCAGCCTGCTCGACCCGGCTGGCAGCTACCCGACTCGGCCGCCGCTGTCGCTGCCGATTCTCGATCAGGCCGAGTATTACTACGCCAAGGGCCTGCCAATTCTGCAGCGCTACCTGCCGTTCCGCATTGCCTCGCTGGCCGACCGCTACATCATCCTCGCCATTCCGCTGGTGATTTTGCTGTTCCCGCTGTTCAAGGCCATCGGCCCGATCTACCAATGGCGCATCCGCGCACGCATCTACCGCTGGTACAAGCACCTGCGCGAGATCGACCAGCAGCTGTACAAGGGCAATCTGAACAGCGACATCGGCGCCGAGATTGAGCGCTTAGAAAAGCTTGAGGACGAACTGGCGCGCGTGGAAGTGCCGCTGTCCTACTCCAACGAGCTGTATGAGCTGCACATGCACCTGCGCTATATGATCGAACGCCTGACCGCTTACCAGCGGCGCACGACTGCCGAAGCGAAGGTCGGTTAATATGCGCGCTTTCCGTTTACGCACCACGAGGCCGCTATGCCGATCCGCCACTGCATCGTCCACCTGATCGACAAGAAGCCTGATGGCACCCCCGCTGTATTGCACGCGAGGGACACTGAATTGGCGGCCTCGCAGGCCATCGAGAATATGCTCGCGGACCTTAACGAGAGCTATAACGCCAAACAGGGCAAGGCCTGGGGCTTTTTCCATGAGGAGTCTGGGGCCTACCCGTTCAGCGGCTGGCTCAAGCATTACCTGGACGAAGGTCAGGACTTTGCCGCGTTCAGCCGCCAGGCTGTGGAGCAGCTGCAGAAGCTGATGGAAGAGTCCAACCTGTCCACCGGCGGCCATGTGCTGTTCGCCCATTACCAGCAAGGCATGACCGACTACTTGGCCATCGCCCTGCTGCACCACAGTGATGGCGTGGCCGTTACCGACACGCTGGACGTGACCGCCGCCAAACACCTGGACCTCAGCCAGCTGCACCTGGCGGCGCGGATCAATATTTCCGAATGGCGTAACAACGCCAACTCCAAGCAGTACATCTCGTTTATCAAAGGTAAGAACGGCAAGAAGGTCTCGGAATACTTCCGCGACTTTATCGGCTGCCAGGAAGGCGTCGACGGCCCCGGTGAAACCCGCACCCTGCTGAAAGCGTTTAGCGACTTCGTCGAAAGCGAAGACCTGCCCGAAGAGCAAGCCCGCGAAAAAACCAAAACCCTAGTTAGCTACGCTAGCAGCCAAGCCAAGATGGGCGAGCCCATGACCCTGACTGAGCTCTCAGGGCTGATCGACGAAGAACATCCCAAGGCCTTTTACGACCATATCCGCAACAAGGATTACGGCCTGTCGCCGGAAATCCCGGCCGATAAGCGCACGATCAGCCAGTTCCAGCGCTTTACCGGGCGTGCCGAAGGCCTGTCGATCAGTTTCGAAGCGCACCTGCTCGGCTCGAAGGTCGAGTACGACGAAAGCAGCGACACCCTGGTGATCCGCAACCTGCCAACGCAGCTGACCGATCAACTCAAACGCCGTAAAAACTAGCAATGACGCGCCTGCCTGACCACCTGCTGGATAGCTGTCGGTGTGACCCCGCAGCCCCCTTTGGCCAGGACCCGGCGCGAACATTCGGCCTGGACAAACACACGGCGCACCAAGCCATGGCGGAGCTGCGCCCCTGGCTCAACCAACAGCAGCGCATGCTCTGGGCCAACCGCCGTAATGCCCTGCTGCTGATCTTGCAGGGCACTGACTGCTCCGGCAAAGACGGCGTGATCCGCCGGGTGATCAGCAGCTTCGACCCGCAAGGGCTGAGTATTCAAGGCTTTCAACAGCCCAATGCCTGCGAACAGCGTCACGACTTTCTCTGGCGCTACCAACGCCGCCTGCCGGCGCCAGGTCTGCTTGGGGTGTTCAACCGCAGTTACTACGAAGGGCTGATCAGCGACCCGCTGGACGGCCTGTGCAGCGCCGCCGAGCTGCCGGCACGCCAGCAGGCGATTGAGGCCTTCGAAGCGCAATTGCTCAGCCAGTCGATTCAGCCCCTCAAGTGCTTTCTGCAGATATCCAAAGACGAACAGAAGCAACGCTTACAGGAGCGCCTTGAGCAACCCCATAAGCGCTGGAAGCTACACAGCAGCGACCTGCAGTCCTACCGCGAATTCGACCTGCGGCAGCAGCGCTGGGCCGAGCAGCTGAGCGCCAGCCATACCCACGCAGCACCTTGGTATGTAATCCCAGCCGATCACCGCTGGTTACGGGACTGGTTCGTGGCCAGCCTGCTGGCCCGCGCGCTGGAACAGTTGCAGCTGGACTGGCCAAGCGTACCCGCCCCGTTCAGCGCGGACGATCTGGAGCACGCATGAAGCGGCTTGTGCTCCTGCTACTGAGCTTCAGCAGCTTCGCCCAGGCGGTGCCCGAGCAGGTGCTGCACCCGAACGAAGTGCGCTTTGTCACGGCCAATGCGGAGTTCACCCTGCTGCATGAGATGGGCCATCTACTAATCAGCGAACTGCAATTGCCGGTGCTGGGCCGTGAAGAAGATGCCGCCGACCAACTTGGTTTTATGGGCCTTTTTCTCCTGCACGGACGTCACCGCGACGCCAACTTTTACGCCAAGCTGCTGGACGTTGCTGATTACTGGCGGCTGGAGTGGCAGCGCCAGCGCCCCGACGCTCCGGAAATTCACGAGTGGGACAGCCACGCCCTGGACGCG
>Ga0181597_10006595_pt1 | contig 10771 bp, 9 predicted proteins | sample 041ome_5_FD_148647 | JGI IMG/M metagenome (GOLD analysis project Ga0181597, IMG submission 148647) | Coastal salt marsh microbial communities from the Groves Creek Marsh, Skidaway Island, Georgia - 041403US metaG (spades assembly) | ecosystem: Environmental > Aquatic > Marine > Intertidal zone >... | reverse complement strand
GTGGTGGTAGAGGCAACGGGTTAATGATTTGGGACTGACTACGTGGTTTCACAACAGCATCGAAATCGAGCGACCTAAAAAGGTAAGCGCGGCACTCATGGCGCAGGGTGCGGCGTTAGACATTATCTATCCGGGCGATCATGTGCATATCGACTTCGGTATTACATATCTGAACTTACAAACAGACACGCAGCAGAACGCGTATATTCTCAAAGCAGGTGAAACCGAGGCGCCGAAATACCTTCAGAGGGCGCTTAGCGAAGGCAACACACTCCAAGATATCCTCACCGCCAATTTCAGGGTGGGCCGCACTGGCAACGACATACTTGCGCGCAGCAGAGCACAGGCAATTGGCCGTGGATTAACGCCGATAATTTACACTCACCCCATTGGACTTCATGGCCACGCCGCCGGCACGACTATTGGTATGTGGGACAAACAGGACGGCGTTCCGGGCAGCGGCGACTATGCGATGCAGCCAAATACCGCTTACTCCATCGAACTTACCGCAGAGGTAAGTTTACCCGAATGGGGGGACGACCCTCTAAAAATGAAACTCGAGCAGAATGGCTTCTTCGACGGCGAGACGTTCCGCTATATTCAACCTCGCCAAACCCAATATCATCTCGTTAGCAGTGATTGATCGAGGTTAACGCCCTATACGAGCCGGCTCGCGTAGGGTAGATTACAGGGCTTAAAACACTTAAGCCTCCTGGCTTCGAGCAAAAAGTTAACACATGAAAATAAGCGTGCCTGAAGACACTGCGCTCGGTCAAAACGCGCACAGCGACGGATCACTCGACGGTGCAGTGCGCGGCGGTGCAGTGCTCGGCGATAAAGTGCTCGGCTATAAAGTGCTCGGCTATAAATGGCTCGGCGATAAAGAAGCACTCGCGCTTGCCAGTCGCACAGACACCGCACGACTCGCCCAAGAGGCGGCGCATTGTCGAGATTTAGGCTTTGGCAATGTCGTCACTTACTCACGCAAGGTGTTCATCCCCCTCACCCAACTCTGCCGCGATGTCTGCCACTACTGCACTTTCGCGCAAACGCCAAAACATATTCCTCAGGCGTATATGCCGATCGACGAAGTCATAGCGACCTGCAAAGCTGGTGCCGCATTGGGCTGTCAAGAAGCGCTTTTCACGCTCGGTGAAAAACCAGAATTGCGCTATCGCGCCGCGCGCGAAAGCCTTGCCGCATTAGGTTTCAAGACGACCATAGACTACGTGATCGAAGTCGCGCGGCGAGTGCTTGTCGAGACTGGGCTGCTACCACATATTAACGCCGGCAATCTTACCCGCGACGAAATGCTCGCCTTGCGTGACGTGAGCGCGTCGATGGGCATCATGCTTGAATCAGCCTCTACACGACTCTGTGAAAAGGGTATGCCGCATTATGGCTCGCCGGACAAAGATCCTATCACTCGCCTCGCGACGCTTGATCTCGCCGGCGAACTGCGCGTGCCTTTTACGTCTGGCATTTTGATAGGCATTGGTGAAACGCGATTAGAGCGCATCGAGTCGCTGCTCGCTCTCAGAACATCGCATCGTCGCTACGGACATCTGCAAGAAGTCATTGTGCAGAATTTTCGTGCAAAGCCACACACTAAGATGGCACTTGCGCCAGAGCCTGATCTAGAAGAACTGGTGTGGACTATCGCCGTCGCACGCTTGATTTTTGGTGCCGAGATGTCTATTCAAGCACCGCCCAATTTGAGCCCCGGCGTATTAGAGCAACTGGTTGCAGCCGGCATTAACGATTGGGGCGGCGTGTCGCCGCTAACCCCCGATCACGTCAATCCTGAGGCGCCTTGGCCGCATCTCGCCCAACTAGCACGCGATACGGGCAGCGCGGGTAAATATCTCGACCAGCGCTTAACACTCTATCCACGCTACCTTGCAGAAGCAGACACATGGCTTTCACCAAAAGTGCAGCCCGCTGCGCGCAAACAAAGTGATGGCGAAGGGTATGCCAAACGTGATGAGTGGATCGCAGGAATTAGCGAGCATGCGCCTTCCACCGAATTGAGCTTGCCGTTCGCACAAGCAAAACCCGCTGTCGCGGCTCTAATCGAGCGCTGCCTAGCAGGTGAGCCCTTGGCAGAGACTGAGATCGCTACTCTGCTGCGTAGCCGCGGCGCCGACTTTGGCGCCGTTATTGAGGCCGCAGACACGCTGCGCAAAAAGGTGTCTGGCGACACAGTGAGCTATGTGGTTAACCGCAATATCAATTACACCAACGTCTGCTATTTCAAATGTCAGTTCTGTGCCTTTTCTAAAGGCAGTGGCAGCGAGAATCTGCGCGGTAAGCCTTATGACATAAGTGCCGAAGAAATAACTCGGCGCTGCGTCGAAGCATGGGAGCGCGGCGCTACCGAGGTCTGTATGCAGGGTGGAATCCATCCCGACTACACAGGACAGACTTATCTCGACATAATCGCAACCGTGAGAAAAGCAACACCGGCTATGCACATTCACGCTTTTTCACCGCTCGAGGTATGGCAAGGCGCCGAAACGCTAAACCTGCCGTTGACAGAATTTTTAGCGCGCTTAAAAAGTGCGGGGCTCGACACTTTGCCTGGTACTGCAGCTGAAATACTTCACGACGATGTGCGGGCGCACCTGTGCCCCGACAAACTCAATTCGGCGCAATGGTTAGAAGTGATGGAAAGCGCCCATGCTATAGGCTTCAGGACTACGGCAACGATAATGTTCGGCCATATCGAGAGCCCCGAGCACAGCGCTCGACATCTACATTCGATCGCCGAATTGCAGCGTAAGACAGGCGGTTTCACCGAATTCGTACCCTTGCCCTTTGTGGCGCACGAGGCACCAATGTACAAAAAAGGAAAAGCACGCCGCGGCCCAAGTTACCGCGAGGCTCTCTTGATGCACGCAGTGCCGCGCTTAGTCTTTAACGGCCTCATCGACAACATACAAGCCTCATGGGTTAAGATGGGTCGCGAAGGCGTAGCAGCCTGCCTTAATGCTGGGGCCAACGATGTCGGTGGCTCGCTGATGAATGAAAGCATTACCCGCGCCGCAGGAGCCGAGCACGGCGAAGAATGGTCGCCCGCTGAAATAGAGACGACAATTCGGGGGCTGGGTCGTGAGCCTAGAATGCGTTCGACGCTCTATGCCGACGCGCCCGCAGAGCGACGCGACAGGGCGCAGCTTGCTGCAGGCCTTGCCCCGATTCATTTAGACCCTGCGGCGAGAACGCAGCGAACTAAGCTTGGTCAGCAATCCTCAGCAGACACTTAATGCTGATGGAGACACCGCCTAGCCAAGGCACACACTCAGAACACACATTAGGAACACACTATGAAAATTGCCATTACTGGCGCTAACAGCAGCGTCGGCATGAATCTTCTCGCGCAAGTTGACCAGCAACCCGACCTACAATTTATTGCCGGCGTCCGCTCAGAAAGCGCGCGCAATGCGCTGCCGAGCTCCGCTCAAATTTCCTCCTGCTGTATTCGCTACGACGATGCCGCAGTCCTTGCCCAAGCTCTGGCAGGCGCCGACTGTGTCGTCCACCTTGCCGGTATCTTAATCGAGGGAAAACACAGCAAATACCGAGAGGCAAATGTCGACGCAACCCGCACGGTTGTCGACGCTGCCAAGCAGATTGGCGCGAAGCATGTTGTGTTTATCTCGGTTGTCGGTGCCGACCCTGCGTCGAGTAATGCCTACTTTCGATCGAAAGGCGAAGCTGAAGCGCTCGTCGCTGCCTCAGGTTTAAGCGCCACCATCATCCGCACGCCCATATTACTCGGCCCGGGCACCGCTGGTGCAAGCGCTCTCGCCAGCGCGGCCCGCAACCCAAAAGCAAAAGCGCTTGGTGGCGGCCATTACAAAATGCGCCCTCTCGATATTGACGACCTCAACGCAGCGATTTTCAATGCCTGTAAAGAACAGGCAGCGGGCTGTGCGAGCTATGAACTGGTTGGGCCAGAGGCGATTGCTTACTGCGATCTCATCAAAAAGACTGCCCGCAAGATTAATCCCGACTCGACCCTCGAGGTAGGGTCAATACCGATCGGCTTCACAAAGCTGATGGCGGGAATTACGAGCACTCTCAGAGGCGGCGGCTTTACCCCAACGGTTATCGACGTCATTACCCAAGACGAAGAAGTAAGTCACAATGGCTTTGCAGAATTGGGTGTAACACTTACTTCGCTAGACCGCACGATCGAAAAAATACTGGAGAAATAGACAATGACCGAAGCGAATAGCGACAGCAAAATAAATCAAGAGACTGACGACCAATCGGCTGCGCCCGCCAAGAAGAAAAACGGCGTCGGCCGAATAGTCTTTTTGCTCATTACTGCGGTCTGTTTTTACTATCTTTATACGCGGCTCAACGGGGCAGCTGCTCGCGAAGGACTCGGGTTAGCAGATTACATGGCGCAAGTGTTCGCCGCGGTTAACTGGGTGCCATGGCTCGGACTGATGATCTGCTATTCGCTATTCTACTTCGCCATCGACACACTCGTTGTGACCAAGGCGCTGAATTGGTTTATTTCTGACATTAAATACAAAGACATCGCACCCGTTAGAGCAAGCGCCTACATCATCTCGATCTTTAATGAGCAAATCGGCAAAGGCGCGATGGCTCTCTACCTTAACAAGAGGCATCAAATTCCGAGCTGGGAAGTCGGATCCGTCATGATATTCATCATGTTCTGTGAAGTGTTCTACCTGCTCGTTTGGGCGACGATTGGCTACAGCGTTGGCGGCGATGCTTTGCCGAGCGAATTCGGCCTTATTCCCTATATCGCATCCGGCGCAGCCCTATTTTTAGTGCTGTGGATAGCCTATTTCCGTGGCCTTATCCTGCCTTCCAATGCATTTCGCGATCGCCGAATTTTCCACGCTTTCCGCCAGGCAAAGCCAAGTCACTACCTCGGGTTTTTCTTACTGCGTTCGCCAGCGCTTATTGCAGCAATCGTAGTCTATACAATCGCCCTCAATCTCTTTGGTGTCGATGTGTCGATTATGACACTCCTGCCCTTGCTGCCAGTAATCTTCTTTGCCGCCGCAGCACCGACGCCTATGCGCGCAGGCGCTATAACCTTTTGGGTGTTTTTGTTCCCGGAAAATGAAGGTCAACTTGCCGCTTTCGGCTTCGTGCAGCACAATTTCTTTATCCTGTTTAATGCAGCGATTGGCCTGCTCTTCTGGCGGAAAGCTCAGCGAGATCTGTTTGGCTCGTGATAGCTAATCTACTCACCGCGCTGCGACTCGCGTTAGCAGCGCCGGTTGCTTTGGCCTTTGCCCTTCCCGGAGTGATGAGTTCGGCGAATTTGGTCGCGGTTGTTTTACTCGCCATGGCAACCGACGTCGCCGATGGTCGTGCAGCGCGCCGCTTTGGCACGGCTTCTAGCCGAGGCATGCTTTTCGATCATGTCACCGATTTTATCTTCGTGACTTCGGGGCTCGCAGGGCTTGCGTACGCAGGCCAGATAGGCGCGTTGCTGCCGATTTTGATTGTTGTGGCTTTTTCACAATACGTGCTCGATTCCTACTTTTTGTTTAGACAGAAAAGCCTGAAAATGAGCTTTCTGGGGCGCTGGAATGGCGTATTCTATTTCTTCCCCCTCGTTCTTTTCTCTCTAGCTGCGCTCGAGGTATTGCCGGCAGCGCTCTCTGAAATCATTAGCACAGGGGGCAGGCTTCTTGTATGGGGGCTCACGCTGAGTACCTTAGCCTCTATTGCAGATCGCGCTATAGCACCCCTGCGTGAGTGACTTTGTCCTGTTATTAGATGACCTGCATCAAGCGCGGTGATTGTATCTCGGACGTTCGCGAGGGAAAATCACCACCTCAGAAGTCTATTAACACTCGCGCCCTTGAAATCGAGAATAACTATGCCAATCGTCGCGCTTTTCGTTGCACAAACATCACGCCTCCAGATCCCTGCTCTGTCAGCAGTAACAAGGGCCCCCATTTTACGCCTCTTACTCAGTAGCTGTGCGCTCGCTGTTGGGTGCTTCGCTCAAGTAGGTTCAGCACAACAAGACACAATCACAATAGATGATTCGGTAAGAAGAGGATTCAACGCTGTGTTGAGCGACCCGCGTGTGGTTTCCGCGCTCGCTGAGCTTAAAGTCAGAGAACCTGAGGCGGTTCAGGAGCAGTTTCGTTTGACAGAAATTCCTGCGCCTCCCTTTAAGGAAGATCGCCGCGCCGCGTATTTTTTAGAACAGCTTAAAGCACGAGGCTTAGAAGACGCCTACCTAGACGCAGAGGGCAATGCGATTGGTGTACGCAAGGGCAGCGGCAACGGCCCCCTCCTCCTCATTGCCGCCCACCTTGACACCGTATTCCCTGAAGGTGTCGACACCACCGTGCAGCTGCGTGATGGGCGTTACTATGCGCCAGGCATTGGCGACGACACACGCGGACTCGCTGCCATGCTCTCGGTGATCGACATCTTGAACGACAGCGGGATTCAGACCGAAGCCGACATCATGTTTGCCGGCAATGTCGGCGAAGAAGGCCGCGGTGATTTGCGGGGAATAAAGGCTATATTCCGCGACCACCCCTCCATTGACGGATTTATTTCAATCGACGGTGTTCGCCTTGGCCGCATCACCAATGGAGGCACCGGTAGTCGGCGCTTCGAGTTTCAGTTTAAAGGGCCCGGCGGTCATTCCTTCGGCGCCTTTGGCCTTGCGAGCGCAATTCATGCCATGGGTCGCGCGATTGCAAAAATTGGCGATCTCGAAACCCCTAGCTCACCGAAAACAACCTTTACCGTCGGCACTGTCGCCGGAGGCACCTCGGTGAACTCCATCGCAGCGGATGCCGTATTCGCTATCGACATGCGATCGAACGACCGCGAGCAGCTTGCGCTTCTCGAGCAGCGCGCAAAAGATGCCGCTCTCGAGGCTGTTGCCGAAGAGAATGCGCGCTGGAATCGAGGAGAAATAACCGTAGACTTCGTGCTAATTGGCGACAGACCCGTGGGCCACACGCCGAGCGATAGCCCGCTTGTGCAGCTGACCTCGCTGGCTTTCGAGCAACTCGGAGTCGATTTTCGCGGCTTAAGCATCTCAAGCACCGATTCGAATGTGCCTATGTCGCTTGGCATCCCAGCGATCACAATCGATGGCGGCGGCGAGGGCGGTGGCGCGCACTCACCCGACGAATGGTTTGTGCCTACAGACTCGCATCTGGGCCCACAGGCCTCGTTACTTGTCATACTCGGGTTGGCGGGCATTGACGGAGTCAGCGACGCTCAGTTAAAAAAACTATGAATACATCGACTTAACTCATTGAATTTATTGCTTAGAGAAACAAATGATATCGACGAATGAATACACTTTTGGCGTGTTTAGTATACGCATCAACTGGCTTATCCTAGCCTGCGTTCTACTTACAATACTCGCCTTTGGTCGGCTTGGCCTGTGGCAACTCGATCGCGCTGCCGAGAAAGTCAATGCGCAGCAAATTATGGAGAACGAGTCTAAAAGCAGTGCCGAACCCATCGAGTCTATTCCTAACGGACACCTCAACCGCGCTAATCCAGAGCTGCAAAACCGGCATGTCGCGCTTGTGGGGGAATACCTTAACGACAAAACCATTTTACTCCTCGGGCAGTTTCACCAGACTCAGATCGGCTATGGTGTGGTCACCCCCTTCAGGCTTAGCGCTAATGGACAAATAGTGCTCGTGAGCAGGGGTTGGACGAGCGCGGTGAATAAACCCGGGCAAACGATTCGCACAGCGCCAGTCGAGGGACCCGTTTCTGTGACTGCACAGCTTTATGTGCCATCCGCTGGCTGGAAGCCTCGTGAGAGCGAGATTGATGCGTCCCAGTGGCCTATTTTCATGCGCGACCTCGAACTCGATATCGTCAGTCAGCTCTTGGGAGAAGACGTCTGGCCATTCGAAGTTAGGCTGACTGCAGATCAGGACGGTGCTTTGGCGAGACACTGGCCGGCTGTGAGCGCCGATGTCGATCAGAACTTGTCTTACGCACTGCAATGGTTTTGTCTTTCTTTAATTGTTGTTTTTGCCAGTCTGCTGGCGAGCAGCAATCTCTGGGCGCTGCTAAAAGGCCCCGAGCGCGGTGCATAAAGCGTGCAGCCAAACGTTCCAACCTCTTCCAAATAGCCCCTTTTCAATGCTATCTTAGGAGAGTTAACAAGATACGTGTCGGGTCATTTCGCTCGGGCGCGTGTCTCTTCACAGTTCAATCGTTCTACACTTTACTAGGAGGCGCTAAATTATGCGCAACTTCACCGCTCAATCCGCTCTCAGCGCGCTCGCAATGACCCTTTCGATGTCATTCGCCGGCGCTGTTTCAGCGCAAGACGAAGTCACTTTCCACAAAGATATCGAGCCGATTCTGCAGCGCAGCTGTCAGAACTGCCACCGTGATGGCGGCGCGGGCCCGATGCCTCTCGTGACTTACGAAGAAGTAGCCCCTTTCGCAGGCCTGATCGAATACAAGACCGGTCTTCGCGATCGTGCCGGCGCAATGCCCCCTTGGTATATGGAAAAGAACATCGGCATCCAAGAATATAAGGATGACCCTTCTTTAAGCGACGAAGAAATCGCTGCTATTTCTACTTGGGCGCGCAGCGGCACGCCAAAAGGCGACATTGCAGACGCACCTGAACAGATCGCTTTCGACGACAGCCTAAAGTGGAAAGCGGGCAAGCCAGACCTCGTGGTCGTAATGAACGATGTCACTAAACTCGCTGGCACGCCGGACTGGTGGGGTGAAATCGACTACATTCCAACTGGTCTCGAAGAAGATCGCTACGTAAAGTCAGTCGAAGTCGTCGAGGTCAACGACGTCGACAACTCTGCCGACTCTGGCACAGTGGGCGGCCGCTACATATTCCACCATATGATCTGGGGCACTGCGATGCTCGACGAGAAAGGTGAGCGTGCGCCAGGTTTTTCAATCCCATGGCCAGTACACGAAGTGGGCCGTAATGCCGATATCTTCGACGAAGATGCAGGTCGCTTACTCAAAGCGGGATCAGCGATAGTATCCGATTCGGTTCACCTACACTCGAATGGCCGCGACACGACCGGTCACCTCGAAGTGGGCTTCCGCTTCCACGACAAAGACTACAAGCCGAAATACCAGAACGCGTTTATCGGTTTGGGTAATGGCGTAGACATCAGCATCCAAGGCAACGCCCGCGATCAAGAACTCCACGCTTACACTGTGCTTGAAAACCACACCAAGATCATTAGCTTCGAGCCGCACCTCCATGCGCCAGGTGAGCGTATGTGTCTTGAAGCTATCTGGGGCTACACTATCGAAACCCTGTCTTGCGTCGGCTATGACCATAACTGGGTACGCGGCTATCCCTATGCCGACCAAGCTGCTCCGATTCTGCCGAAGGGCACAATCCTGCATATCGTCGGTTACATGAACAATACAGAGACTAACCCCAACGTGCCGGATCCTAGAAACTGGCAAGGCTCGGGCAATCGCTCTGTAACAAACATGTTCATCGATCTGGGTATTCGCGTCACACTCACCGACGAGCAGTTCCATGAAGCGATGGAAGAGCGTCGCCAAGTACTCGATCTCGGACCGAATGATCACGTTATCGGTTGCCCACTCTGCCTCGCCCCTATTGTCGCGCCAATCGCCGACAAAGAGAGTGAAGCGACAGGCAACGAAGTTGCAGCCAACTAGGCTTTTACTTAATTACTCGAGAGAAACAAGACACGATGTATGTTAACTCCAGTAGTGTGATGAGCAGGGCGAAAGCCCTGCTCGTCGCAGTCATCACTACCCTCCTCAGCCTTTTGGGCTCGCCAAGCCTCGCACAAACAAGTTACCAATCGGGGCAGCATATAGAACCAGCTTACGAAGGTTGGCGACCAAATGCAGACGGCACGTTCAGTTTTATGTTCGGCTACATGAACGAGAACTGGTTAGAAGAGCCAGATGTTCCCGTAGGCGAGAACAACGCTTTTTCTCCTGGTGATGCCGATAGAGGCCAGCCAACGCACTTTCTTCCGAGACGTAACCGATTCAATTTCGAGGTGGTTGTGCCCGCAGATTGGGGCGATAGAGAACTTGTTTGGACGCTCAACGTTAACGGCCAAGAGCGCAAAGCCTATGCAACACTGAAACCAGACTACCAGGTCGATAATATCGTTATCGCCTCTGAGACAGGCTCTTTGGGCGCAGGAACAAGCAGCCCCGAGTCTCGCTCGAACGTGAAGCCAAGCATCGAAGTGCAAGGTGATGACATTCGTACCGTGCGCGTGGGTGAGCCTCTGGTGCTCAACACGCGAGTGATAGATGACGGCATCCCGAAAGCGAGTCGAGACAGTACAATCTCTGAAAAAGACGCCATGCGGCGCATGATGAGGCCCCCTACTCGCATCACCGTCGGCAAGGTGAATGGTTTATTCCTCTCGTGGAATGTCTACCGAGGAGAAGGACACGTCGAATTTGATCCACCATTGCCCAAACCATGGGAAGACACCCGTACGTCAGCCAACTCCCCCTGGGGCGCACTGTGGCTTCCACCCGAGCTTCCGGAAGATGGCATGATCGAGGTTAAAGCAACTTTCGACAAACCGGGAACCTACATTCTCTGGGCGCGTGCCGACGATGGCGGACTCTATAACGACGACTATATCACTGTACGAGTCACTGAATAGCGCGAACACCACATAAGGTTTTGTGTGAAAACGGCAGTCTCATTATGAGTACTGCCGTTTTTTTATGCGTTCTTCTTAGTGGTTGCTGGTGGCTGCTAGTGGCTGCGTCCGAGGAG
>Ga0181597_10006590_pt1 | contig 10775 bp, 12 predicted proteins | sample 041ome_5_FD_148647 | JGI IMG/M metagenome (GOLD analysis project Ga0181597, IMG submission 148647) | Coastal salt marsh microbial communities from the Groves Creek Marsh, Skidaway Island, Georgia - 041403US metaG (spades assembly) | ecosystem: Environmental > Aquatic > Marine > Intertidal zone... | reverse complement strand
AACTCAACTTAATAAAAAAATTTTAGTTATTGATTTAGATCCCCAAGGAAATGCCACAACAGGTCTTGGATTATCTAATGTAGATAACTCTAGTGATACAATCTATGGAGTGTTGAATGGAACTAGAGAGATTAATGAGATAATCAAGAAGACACAGTTTGAAAATTTAGATATTATGACTTCTAATGTAGATCTATCAGGGCTTGAGGTTGAAACAGCTGATGATAGTAATAGAGCCTTCATATTAAAGGCTAAATTAATCGCTTATTTAAACACTTCTAGAGGATTATATGATTATGTATTGATTGATTGTCCTCCTTCCTTAAGTCTTTTAACGGTTATGGCTCTTGTTTGCTCAAACTCACTTTTGGTACCTTTACAAACAGAATTCTTTGCTCTTGAGGGACTAACTCAACTAATGAAAACTATTGAGAGGATAAAAGTAAGTTTAAATCCTGATTTGAAAATTCGAGGTATCCTTTTGACCATGTATGATAAAAGAAATAAGCTTTCCTCTCAAGTAGAAAAAGAAGCTAGAGATTATTTTAATGAAAAAGTTTACGCAACAGTAATTCCAAGGAATGTTAGATTGTCCGAGGCACCTTCTCATGGCATGCCAGTTTTAATTTATGACAAATCCTGTCCTGGTAGTAAATCTTATTTTAGTTTTACTGATGAATTTATAAATCAAGAGACAACAATTGGGAGTGCTGCTTAATGGATAAAATTAAAAAGGGTCTTGGAAGAGGTTTGTCTTCGCTAATTGGTGAGACTAAAGCAGAGGTTCAAAAAAATCAATTACCAGTAAGTGACTTAATACCAAACAAATACCAACCAAGAAAAAATTTTGATGAAGCAAACTTAGAGGATTTAACAAATTCTATTAAAGAGAGGGGAATGATACAGCCAATTATAGTTAGGAAGTCAAATAATGAAAATTCAAAATTTGAGATAATTGCAGGTGAGAGAAGATGGCTTGCGGCGCAGAGAGCAGGGATTCATAATGTTCCAGTGGTGATCACAGATGTAGATGATTTAAAATCTTTAGAATTTGCAATAGTTGAAAATATTCAAAGGCATGATTTAAATCCGCTAGAAGAAGCACAAGGTTATAAAAGATTGATAGATGAATTTTCTTACGATCAAGAAAAAGTTTCAAAATTTATTGGTAAAAGTAGAAGTTATATTACAAATTCTTTAAGAATACTCACTTTACCAGATGAAGTGATAAAATTGATAGAGTCAAATAAATTATCGACAGGACATGCTAAGATTTTAGTAGGTTTGGATAATGCAAGTTTTGTAGCTAATAAAATTGTAGATAATAAACTTTCAGTAAGACAAGCTGAAAATTTTGTTCAGTTATTTAGAAAGAAAAGACAAAAATCAAAGATCACAAAAGATACTAATATAATAGCTCTTGAACTTTCAGTATCAAATAAAATAGGATTAAATGTTGAAATACAAAATAACAAAAGAAATAAAGGAAAAATTTCTTTTGAGTATAAAGACCTAGATCAGTTGAATAAAATTATAGAAATAATTAAATCTAATTATTAGTTGCCGAAGAAGACTGAAATAAAATAAAATCTGTAATTAAATTAATTGAATTATTGATATTTTTTTTAATTTGTAATTCAGTTTCACTAAGTGAATAAATTAGTTGTTTAATCTTTTTAGAGTCCCATTTTAAAATCTGCTGTATTGTTATTTCTTTCTCTTTCCAAAAAATTGGAGGTTTTGCTGATGAGATGGTCAAATCAATACTTTTATTGATCTCAAATGCTTTTGATAAGGCGAGTAATTTTTTTGATTTGATTAAAAAAGATCTAACAATCATAATACAGTCTTCATTGGTAAAATTATTTTCATTTAAGATACTTATTGTTTTCCGCTTATTTTGAGCTAGGCAGTTATCAACAAGCTCAGAAATGCTATGGTTATCGTTTAAATTGATTAGTTTTGATATGTTGTCACTATTAATTTGCTTTCCATTTTTGCTAAAAAGGTCAATTTTTTCAAGTTCATTCATAAGCGTTTCCCGGTCCCCACTGCATTTGTTTACTATTAAGTTTATATTTGAGGATGAGATTGAAATTTTTCTTTCTCGTAAAAAATTATAAGCTAATTTAGATAACGTTTGATCATTGTCAGGATAAAAGGGAACACAAACTAATGTTTTATTTTTTTCAAAAAAAGATCTTAATTTTGATTTTTTTTCTAAACTCTCTGAATTTAAAATAATCTTAGTATCTTCTAGGTTTTTTTGCTTCAGGCTTTCGACTATTTTTAAAATTTTGTCAGTAACTCTTTTAATAATAATAAATTTTTCTGTCTCAAAAAGAGACTTAGATAAAATATTTTCAATAAAAATATTTTCATTATCTAGAATTTCTTTTTCTTCATAGTTTGAAATATTATTTTTATCTCTAATTAAGTTATTCAGAGCTTCTTTTTTTAAACCCTCATTTTTTCCATAAAATAGAACTAAATTGTTAATGTTCAGATTTATTTTTTTAATTTCATAAGATTTTAAAATCATTAATTAAATGTTAATTCTGATGAAAGTTTGTTGGATATAGAAGATGCAAAATTTTGTTTGATTGTTCTTTCATATCTAGCTTCTTCAAATTTATCATTCATACTGTCCATAACCTTTTTTTCAGTTATTCTAATTTTTTTATTTAATGGTTTTATCAAAAATATTACTTCAGTTTCCAATTGATAGTTGGTTACTTCACCAGATCCATCTTTACTTAAAATAATTTTTTTATAAACACTAGTTGCTTCAATATAAATCTTATTTGCTATTTTATTATTTTTATATTGATTTAAATTTGTTTTTAAAAAATTATTTAGTTCTCTGTCCCCTGTAAAATTAACTTGTTCTATAGAATAATTTATGTCTGATGTCTTTGTATAAATAGGTGAAAATCCACAGTTACTTAAAAAGAAAAATAGAGATAGAAGTATTATATTCTTTTTAACCATTTTAATTTGTTATTATATTAATCAGTTTATTAGGAATAAATATTTTTTTTTTAATATTTTTATTGTTTAAATACTTATTTAATTTACCATCTTCTTTTATTTTAGTTAATAATAAACTTTCAGTTGTGTCTTTTTTTGAAACTATAATTTTTCTGGTTTTGCCATTAAATTGAATAATAAATTTAATGTTATCATCTAATAAAAGCTTATCATTAACTTTCGGCCATAATACCTTTTCTCTAATGTTCATCATTTCCATACACTCATTAGAAAAATGTGGAATTACTGGACTTATAGCAATTAATATTTTCTTATAATTTTCAAATAATTTTTTCTTTTCAATTTTATTTTGAATTGTTCTGTTTAAAGCTGTGTAAATTTCATGAAAATTTGCAATTATTTTGTTATATGAAAAATTTTCAATGTTGTGAGTTATATCTTTAATAAATTTATTAGTTATTTTTTCTAGATCATTATTTGGGCTAGTTGGATGATTTGCCTCTATTTCATTGATTATTTTTTGATTTAATATCCATAATTTTTGGATAAATTTATAAGAAGAAATTATACCTTCATCTGACCATTGAACATCTTTTTCAGGTGGGCTGTCAGATAATATAAATAATCTTACAGAGTCAGCCCCATAATCTTTTATAATTTTTTCAGGATCAATAGTATTTTTTTTTGACTTTGACATTGATTCTGAGGGCCCAACATTTACAGGTTCATTAGTATCCTTTAAATATTTTATTCCACTTTTAGTCACAAGTTCATCAGGGCTTACCCAATTATTATTTTTATCTTTATATGTCTCATGGCAAACCATGCCTTGAGTGAATAAACCATTAAAAGGTTCTTTAATATTAAATGAATTGTTCTGAAACGATAAAGCTTGCATAAAAAATCTTGAATATAAAAGGTGAAGTATAGCATGTTCTACACCTCCAATATATTGATCAACTGGCATCCAATATTTGGCTTCTTCAGTGTTAAATCCGTATTCTTTGTTGTGGGGAGAACAAAATCTTAAAAAATACCATGACGAGTCAACAAAAGTATCTAATGTGTCTGTTTCTCTGGTACATTTCTTTCCATTAATTATAATATTTTTCCATTCTAACATTTGATCTAGTGGATTTCCTGTTGAGCTTAATTGATTAATTTTTGGCAACTGAACAGGTAACATTTTTTTTGGAATTTTCACTGGATTGTTCTTTTCATCATAAGCAATAGGAATTGGACACCCCCAGTATCTTTGACGAGAAATACCCCAATCTTTTAATCTATAATTAGTTTTTTTTTGACCGATATTATTTTCTTCCAGATAGTTGATAGTCTTGTTAATTGACTCTTCTGGTACTTTTAGATCATTCAAAAATTTAGAATTAAATAAATAACCAGACCCCGTAAAAGCTTTTTCATCGATTGAAAAATCTTTGTCTTTTTCAGGTCTCACAACTGGTGTGATTTTTAGATTATATTTTTTTGCAAAATCTAAATCTCGTTGATCATGTGCGGGACAACCAAATACAGCACCTAATCCATAATCCATTAAAACAAAATTAGCAAATAAACTGGAACTTTTATATTTTCATCCATAGGATTGATTGCTATTAAATCAGTTTTAAATCCAAGTTTTTCAGCTGCGGCTATTGACTCTTCTGTTGTACCTGTTTTAGAGCATTCAGTTTTAAATTTAATAAATTCAGGGTCATCTGAGTAAAATTTGGCGATTGGGTGATCTATTGAAACTGCAATAAAAGACATGCCAAATAAGGTATCTGGTCTTGTAGTATAACACTCTATCTCATTTATTTGTTTCTCTGATTGAATTTTAAATTTGATTTCACATCCATAAGATTTCCCAATCCAATTTTTCTGCATAATCTTAACTTTATTTGGCCAATTTTTAAGATTATCTAAACTCTCTAATAGCTCTTTAGAAAACTTGGTAATTTTAAAAAACCATTGATTAAGTTTTTTTCTCTCTACTACTGCTCCTGAACGCCAACCTTTACCATCAATAACTTGCTCATTAGCTAAAACTGTCTTGTCTATTGGATCCCAATTTACATAACTTTCTTTTCTATAAACAAGCCCTTTGTCGTAAAGTTCTAAGAAAAATTCTTGTTGATGTTTGTAGTAATCTGCTGAACAAGTTGAAATTTCTTTATCCCAATCTATAGATAAACCAAGCTTTTTAAGCTGTTTTTTCATTATTGAAATATTTTTTTCAGTCCAAGTTTTTGGGTCTAATTTATTTTGCCTTGCTGCATTTTCAGCTGGCATACCAAAAGAGTCCCATCCCATTGGGTGAAGAACATTAAAATTTTTCAATATTTTATATCTCGCCAATACATCACCAATAGTATAATTTCTTACGTGTCCCATATGAATTTTGCCAGATGGATAAGGAAACATTTCTAGGCAATAGAATTTTTTTTTATTTTTATCAACTTTTACTGAAAAGGATTTATTTTGGTCCCAAATTTTTTGCCATTTTTCCTCAACTATTTTGAAATTATATCTATCCACAAAAAATAATTATTAAATTTAATTTTTATTTTGTACTGTCAGGATTGTCACCTGGCGTTGATGTATTTGTATAGGGTTTAAAGTTTTTTTCATCGGTTTGTTTTTTGTAAATAGCAGCCTTTTTTAAAATTTCTTTTGTAAGTTCTGTTCTTAAATTTCCTTTTTTTTGTGAAATCACACAATTTTCTACAGTTTGACATTTTTTATAAAAAACTTTTATATCCAAAGCATCAGATCTCACTTCATTTGTTAAAAATCTAATGCTAATTTTAATCGATTCACTTGAATTTTCGTCGCTTGAATACCAGTCAGTAATTAAAATACCACCACTGTAATTTGCTGTAGCTATGGGAATAAAATCAATAGTATCTAGTGAAGCACGCCAAAGCTCGTTTGAGCTTGCAAATTCAAAATTTCCTCCTTTGGAATTTCCGAAGGCTGTGTCCAATCTAAACCCTCTACCTTCCTCCAAATTTTTTTTTACTCTTTCCTTAGGATCATATGAAACTTTCCTAGCATCAGCCCCAGGAATTTTTCCATTACAGGCATTTAAAATTAAAGACAAAAAAACACAAAAGATTATTGCTCTAATTTTATTCATAGGAAATATTTTAGTTTTTAAAGATTAATTACTAAAATCATACAATTTTATTAATTTGCTTATTTTCTTGATAAATTAGCGAAAAAGTGTTGTAAAAATACAACATATTTAAATATTTTTTTAAAAATAACAAGTTTTCATCTAAAAAATAGGACAAAATGATAAATAGGCCATGTTTATTATTAATAATTAACAATAAAAATAAGGAGTAATTAATATGAACAATTTTAAAAAAATAGGTTTGACTGCTTTAGCAGGTTCTCTTATGGCTACATCAGCTTTTGCTGGTTCAATGAGCGTAGGTGGTTCTGCAGGTATTAGCATGTCTAACTCAAGTAATGCAGACGGTGGTAACACTTTCTCATCTGGTGATTCACTAACTTTCACAGGTTCTGGTGAGCTAGACAATGGTATGTCAGTAGTAACTTATCAAGAAATTGATGGTGGTGCTCTTGATGACAGATATTTCTCAGTTGAAATGGATGGATTCGGAAAAATGACTTTCAATGCTAAAGGTGGAAGTTCTGCAATGTCAGCCGTTGATGATGTAACACCTACAGCTTACGGTGAGTCTTGGGATTTAATCGGAAGCACTAAAACAGCTCCAGCTACTGGACAAACTCTAAAACAAGGAGCTATCGGTGGATTTGCTACTGCTAACTCTTTCTTTTACGATGCCCCAGAAATGATGGAAGGTTTAGATATAAACTTATCTTACACTCCTTCAGGTGCAGGTAGACCAGATGGTACAGTATCATATGCATTAGCATACACAGGTGTTGAAGGATTAACAGTTGGTTATGGTTCTGATGACAATGGTGGTACTGGAACAGCTAAAGTTGAAACTGAAACTATGTACGCTAAGTACGCTTTCGGTTCATTCACAGTTGGTTTCCAAGAGTCTGAGCAAGAACAATCAGGCGCTACAACTTCTGATGATGAGTTCTCAGCACATGGTATTACTTACCAAGTATCTGATGACTTAACAATTGGTTACAATGCATCTGAAAGACAGTTCGGTGATCAGTCTCAAGACCAAGAGTCTAAAGCACTATCTGTTTCATACACTACAGGTGGTATGACAATTTCTGCAGCTAGCGTATCTATGGATAACGTAGGTGGTTCAACTGCAGCAAGAGATGATATCGATGGTTACGCAATCGATATTTCTTTTGCATTCTAATTTAATTTAGAATTAATTTTTTAAAAGGGCCCCTTTTTAGGGGCCTTTTTTTTATTCAAAAAATGAAATTCCAGCGAATCCAAAACAATTAAGCAATTTAAGTTTTTTTAAATTAACAGATGAAATTCCACCTAGAGCTATTATTTTTTTCGTAGTTAATTGAGTCAATAGTTTAAATTTATTCATACCTAAATAGTTTTTATTTTTTTTAAATAAGGATGATAAAAATAAAATTTTTACTCCTTGACCTTCTTTTATTTTAATTTCTTTATTATTGTGAGCAGAGCCAATAATTAAAAAGTTTTTTTTATAAGAAAATGAAAGGTGTTGTTTATCTTTGTTAAATGAAGGGATATACACACCATCCAAATCTAATTTTAATGCGAGCTTTACATTGTTTGATAAAAAAAATTTGTATTTTTTTTTTTTACAATAATTCTTAAGTTTTAAAATAGTACTTAAACTATTTTTAGAATTATAATTTCGATAAATAAAGGCAGTATCTTTATCTTGTTTAACTATATAATTTGTGTCAAATTTATTAATAAAGTAATATTTAGTAGGTAAATTATTATGCATAGTTCAATTAAAAATTATGAAGATATTGTTAAATCAATTAAATCAAAATTAGAAGGTCAAAAACGAAATAAATTTCCAAAAATTATTGCTGTAACCAAAACATTTGCTCTAGAAAATATATTACCGTTAATAGAATATGGACACTTAGATTATGGTGAAAATAAAGTACAAGAAGCAATAGAAAAGTGGACTGAGACAAAAAATAAAAATCCAGAAATAAAGCTTCATTTGATTGGAAGACTTCAAACAAACAAGGTAAAATTTGCTATTAAATTATTTGACTATATTCACTCTGTAGATAGCGTCAAACTTGCAAAAAAAATTTTTGATGAGCAGAATAATCAAAATAAAAAAGTTAAGATTTTTATTCAAGTTAATATTGGGTCCGAAGAACAAAAGTCAGGAGTTACTATTGATAAAACTGGAGAGCTATTAAATTTTTGTAAAGAATTAAAATTAGATGTTATTGGTTTAATGTGTATTCCACCTGCTAATCAAAAACCTAATAAATATTTTGAAAAAATGAATATTTTAAAAAATATTTTAAATTTGCCAGAATTAAGCATGGGAATGTCTTCTGATTATTTAGAGGCAGTTATAAATAATACAACATACTTGAGAATAGGCTCAAGTATATTTGGTAAAAGATATTAAAAAATCTTTATTTGAGTATTTTTATTGATTAATTTTAACATAATTAAAAAATCTTTTTTCTTTAAAGCTATACATCCAGCCGTAGGTTTGTAATTTTCTGTTAGGTGAATAAATATACAACTACCTTTACCTAAAATTCTTTTATTAAAATTAAATTTAATAGGTATTAATAAATCATATTTGTGGTCTTTTCTGAAAAGTTTCTCATGACCTATTTTGTCATTTACATTTATTAGTTGATTATATTTTTTTGAACAATTTTTATCATCACACCATCCCATATTTTTACTAATTTTAATACATTTTAGATCTGTTTCAGGTAAATCAATTCTATCTTTTCTATAGTAAAGATGTTCAATTTTGAAAAAGCCAGCAGGGGTTTTTTTATCACCTTCTATCTTGTTAGTAGTTATCCCATTTTTACCCACACAACATTGAAAATTAAATTCATCTATTTGAAGTGTGTGTTTATTTTTTAAAAAAATTATCATATCTTAAGTATATATGGATAAGCAAAATTTAATAATATTCAAATATAATTCTTTTTACAATGTTATGAAAGAGCTAGAAGAAAACTTAAATTTTAAAATTTTTAAAGCATCTAATGAAAAAATATTAAATAAAATGAAATATGATTTAAAAAATTATCTCGTAATTACCTCAAAAAAAATAAATAATATAAATAATCAATTTATACTTGATCAACTACCAACTAAGCTAAATAAATTAATAGAAAAATTAAATGTTCAATTTCTTAAAATTAATTTTTTAGAAAATTCAGAATTGAACGTAGGAAAATATAAAATAGATTTAAATTCGAGAAAATTAGTATTAAAAAACAAAACGCTAAAATTAACAGAAAAAGAGATTAATATTATAATATATTTATCTAAATCAAATAAGGTTATAGGAATTGATCAGCTGCAGTCTGAAGTTTGGAAATATCACTCAAATCTTGAAACTCATACCGTTGAAACCCATATCTATAGGTTGAGAAAAAAAATTGTAAATATTTTTAATGATAATGAATTTATCTTAAGTAAAAAAAATGGCTATCAAATCAAATAAAAAAAATTTAATAGTCAAAGATCTGTTTACAAAAAAGTATAAACCAAAAATAGTTAAACCTAAAAAAGGTAAAGGAAGTTTTAAAAGAAACAAAAGTTAAATTTAAAGTCTTGCTCCAATCTGCTGTATTACTTTTGATGACATTTGAGTACCTTTTTCCAGGCACTCTTTTGTTGATAATTTATTAACATATCCATGCAGAAATCCAGCAGCAAAAAGATCTCCAGCACCAGTAAGGTCTACAATTTTTAAATTTTTTTGTATGTTACATTCAATAATGTTTTCTCTATTTATTGCTACCGCTCCTTTTTCACCTCTAGTTATAACAACTAAATTATTAAGTTGTTTTGAAAAATTTATAACTTCATCAAAATTTTTTGCTTCAATTAATGAAGTAATTTCTTGTTCATTAGCAAAAGTTATATCTAGTTTATTTTTTACTAGATTTAAAAAATGAGGTTTATGTCTATCTACACAAAATTGATCTGAGAGAGACATGGCCACTTTTTTTCCATTGTGAATAGCTTTATCAAAAGCTTTTTTGGGTTCTCCTTCATCCCACAAGTAACCTTCTAAAAATATTATCTCACTTTTTTTAATTGCTTCAGAACTAACATCATTTTCATTAATTTTTCCTGCAGTTCCTAGAAATGTACACATCGTTCTTTCAGAGTCTGGAGTGATCAGTATTAAACAAGTACCCGTGGGTAATTTTTCTTTTTTTTTTAAGTAAAAATATTTTACATTCTCTTTTTTCAGACCTTCTTCGTATTTTAAACCAAAGTTGTCATCAGAAATTTTTCCAATAAAACCCACCTCAACACCGAGCTGAGATAGTCCAACAATTGAATTTGCAACAGAACCCCCTGAAACAGTTTTTTCAATTTTAAGATTATTTAATAATTTCTTAAATTCTTCTTCATCAAAAAACAATTTCATTGTGCTTTTTGTAAGATTATTTTGTTCAATAAAACTATTATCTACTTTAGAAATGACATCTACTATTGCATTTCCGATCCCCAAAACTTTCATATTATAATTTATCCCAATTTTCCAAAGGAGGCATGACATGTTCTAATAAACTACTATCTTTTAATACACAAACAATGTCACCAGAAATAGAAATTCTACCATCATTAATTTTATTTGCTTGCGTTCTATGCA
>Ga0181597_10006583_pt1 | contig 10781 bp, 5 predicted proteins | sample 041ome_5_FD_148647 | JGI IMG/M metagenome (GOLD analysis project Ga0181597, IMG submission 148647) | Coastal salt marsh microbial communities from the Groves Creek Marsh, Skidaway Island, Georgia - 041403US metaG (spades assembly) | ecosystem: Environmental > Aquatic > Marine > Intertidal zone >... | reverse complement strand
ATGGGCGGCGGCCGCTCTTGGTGCTGCGGCTGAGCGGCCGAACGTGGTGCTCATTCTGGCGGATGACTTGGGGTATGGAGATGTCGGCTTCAATGGCTGCCAGGACATCCCGACACCGCATCTTGATGCACTCGCGGCAGGTGGGGTTCGCTTTGCCAATGGCTACTCATCGCATCCATTCTGCAGCCCGATGCGAGCGGCCCTGATGGCTGGTCGCTATCAACACCGCTTCGGCTATGTCAACAACGTCGCCTTTGATCCCCACAATCAGCTGATGGGCCTGCCTGCGAGTGAGGTCACGGTGGCCAGCCGTCTTCAGAAAGCGGGTTATCACACTGGGATGGTCGGGAAGTGGCACCTGGGGGCAGCGTCGCCATTTCATCCACTCAAACGCGGTTTCGATTTTTTTTATGGCTTTCTCGGTGGAGGTCATGACTACTTCGAGGTCGACACGACAGCCCAGCTCAGTGAGAACTACAAGGCGGCTCTCGACGACAACGGATCGCCGGCAGACTTCGACGGATATCTCACCGAGGTACTCACCAATCAGGCGATCGCGTTTCTTCAACAGCAGGACGAGGCCCCGTTCTTTTTGTTCGTGGCCTACAACGCACCTCATGGTCCGCTGCAGGCGCCCGAAGAGGTGGTCGCACGGTTCTCCTCGATTGAGAACCCTCGGCGGCGGACCTATGCCGCGATGGTATCGGTGATGGATGAGCAGATTGGTCGACTCATTGCCACGCTTGAGAGACAGGGTCAGCGAGAAAAGACGCTCGTCTGTTTCTTGAGCGATAACGGTGGGCCAGAAAAAGCGAATGCGTCAGACAACGGTCCGCTTCGTGGGCAGAAAGGCGATGTGTTTGAAGGGGGAATCCACGTTCCGTTTCTGATGAACATGCCTGGTACGCTGCCGGCGATGGTCTATGAGGAGCCGGTAATTTCGTTCGATCTCTCGCAGACGGCTCTTGAGCTCGCGGGGGCTGAGAGCGTGGGAGGTGGCGATGCGGTCAACCTCATGCCCTACCTGCTCGGTGGACGTGATGGACCGCCGCATGACGCTCTCTTCTGGCGAATGGCCAACCATCGCCGCACTGCCGTGCGGCAGGGCATATTTAAGCTCAATGTCATCGATGGCCAGGCAATGCTCTTTGACCTCGATGCCGACCTCGGCGAGACCAGCGACCTGGCAGACACATACGGTGCAACAGTTGCTGAAATGACAGGGCTGTTTGAACGCTGGAACGAACGGAACCGGCCCGCAATCTTTCCAGGCTACAGCGACTATCACCGTCAGCTCAAAGCCTTCCATCAAGAAGTGCTCGAAGCCGCGGAGGCCGCAGATAGCGAGCGGTGAGCCTTTGCAGGAGTTTGGAATGGCTTGCGCGGAGTGATGTTGTTAGTGAGCCGTGCGGTTGTGGGCCCTATCGGCCGAGCAGTTCAAGGGCCGCTGCAGTCATTGTGAGCACGCCTGTGTGGAGGGCTTGTTCGGCGTCGGGGAAGAAGTGAGCGCTGTGGAGCGCTGGCGGGGTGGTGCCCTCCGCCTGGTAGGCAGCGAGCCGCTCCTGTGAGAGCGTGCCGAGCCAGTACATCACGATCGGCACGCCTTCTCGTCCATAGCGGCTGAAGTCTTCACCGGCCATCCAGGGGTCGTCGTTGGTCACATTCTCAACGCCAAGCGTTTTTTGAAACACCCGCCGCAGCTGCATCGTCAGGGCTTCATCATTCTGGAGTGATGGCGTGCCCTCGCTGATGGTGATCTCCGGGGCAGGGGCGTCGAACTCTTGGGCCACCGCTTCGGCTTTGCGGCGAATCGAGGTGAGCAGCCGCTTTCGGACGTCATCGCTATAGCTGCGAACAGTCAGCTGAAGGGTGCAGCGATCGCCAATGATATTGTGCTTCGTGCCGCCATGTATCGAGCCCACGGTCACCACTGCTGGAGCCAGGGGACTGATCTCGCGGCTGACGATCGTCTGCAGCGAGACGACGAGGAACGCCGCCTGAACAACTGGGTCGATGGTGTTTTGCGGCTGGGACCCATGCCCACCGCGTCCGCGAACCACGATGTCGACGCTGTCGACGTTCGCCATGGCGTAGCCAGCATGCAGGCCCACCTGGCCGGTGGGCTTGTCGCTGCTGCAGTGGAGCGCGACGGCGTAGTCTGGCCTAGGGAATCGTGTGAACAGGCCATCTTCTAGCATCGCCTTGGCGCCTGAGCCTCGCTCCTCGGCTGGCTGCCCAACCGCCATCAGCGTGCCAGTCCAGAGCTCACGATGCGACGCCAAGAACTGGAGTGTCGCGAGCAGGTTTGTCATGTGAAGGTCGTGGCCGCAGGCATGCATCACACCTGTTTCCGTTCCTTCTGCCGATGTCGCTTTCAAGGTCGAGGCGTATGGCAGCGAGGTGTCTTCGGTCACGGGCAACGCATCGAGATCACACCGCAGCATCAGCGTTGGGCCCGGGCCGTTTTCCAACAGCCCCACGAGGCCATGGCCGCCCACCTCCTCGGTCACGGTGAGCCCCGCAGCACGCCACGACTTCGCCAAGAAGGCAGCAGTCTGCTGCTCACGGAAGGAGAGTTCGGGATGCATGTGGAGCCAGCGGTAGCTCTCAAGCAGGGCCGGCATCTCGTCTTGCAGCCAGGAGGAAACCGTCTCGTTGAGAAGAGGGGCTTCGGCCGAGGCGGTTGCTGGCATCACGAACAGACACCACGCTAGTGCGATTTTGGTTCTGAGGGCACAACGGCTCACAAGTTGGCTCCGTGTTTGAGAGAACACCCTTGGGTAAGGCGATGGCCCAACCTATCCGAAGACCTCGTGGATGCAGCCGCCGCCGAACACCGTGGGAACTTCATCTCGGCCGTGGTGATTCCAGGTAAGCCGTGAGGCATCAAAGCCGAGGGCGTGCAGGATCGTCGCATGGAAGTCGTGCGGGCTCACCGGCCGCTCCACGGCAACATAGCCAATCGGATCCGTCTGCCCGATGGCCTGACCACCCTTCGCACCACCGCCAGCGAACCAGACCGTGTAGCCGGCGGGCGAATGGTCGCGGCCTTTACCAGTGCCTTCCATGGTGGGCGTGCGACCAAACTCACCCGCCCAGACCACCAGCGTCGAACTGAGCAGCCCACGCTGCTTGAGGTCCTCCAGCAGTGCCGCGATCGGCCGGTCTGTCCGCTGGCACATTCGCTCATGGTTCCCACGGATGTTGCCGTGGGCATCCCAGCCGCCAACACGCAGCTGAATGAACCGCACCCCTCGTTCGACCATGCGGCGGGCAAGCAGACAGCCGCGGCCAGTCTCCTGGGTGGGGGCGGCATCGAGCCCGTAGGCCTGGCGAGTTGCTGCCGATTCGTCCGCGAGATCAAACAACTCTGGAGCGGCAGTCTGCAGGCGGAAGGCCATCTCATACGATTGAATGCGAGCGTCAAGCTCTGGATGAACGCCGAGCGACTCGAGATGACGCCGATTGAAGGCCTCAATCACCGCGAGCTGCTCCCGTCGTCGCTGTGAGGAGAAGCCTTCGGGCATCACCACATCGCGAATGCCTTTCGCGGGATTGACGACCGTGCCCTGGTATTGCGGCGGCAGAAAGCCTGCTCCCCAGCCGGCCGCTTGCGGATACTGCATCCCATCAGAATGCAGGTTCATCGTGATGAAGGCGGGGAGGTCTGCGGTTTCACGGCCGAATCCGTAGAGAGACCAGGCGCCAATGCTCGGTCGGTCGCCGGTGCCCGTGCCGGTGAGGGCGACGCATTCACCTGGGCCATGCACGGGATTGCGGTGCTGCATCGAACGGATGATGCAGAGGTCGTCGATATGCTTCGCCGTTTCCGGCAGGAGCGAGGAGACGGGCAGACCAGATTCACCATGCTGCTGAAAGTCCCAGGGAGACGCCATCAGGTTCTTCAGGCCCGCTCGTTTGATCTGGGGAACGTGCTGAGCCAGCGAGGCGGGCACATCCTGTCCCGCCAGACGAGCCAGCTCGGGCTTCGGGTCAAACATGTCGACCTGGCTGGGACCGCCCGACATAAAGAGGAAGATCACGCTCGTGGCGGTGGGAGCGAAATGCGTGCCTGCTGACGTGAGATCTCCTGCATCCGCCGCGAGCAGGGTCTGTAGGGCGACCGCAGACGTGCCGCTGCCAATGCCCGTCAGCAGGTCCCGGCGGGAGAGCATGCCCGCAGGCATCCGCTGAGCAGGCCGGGTGGTCTGCGGTGCGTCATCGCCAGGCACGGTGTGCTGGGAGCGTGGTGTGTCAGGAGATGGGTGGTGTGAAAGCATGCTGGTGGCGTGGGGAATCAGGGACGCGGCGAGGCGTTGTTGAAGAGATGCGGTTCACCAGTTTTGGTTCACGGGATGTAGACGAACTCGTTGGTGTTGAGCACGACCAAGGCGGCGTCGGCTGTTCCGCCAGAGCGGATCAGGGCAGCCAGGTCGCCAATCTCCTCTGGCGAGGCTTCGCGCTGGAGGGCGACACGGATGAGCTCCTCTGCAACGACCGCTTGTCGTTCGGCGGGAGGAACGGTTTCCGTACGACGTTCTACCAGTCGAGCGAGTGCTGCGGCCTGCTGCTGCATGAATGTGCTGTTGAGCATCCAGAGTGGCTGGAGGGCCACGGTCGAAGTCCGCCGTTGAGAGCAGCTTGTGACGGCATTGGCCCCATCGAAGAGATCCTGATGATGGGGAAGGGCATCGCGTCGCTGCTGCAGGTAGAGACTTCGCCGACCGGAGGTTGCCGCCTCACCAGCGGGAACACTCGGGCCCCCGACTGCTGGATCGAGCATGCCGGCGACTGCGAGGGCGGAGTCACGGATGGCCTCAGCTTCAAGCCGGCGAGGAAGCCACCGCCAGAGAAGACGGTTTTCTGGGTCACGCGTTGCGTGAGACGGTGTGAACTGCGAACTCTGTCGAAACGTGCGAGAGCTGAGGATCAGCCGATGAATGTGCTGTGTGCTCCAGCCGCTGTCGATGAGCTCGCAGGCGAGCCAGTCGAGAAGCTCGGGATGCGATGGTTCTCCGCCAGCGGTGCCAAAGTCGCCGGAGCTTTCCACGAGGCCGCGTCCAAAATGCCACTGCCAGATGCGGTTGACCCAGACACGAGCGGTGAGCGGATTGGCCGGATCAACGAGCCACTCGGCAAGCGCCAGACGAGGCCGCGGGCCAACCTCATCTGGCAACGGCGTGCCGAACACGAGCGGCCAGGCAGGGCGTGCCTCGGGGCCCGGGCTGGCGGGATCACCGCGGTCGAGGAAGCGGACAGAGGCGTGCTCGAGGGCTTCCTCCTGGAACGGAAGCGGCCAGCGGATCGCCGTGGGAGCGAAGGAGAGGTCATGCGGCGACGTGACAGGAGAGTGAAACGCCCAGGCTTTGGGCAGCTTGGCCAGGTCTGCCTCGATGCGAGTGAAGGCACGCTTCTCGGCTGCCGTCATCCCCTGCGGCACGTTCTTGGGAATCACCAAGATAGGTTCGGCCACACCCGCAGCACGCTTCCGTTCGATCAGTCGAGATCGCACGGACTCAAACAAGCCCCAACGCTGGCTGACCAAGTCGGCCGCACTGTTCTCGATCGTGCTGCTGTCAGCGACGGCGTGTTGAGAGTCTCCGAGAATGACATCGCCCGGCTGGCCTTGCGCAAAGAAGGCCATGAACTGGTAGTAGTCCCACTGGGTGATCGGATCGAAGAAGTGGTCGTGACACTGGGCGCACTCCATGGTCAGTCCAAGGAAGGCTCCAGCGGTGGTGTTCGCTACGTCGACCAAGATGTCGTTGCGTTGGATGGTCTTGTCGAGTTCATTGCCGCTGTAGCGGGCTGCCGCCAGAAAACCTGTCGCCACGATGTGATCATCAGCGTAGGGTTCGATCTCATCGCCAGCGAGCTGCTCTCGGAGAAAGTCGTCAAACGGCTTATCGTCGGTGAACGACTCCACCACCCAGTCGCGATACCGCCAGGCGTGGTCACGAATCCGGTTGTGCTGATAGCCGTTGCTCTCTGCCCAGCGGGCAACGTCGAGCCAGTGGCGGCCCCACCGCTCACCGTAGGCGGCTGAAGTCAGGCAGGCATCGATCAGCTGCTCGATGCTCGCTTCACGGCTTGCTGGGTGGCCTTCAACATCTGCCGCGAGATCAGGCGGGGCTGATGGCAGGCCAGTCAGCACCAAAGCAATGCGACGAGAGAGCGTGGCGGTGTCTGCAGGTGGTGCGGGAGTGAGGTTGGCGGATGCCAGCTTCTTCGCGATGAAGGCATCGATTGGGCTTTGGATCCATGACTGCCAGATCTCGCCTGCTGGAACGGCAGGCAGTTTTGGCCGACGGATTGGCTGAAATGACCAGTGCTGACTGGTGAGTGACTCGGGTTGGGGCGGCGCGTCGACCAGGTCTGTCGGCGGTGGTGGTGGCACAAACGCAGGCGGATCCGGAATCACCATGAGCTCTGCCGGGGCGGGCTTGCCGAGCATGTCCTGCCAGGCAGTGCCCGTACGGAGATCCCCCACCAGAATGCGATCACCGGGCTCGGTCTTGCGGGCCGTGGAGAACCCGAGCCAGGAAACCTTGGAGATCGCCTTAGCGTCACGAACGACGGCGTCTGGCTCCGCAAGTGAATCGGGTGTTGGGTCTACCCACAGCGAGAGCTCGTCAAATGGCTCGGTGTCGCCTGAGACGGACTTGGCGAGCCGTGCCACCAGCACGGTGTCGCGATCTCCCTCAAGCGGCGGACCGAAGGCTTCCCCCTTGGCCTGGTAGCGGACCATGAACCGGTTTTCACCACGTTCGTCGACATGGATGCCGAGGTTCGGAATGCCACCGCTGTGAGTGGAGGATCCGCTGCCCTCCACCTGGTCGAGCCAGAGCACGAAGAACTCACCATCTCCGGAAGCGGCGGAATCGATGGAACTCGCTTCGTAACGAAGCCGGAAACGAACGAAGAGCGTGTCGCCGGAAAATGGCGAGGCGAACGTTCGCCGGATGGGGTTTTGGCGGTCGCCGGTGCCTTCAATCTCATAGAACGCGACGACTGTCTCGCCACCGTCTGAGACGGTCGCCTGCAGCGGGAGCGGCGCGGCATGAGCCAGGGAGAGCATGCTCACGCAGACACCAAGCAGCACGTGCAGACGCGTCATCACTGGCAAGTCACTTTCCTCGTCGCGGGTTTCTGAGGACCGGCTTCGGGCCACTCGGTGACTACCAGATCTGGATCCGCTCGGACTTCGGCTTGAACAGCCTGTCGCTGGCCTTCACGTCAAACGCTTCATAGAACGGATCAAAGTTGGAGACTGGGCCATTGGCACGAAACAACGACGGCGAGTGTGGGTCGGTGACGAGCCGTCGCACGAGTTCTGAGTCACGGTATTTCCTGGCCCAGATCTGCGCCCAGCCGATGAAGAACCGCTGGTCGGCCGTGTAGCCATCGAGCTCTACGCCTTCGTTGTCCCCCAGCGACATCTTGTAGGCCTTGTAGGCGATCGCCAACCCGGACAGGTCAGCGATGTTTTCGCCAAGCGTCAACTGCCCCTGCACGTTCTTTCCCGGAAGGGCTTCGTAGGCGTCGTACTGGCTGACGAGCGCGTCGGCAAGTTTTTCGAAGGAGGCTCGGTCAGACTCGGTCCACCAGTTCTTGAGGTTGCCATCGCCATCGTACTTGCTGCCCTGATCGTCGAAGCCGTGGCTGATCTCATGGCCAATGACAGCACCGATGCCTCCGTAGTTGACTGCGTCTTCAACTCCCGCGTCGAAGAAGGGGGGCTGCAGGATGGCAGCCGGGAAGACGATTTCATTCTTGGTGGGGTTGTAGTAGGCGTTCACCGTCTGCGGCGTCATGCCCCATTCGGTGTCATCAACAGGCTTGCCGATTTTGTCGAGCATCCGTTGGTGTTCGTGAATCGCGGAGCGACGCATGTTTCCCAAAAGGTCGTTTGGTTTGATCTCCAGGGTGGAATAGTCACGCCACTTTTCCGTGTAGCCAATCTTGGGCTTGATTTTGCTGAGCTTGTCGAGGGCCTGTTGCTTGGTGTCGTCGGTCATCCAGGTCAGGTCTTTGATGCTGACCTCGTAGGTCTTCAGGAGGTTGGCGACCAGTTCGTCCATCCGCCGCTTGGCCTCCTGGCCGAAATGCTTCTCCACATAGAGCTCGCCGAGGGCGTCGCCCAGCACGCCGAAGCCACGGCCTCCTGAGGCTGTTTCCACGGCCCGCTCCCAGCGAGGCTTCTGCTCTGGCACGCCAGCAAGCTTGTTCTGGTAGAGCTCAAATGAGGCGTCGACGAACGCCTGTGGCAGTGCGGGGGCAGTCGCGTCGAGCACGCGAAACCGCATGTACTGCTTCCACGTGTCGAGATCGGTGGTGGCAACGATCGTCTCAAGAGCCTGGAAAAAACTTGGCGTGGCGACGTTGAGCTGCTCAAGATCATTCGCGCCCGCCGCGGTCAGAAAGGCCTGCCATGGCATGGTGGGTGTCAGCTGTGGCAGGTCGCTCACTGCATATTTGTTGTAACGGAGGTTGGCATCACGGAGCTTGATGCGTGGCCATTGGAACAGCGCCAGCTTGGTCTCGAGTTCCATGATCGCACCCGCAGCCTGCTCGCCTCCGGGCAGTTCCGCGAGCTGGAACAGTTTGGTGATGTAATCGCGGAGTGCCTGTCGGGCTTCGATGTACTGTTCGGTGTCGACAAAGTAGTAGTCGCGGTCAGGAAGACTCGTGCCGCTCTGGAAGACTGCGGGAAGGTGTTCTTTTGAACTCTTGGCATCGACGCCGACATAGAAGGCGATCGGTCCACCGATCCCAACAGTCTGCAGATAGCCGAAGTGGCGGATCACCTCGTCAGTCGACGCCAGGGCGTCGATCGCCTCGAACTCGGCTGCCAGTGGAGTCACACCGACCTGTTCGATCGTGTCGGTGTCCATGTAGCTGCGGTAGAAGTCGCCGATCCGCTGCACGTTCCCAGTTGGGGCGTCGGCCGCTGCAGCCTCTTGCATGATCGTGTGGATGTTTTCAATCGCTTCATCAGAAAGCTTGGTGAAGGAGCCGTAGTTCGACTCGTCCGAGGGGATCTCGGTCCGCTGCAGCCACTGGCCGTTGACGTGATTGAAGAGGTTGTCTTGTGGACGCACACGCGTGTCGAAGTTCTCCGTGGCGATGCCGGAGCCGAGTTCTTCTGCCGAAGACGCTCCGTCGAGAACTGCTACGGCCACCAGGAGAGGCAGGATGACAGCCCGGAGACGTGCCGAGGAGCGAAAAGCCATGCGTGGTTCCATCATCAGAGGGGAAAATCGTATGGTCGAAAAGCGGCATGCGGCTGCAGAAATCGTCACAGAGATCGCAGCCAGAGCAGGCTCGCCAGAGGCCTGCTCATGATACTTCAAGCCTGCTGCTCGCGGGAACGCTCGCAGGTGCTGGAGGGGCGTGGCTCGATGTTTCGCGACGCCTCGGCGTTCTGCTCGGCTGCATGAATGGGTGGTGGGCAGCGTGCTGAGGCCACGGTTTGGATCGCCATGAGCGTTGGTACTAAGTGACCGTTTCGCTTTGCTGTCGAATCTGCCTGGCGTGAGCCGAGGTGGCCGATGTGCAGCGGTGCATGGCGGTAGATTTCCCCTTGCGGGCACAGCCGCACGGAGGCTGAGGCATCAACGCTGAGGTGTAAGGGCTGATGCAGGAAGTCGGTCGTGTCATTTCCTTGTGTGCCTGCCGTTCCATGGACTGAAAGGGGTGCAACCATGGCGACTATAGGAGACCTCTACCACAGCAAGCACCAGGCAGACGGGTCACACAGCGTGATTTCACTGCCACAGACGGTGACGGTGCTGGATGCCACGCGAGTGATGAACTCACATGGCATTGGAGCTGTGCTGGTGATGGAGGGGCTGCGGCCCGTGGGAATTTTCACAGAACGTGACGTGCTGCGGCGGATCGTGGCGGCGGGAAAGCGTCCAGAGGAGACCTTGCTCCGGGAGGTGATGACGGAAGACCCTGTTTGTTGCTCGGTCGAAGACGATGTTGACTGCGTGGCAGAAACGATGCGGTCGAGAAGAATCAGGCATCTGCCAGTCATCGATGTGGAAGGGTATGTGGTCGGCATGATCTCGATTGGCGATATCAATGCCTTTCGTTCTGCGTCGTATGAGATGGCCCTGCATCAGATCGAGAGCTACGTCTACTCCCGCAACTAACGGGAGTTCGGCGTTCACGTGGTGGAAGGTATGCTCGGCACCATCTGTTTGAGGCCCGATGTCCACCTCGTGGAGTTTTCGTATGGAGTTTTCAGGTTCTTCGGTGCGACGACGTGGAGACGCCCATGTCATGGTGCGGCTCTCCGGGGTGGTCTGCTTTGGCATCGGGCTGTGGGCGGTGCTGTCTTGTGCACCAGCCTTGGCTGCTGATCCCATCACCCACTCGTTCCTGGGCGTTGGCAAAGCGAATCAGGTGGTGATCATCGGAGAAGACAACACTCAGCAGTGGCACTACCCCGTGCCGGCGAGTGATGGCTGGGTGTTGCCTAACGGGAATGTGCTGCTGGCGGTCTATCCGACGGCAGACTATCCCGGCGGTGGGGTGATCGAAGTTTCGCCTCAGACCGATGAGGTGCTTTTCCGTTACCAGGGACAGCAGGCAGAAATCAGCACCGCCATTAAGCGGGCTGACGGTAGGTACCTGATCGTGGAACTTGGCCCCGAGCCACGGGCGATTGTGGTGGATGCCACGGGCACGATTCAGCGTGCAACGCCACTGGCGTGCCAGAAGGGCAACGCTCACATGCAGACACGGATGCTGCGGGAGTTACCCAACGGTCACTA
>Ga0181597_10006575_pt1 | contig 10790 bp, 7 predicted proteins | sample 041ome_5_FD_148647 | JGI IMG/M metagenome (GOLD analysis project Ga0181597, IMG submission 148647) | Coastal salt marsh microbial communities from the Groves Creek Marsh, Skidaway Island, Georgia - 041403US metaG (spades assembly) | ecosystem: Environmental > Aquatic > Marine > Intertidal zone >... | reverse complement strand
ATCTAGATACCATAGAGCTACCGTTGACTATTTACGGTAAGCTTAATGCTGCTCAACGAACGGATTTGTTAGCAGAAGTTAGCGGAACGTTTAAAAGTGGAAAGCACCCCTTTGAAGAAGGCACATCTTTCTTACAAGGAGAAACTATCATTGGATTAGATGATAGTGAAGCCCGAGCAAATACTATGAGTGTCAAAGGAAATTTCATTAATGCGCTCTTGGCTATTCTTCCAGATTTGGCGCAGGACTATCCTTCCGACTATGATAGATTCAAAGCATATTACGACCAATGCAATCTGGAAAGCGCATTGAATCCGCTTCCACAGGCCGAAGGTAAATTGGAGAAGTTCTTGATAGCGCGTGGAATACAAGGAGCATATTTTCAGAGTAAAAGTGCTGAAGAAAGGCTATCAAAATTCAGTATCAAAGCTCCGTTCAACGGTGTGGTAGCCAGTGTCAACGTGAAGCCAGGAAACCTTATTAGTCCTGGACGACCACTCGGAACCTTTATTAATATGAATACATACGAATTAAGAAGCGCTGTAAGTTTGGGTTATGCAGACCAATTGGTTATTGGTCAAAAAGTAACATTTACCTCTCCTGATGTTAGTGGAAGCTGGTCTGGGAAAATTACCAGAATTGCGCCAGTGGTGGATGGTGCATCTCAAAGTGTAAGTGTAGTAGTCACTCTACAGGGCAACAAACTTCGTGAAGGCATGTATTTGACAGGTCAAATAAAAGGAGTAGAGGTTATGAATGCACTTAGGTTACCTGCATCAATGGTTTTTGATAATTCATACGTTTTCGCTATTGAAAGAGATAGCGTGCTTGCCAAGATTTCTGTTGAAGTAGTTGAATGGTTAGATAATGAAGTAATTGTACGAGGCATTGGTCAAGGTACAATGTTGGTAAACGAACCTAGTCTGAAGGCGGCCTCTGGACTTGTTGTTACTCCGGTGAAATAAAGGTCCAATGAAGAGATTAATTGAATTTTTCATCAAGTACCCCGTAGGCGTTGATGCCTTACTTATTGGTTTCTTTTTCTTTGGTTGGATCAGCTTTGGAAAGCTCAATACCACCTTCTTTCCTCTCGTGGAAAGTAGAGACATAACGATTACTGCGGTATATCCTGGTGCATCTCCTGAAGAAATTGAGGAAGGCGTTGTAAATAAGATTGAACAGAATCTAAAAGGTCTAACGGGAGTTGAGCAATACACCTCAACATCCAATGAAAATCGTGCGTCTATCAATGTTAAGGTCATTAAGGGATACAATCCTGACCTTGTATTGGAGGATGTTAAAAATGCTGTTCAGAGTGTGGCATCTTTCCCCACTGGTTTAGAGCCAATTCGAGTGGCCAAAAGAGAGAATAGAACTTTAGCCATAAGCATGGCTTTAACTGGTGAGGGTGTTGACTTGCTTTCTCTCAAACAAGAGGGCAGAAAAATTGAGCAAGAACTTCGCTTGCAAGAAGGAATATCCAAGGTTTCTCTCAGTGGCTTCCCCAATGAAGAGATTGAAATAGCTCTAGATAAAAGTACACTTCGTAAGTACAATTTGAGTTTATCTCAGATTGCAAATGCGCTACGAACAACAAATCTTGATATTACGGGCGGAACAATTAAAGGAACGCAGGAGGAGATGCTTATTCGCTCTCGAAATAAGCAATACGATGCTCAAGAATTGCAGAACATCATTGTCTACACCACTCCTTTAGGACAAACGGTCCGATTAAAGGAACTTGGAAAAGTGCAAAATCGCTGGGCGGACAATCCGGCTCGTGCAGCATTCAATGGGATTAATTCGGTAGAAATTAGTGTCAACAACACAGATCAAGAAGACTTACTTAGCACATGTGCGTATGTAAATAATTACGTCAAAGAGTACAATGAAAGTCATGATCATATGCGATTGGATGTAATCACTGATTTTTCAGTAACCTTACAACAACGCAAAGATTTACTCTTTGAAAACGGTCTGTTGGGCTTCTTCTTGGTACTTATTTTGTTGACGCTGTTCTTGAATTTGAGGTTAGCATTTTGGGTGGCAATAGGTATCCCTGTATCCTTCGCAGGGATGTTTGTGTTAGCCACTTATTTTGGTATTACGATTAATGTGATTTCTCTTTTTGGGATGATCGTTGTAATCGGTATTCTTGTTGATGACGGTATTGTCATTGCGGAGAACATATTCGCTCACTTTGAGAAAGGAAAACCTCTTCTTAGAGCTGCGTTAGATGGGACTGTTGAAGTTATTCCGTCAGTGGTCAGTGCAGTTCTAACCACGATTATTGCATTTTCTTCTTTCTTTTTTCTTGATGGTAGAGCGGGCGACTTTTTTTCAGAGATGGCGTTTATTGTCATTGCGACCTTGGCCGTTTCACTCATAGAAGGCTTGTTGTTTTTACCTACCCACTTAAGCCACGCAAAACTTGAGCGCAACGCTAAAAAGAATCCCGTACAGTCTTTTGCCACAGGGTTACTTTTCAAGTTTAGAGATAAGTTGTATTCGCCGTTTCTACGTTGGTCTTTGAATAATAAGATTATTACCATCAGCTTCTTCTTTGCGGTAATGTTTATCACTTTTGGAGCCATGGGTGGCGGAATTATTAGAACTCAGTTCTTTCCATTCATTGAACGTGATAATTTGAGTATCAGTCTTGATATGCCTGCCGGAACGAATGAGGCAGTTACACAGAAATGGATTGATCAAATAGAAGCAAATGTTTGGGAAGTTAATAGTCAATATAAATCGCAACGCGAAGATGGATTGGATGTTGTTAAAGCAATTCAAAAGAACATAGGTCCAATATCTTCCAAAGCGCGCTTGAATGTAATTCTATTGGACAGTGAGACCCGGGGCACACCATCTTATCTAATAGAAAACGACATTAGAGAGGCGACAGGAGAAATAGAAGGTGCCGATAATTTGAGCTTTGGTGGAGTACAGGCATTTGGTAAGCCTATTTCCATTTCTTTAGTCAGTTTTGATTTAGTAGAACTTAGAGCTGCAAAAGAAGAGCTCAAGGCAAAACTCAAACTCATGGAAGCGCTTTCGGATGTAATAGATAATGATCAGAAAGGTATTCGAGAGGTAACTTTAGAACTCACGGATAAGGCACGTTTTTTAGGACTAACTCCCGGTGTGGTGATGTCCCAAGTAAGAGAAACTTTTTTTGGCGCGCAGGTACAACGCTTGCAAAGAGGAGAGGATGAGGTAAAAGTATGGGTACGATTGGATGAAAAAGATCGAAAACAATTGTGGGATCTTGAGGAGATGTTGATTTCAACCCCGCAAGGAAATGTTCCACTTCGTGAGTTAGCAAATTATTCCATTGAAAGAGGTACCGTTAACATAAACCACCTAGATGGACAGCGTGAGTATAGAGTGGAAAGTTCTTTGAGCAGTCCAAATGGTTCAGCACCGGCCTTACTCGCTCAAATTAAAGCAGATATATTACCCAATATCTTTGCTAAATATCCATCTGTAAAAGCCCGCTATGAAGGGCAGCAAAAAGAGAGTCAAAAGACGCAAGACAGTTCACAAACGGTCATGCCATTAATTCTCTTCCTCATTATACTGACCATAACCTTCACCTTTAGATCCTTGGTACAAACCATAGTCATCATGCTGCTCATACCATTGAGCCTTACCGGAGTGGCATGGGGCCATTGGCTGCACGGTATGCCAATGTCAATATTGAGTTTCCTTGGTGTGGTGGCGTTGATTGGAATTATTGTCAACGACAGTTTAGTATTGGTAAGTAAATACAACATTAATGTCAAGAGCGGCCAGAAGGTTTATGATGCTATTTATAATGCGGGTATTAGTCGATTTAGGGCAATATTCTTAACGACTATTACCACTATAGCCGGTTTAGCGCCGTTAATATTTGAGACTTCTTTTCAAGCACAATTTCTTATCCCCATGGCAGTTTCCATAGCCTACGGAATTGGATTTGCAACAATGCTGACCCTTGTGGTACTGCCCTCAATGATGGCGCTAGTTAACGATGCTCGTGTGCTAATTAGACACATTTGGACGAATGAAAAGCCGACTCGTGAAGAGGTAGAGCCGGCCATTAAAGAGATGAAAAGCGAACAATACTTTAAAGAATTGAACGATGCTGAATAGGATGAATTTTCTCTTCGTCGCCCTTTTAATTGGGCTTAGCAGTCAAGGTCAAAATGTACTGACTTTGGATGAGTCATTGCAACTTGCTTTGTCACACAATCACGATTTACATATTGCCCGACTTGATGCACAGCAGGCTAATAACAACGCTACATTTGGTAATGCCGGTAGTCTACCATCCGTTTCTGCTACCGGAGGAACCAATTATAGTAATCAAAATTCTAATCTTGAATTTGCAACCGGCCAATCTCAGGACGTTCAAGGTGCGGAATCATTGTCACAAAATGTTTCGGTTGGAGTAAGTCAAGTTCTTTTCGCTGGAGGCCGTATTCAGCGTAGCTACCAGCTTCTTAAAAACGCTAAAGAGGCCGCTAGCCTTAGGGAAAGGCAGGCGTTAGAAAATACCATTGCTCAAGTTTGGTCGCAGTATACTGCCGTCTCACTATTACAAAGGACTGTATCTATTGCCACTGAAAACTTTTCTATTTCAATGGAACGCTATGAAAGAGCTCGATTGACGAATGAATTAGGAGGATCTAATTCTACAGAATTCATGGCGGCCAAAGTAGATAAGAATAGAGATAAGGTCGAATTAATGGAGGCAGAGACCCAATTAGAGTCCGCAAAAAACTCATTTGCGACCTTCATAGGGTACGACCAAGATTTCATTGTAGCAGATAAGGCAGTATTTAAACTTGATGAGCAGTTTGATGAAAGCGAAACTTTGGCCATGATGTATGCGGGCAATACAGCTGTGCAGCTCGCTGCAATTTCCTCCGAAACGGCGGTAATTCAACGGCAATTGCAAAATGCTACTCTATTCCCAACGGTGTCTGCGCAAGCAGGTTATGGTATTAATCAGAGCCAGGCAGAGGCAGGTTTCTTATCTGCTTCTCAACAAAACGGTCTGAATGCAGGAATTAGCCTACAGTATAATCTATTTAGCGGCTTTCAAAGTCGAACACAGCGTCAGAATTCTAAGATTGAAGTTTTAAAGGCGGAACATCGTGAAGCCCAGACTCAAGAACTAATGGAGAATATGGTAAAGAATGCGGTTCGTACTTTCAATAATGCGGTTGCGGTTGCAAAACTTGAGGCAGACAATGCTGAGGTCGCTAATCAAAGAATGCGTAAGATCAACGAACTGTATAGTTTAGGCCAAGCATCATCATTGGAACAGCGCCAAGCTCAATTGGCATGGTTGGCAGCAGAGAATGGGAAATCTTCCGCGGAATTCCGCGCAGTAAATGCTCAAATAGCTTTGTACCAGTTAATGGGTACGCTGCAAAATGCCACTAATTAAGCGATCGTTTAATCGATTGCGATACATTTAATATCGTTATTGTCCATATCGGTAAACCACAATTCGTCCGTCGTCAGTCTATTAATGTCGAAAGAAAGAAGGGTGTCTGAATTGGAGGTAATATAAACACCTGATTTATCGTCCTTCCACATCCAACTGTAGCTGTAAGTATAGGTGTACCCATAATACGTGGATGTTAACTTAAAATCCCCGTCTTTTTGGAATTCCAAACTAGTATCGTATGCGGAGGAGCTTTGACCATTATATTCATCAATTTGCCATTCACGGCAAAGTCTGTTGTTTTTTGAAATTAAACTTGATGAAGGTCCTTCTTCATAGGTAGAGCAACCTGTTGCCGTTAACGCTACAGCTGCTACTCCTACAAATGACATTGGTTTTACGTAAGGCTTAGTCATGATGATATTGATTTATGTTAAATATAAGAGAAATGTATACAGTGAATGTTTCAATTTAACCTATTTCGGTAAAATGTTTTCGTCGTTCAATTTTCTCCAAAAAGACGATTGCGGTGTAGTTATGGGTTCATAGCCATGTTCACCTTCTAACCCATACATTCCAATTCGACCTCCAATAAGCACTTGAACATCAAAAATTTCGTCAACGATTGAACCGAAATGAAACCGTTCTATTATCTGACCAGTATTGAAGTCGACTAAATCTATTCCAGCTTGTTTGTTCCTGATATGAGTTGGAAGCTTTTTAAAAGTTGAACTGCTTTCTCTAGCCTTGGATCGGCCAATGGCAAGGAGATTATTGAACTTGGTCAAACCTCGAGAAAAAGCTTCAGTCTCACCCACATTTTCAATGATTCCTTTCGTTTTATTTAGCCTGCTAATAATACCAGAAGCACTTTGTAAAAAATAGACATCGCCATTATATATTCTTGGCGAGTGTGGCATGGCAAGATCTTCTGCTACGATTTTATTTTTTGATACATCAATTATAATTCCCTTATCCGTAATTCCATCTCTCCAGCTGTTTAGAGCATTTCCTTTTCCTAAGGCTGTGACGTATTTTGGCTGATCATTTTCTACAGCCATTCCATTTAAATGGCACCTGTCTTCAGGCACAATCGAATCTATAAATGTTGGCGCCCATCTTGGAGTAAAGTTATAATCTACGGAGAACGAGCTGATGCAGTTGAATTGAGTGTTTATGGCGAATACACCTTTTGAATGCAAGTGAATGTCGTGCAAGTCCAGTGCTCCGCTTACATAGCTAATTCGTGGCACGTAAAAGTCATCGTATTTCTGAAAGGAGAATGGAGCATTTTTTCCAATTGTGTCATTTTTTGCGTAAATCTCGATTCTGTTCAATGTGGCAATCGCCAACTTATTATCCCGAATAGAAATGCCCATAGGCTTTCGGAAGCGGACCGGCATGATATCCAATGTATTGCCGTCAAGCGAGGAAACGATGAAAACTCTACCCGCTTGATAGGTACTCACTAAAAGTGTGGCTTGGGCAGAATAAAGCTCATGTGCAAAACCTGGTGTAGAGGTAATATTGAATTTGTCCATTTAATCAATAGACATTTCTGGCACATCACCTTCAACCACTAGGCGGCCTGCAGTTTTGTCTTGAATTTCTTCCACAGAAACTCCCGGGGCTCTTTCAAGCAACACGAAACCTTTATCCGGGTCAACCTCAAGCACTGCTAAATCGGTTACTATTTTCTTTACGCAGGCTACGCCGGTCAAAGGAAGAGTGCAAGAGGATAACAATTTACTTTCACCGCGTCTATTGGTATGTTGCATGGCAACAATGATATTATCTGCAGAGGCCACTAGATCCATTGCACCACCCATACCTTTTACCATTCTTCCTGGAATTTTCCAATTGGCTATATCTCCGCCATCGCTTACCTCCATGGCACCTAGAACAGTGAGCTGAACGTGTTGTCCGCGAATCATGGCAAAACTTGTGGCACTAGAAAAGAAAGAGGCACCGGGTAATGCGGTAATAGTCTGTTTCCCTGCATTAATTAGATCGGCATCTTCTTCACCTTCCACAGGGAAAGGACCCATTCCCAAAATGCCATTCTCACTTTGGAATTCTATATTAATTCCTTGAGGGATGTGATTGGCTACCAACGTGGGGATTCCAATACCTAAATTCACGTACCAGCCGTCTCTTAGTTCTTGTGCTATTCGCTGAGCAATTTGATCTTTATTCAACCCCATGGTTATTCAGCTTTAGCACGTACAGTGCGTTGTTCAATTCTTTTTTCATAACCCTTGCCTTCAAAAATGCGTTGCACAAAAATGCCTGGCACATGAATGCTGTTTGGATCAAGTTCTCCCACCTCTACAAGTTCTTCAACTTCCACAACTGTGATTTTTCCTGCCATAGCCATCATGGGGTTAAAGTTTCTCGCGGTCCCCTTGAAAACCAAATTCCCTGCTTTATCTCCTTTCCAAGCTTTTACAAAAGCGAATGGAGCATCAAAAGCATGTTCTAGAATGTGAGGCTTCCCATCAAATACGCGAACTTCCTTGCCTTCTGCCACTTCTGTTCCATATCCTGCGGGAGTGTAAAATGCGGGAATGCCGGCGCCCGCCGCTCGGCAGCGTTCGGCTAAAGTTCCTTGAGGGACAAGGTCCACTTCAAGTTCACCACTAAGCATCTGTCGCTCAAATTCATCGTTTTCTCCTACATAAGAGGCAATCATTTTTTTTATCTGCCTAGTTTGTAGGAGCAGGCCCAAGCCAAAATCGTCAACTCCTGCATTATTGGAAATACACGTGATTCCTGTGGTTCCTTTATCTCGAATAGCAGCAATTGAATTTTCCGGAATACCGCAAAGTCCAAATCCACCAAACATTACGGTCATATTATCTTCCAATCCTTCTAGCGCTTCATGAGCATCTGCTACTACCTTGGAGATATAATTATTCTGTGACATAGATTGGATTATTATGGTCGACGAAAAGGTAAGAAAAAAGCCCTTTTAACGCCGTCTTTGTTAGTCCTAAAGTTGAACCTTAATCTTCAATAGCGGGAAGCAGCTTTGTGCTAACTTCACCAAAACCAATACGGATTTCACCATTATCGCAATGTCCTCTCATGGTCACGGTATCGCCGTCTTCAATAAAAGTTCTGTGCTCACCAGTATCTAAAGTAATAGGTTCTTTTCCTGCCCAACTCAGTTCAAGCATTGAGCCGTAGCTGTCTTTGGACTTACCAGATATTGTCCCTGAAGCCATCATGTCTCCTGCATTAATGTTACATCCGTTTACCGTATGATGCGCTAATTGCTGACGTTGGTTCCAATACATGTATTTGTAGTTGGAGCGTGAGATTACAGTTCCTTCTTTATTTTCTGGGGCCAATTCTACCTCAAGCTTAATGTCAAAATTATTTTCCCCTTCTGTACGTAAATATGGGAGTACTGGAGGATCTTGAATCGGGCCTGGAACTTTATACGGCTCTAAGGCATCCATGGTGACCACCCATGGACTGATGCTTGAACCGAAGTTCTTTCCTAGAAAAGGTCCAAGCGGTACATATTCCCATTTTTGAATATCACGAGCGCTCCAGTCATTAAAGAGCACCATTCCAAAGATGAATTCGTCTGCTTCGTTCGCTTTAATTCTATGGCCCATTGGTTTCCCTTCTCCAGTGATAAATGCTAACTCCAATTCAAAGTCCATGCGTACACTAGGTCCAAAAGTAGGTGACACAGCCCCCGGTGCCATTCGTTGTCCCTTTGGACGATGCAGGGCTACACCACTAATAACAATAGAAGAGCTTCTTCCATGGTAGCCCACAGGAATGTGCTTCCAATTTGGTAGCAACGCATTCTCAGGGTCTCTAAACATTTTACCCACGTTGGTAGCATGCTCTATTGAACTGTAGAAATCGGTGTAGTCTTGAACAAATACAGGCATTAGCATCTGCACTTGACTTACAGGGAATAATGCCTTGTTTTGATGTGCAACGTTATTCTTGATCGTTGTATTTCCTTCATCAAATAGTTCAGCCAGCCTGTTGCGAACAGACCGCCAAATGGGCCGTCCTAAGGCTATGAAATCATTAAGAGTGTCTTGTAAGAAAACATCATCAGGAAGATCTATACCTTCAAAATATCCTAGCTGATGTAATACGCTTAAATCAATGGCGGTATCTCCAATTCTAGTTCCAGTAGTAATAATATCATCCTCAGGAATAAATACACCAAAAGGTAAATTTTGAATAGGGAAATCGCTTCCTGATGGAACAGGAATCCAACTTTTTCTAGAAGGATCGTTTGCTGTTAGGTTCATGAAATACTTCTGTGTTTAGGTTATAATGTACCTCTATGTTCTTGTTCTCTTTCTATGGCTTCAAATAACGCTTTGAAGTTTCCTTTGCCAAAGCTTGTTGCGCCTTTTCGTTGAATGATTTCAATAAATACCGTTGGTCTATCCATCAGTGGTTTTGTAAATAGTTGTAATAAATAGCCTTCGTCATCCCGGTCAACCAAAATTTTATACCTCTTAAGCACATTCATGTCTTCGTCAATAGCGCCGACCCGATCTTTTAAGTCATCATAATACGTATCAGGGACGTCTAAGAATTCAACACCTCTTTCTCGAAGTTCGTGAATGGTGTGAATAATATTATCCGTGGCTAGCGCTAAATGTTGAACTCCAGCACCATTGTAAAAGTTAATGTATTCTTCAATTTGGGAACGTTTCTTGCCTTCTGCTGGCTCATTGATGGGAAACTTAATTCTGCCGTTCCCATTGGACATTACCTTAGACATTAAGGCAGTATACTCCGTAGAGATATCTTTATCATCAAACGAGATGATTTGTGAAAACCCCATGACTTCGGCATAGAATTTTACCCACGTATTCATTTGTCCCCAATCTACATTACCCACCATATGGTCAATATATTTAAGACCAACAGGAGGCGGTTGGTACTTCGGGCTTCGCGCTACATAGCCAGGTAAGAAAGGACCATCGTAATCGTTGCGTTCCACAAACATGTGTACAGTCTCACCGTAGGTGTATATTCCTGAGGTAACCACTCTTCCGTTGGCATCTTCCATCACTTTGGGTTCTTGGAAAGGCTTGGCACCGCGCTTGGTGGTTTCATTAAATGCTTTAGCAGCATCTGGCACCCACAGGGCAACAAATTTCACACCATCGCCATGTTCATTGAGGTGTCTGTTGATATCACCATCCTTCACCATGGAAGAAGTGATGACTAGGCGAATTTTATCTTGTTGAAGTACATAGGAAGTACGATCGCTCAATCCGGTTTCCAATCCTGCATAAGCAACCTCTTGAAAGCCAAAGGCAGTTTTGAAATAGTAAGCACTTTGTTTAGCGTTTCCTACATA
>Ga0181597_10006571_pt1 | contig 10794 bp, 7 predicted proteins | sample 041ome_5_FD_148647 | JGI IMG/M metagenome (GOLD analysis project Ga0181597, IMG submission 148647) | Coastal salt marsh microbial communities from the Groves Creek Marsh, Skidaway Island, Georgia - 041403US metaG (spades assembly) | ecosystem: Environmental > Aquatic > Marine > Intertidal zone >... | reverse complement strand
TTTACGTGTACTCTCTCTGTCGAAAGAGAAACACGTGATGGAGGCGGAGAAGGCGACGCGGACGGACGACGGGGAGACTGAGATGGTGGTGGGAGGAGAGGCGCCGGTGACAAAAGATGATGATGGTTTTGGTGGTGGTAACGGTGGTGTTCCTTCCGCAACAACGAAGACAAATGGTAAAGTCGAGGAGAAGAAGAATTCCATCCATCAAATCGCGCCGGAAGAAGCGCCATTTGCGGGTGGAGGAGGAGACGCGGCGGCAGCAGCGGCACGAGTTGCGGCAGCAATGGCACCGGTTACGACGACGACGACGACGACAGCGCGCGAACAACAACAATCGCAATCGCAATCGCAATGCCTTCCCATTCGAATTCTGGAAGATTTCGACGTGAGAGAAAAAGCAGACGAGAAGAATTTAGTCGCCTTGACTTCGGCGATGAAACCGTCGGATTTGGTGGTATTCGGGAAAGCGCGAAAAGTGGAAGGCGGCGAAAACGAGTTACCGTCGACGCTTTTGATGAAAAAGCTACAACCGCAGCTGAGGCCACCGCACCCGTTGAAATTGGTGGACGTTCTCGATTGGTGCGTATCGTACGACGAAGTGGAAGGCGGCGGGACGTATTCTATTTGGTTGGTCACGCCGAGAGCGTGGTATAAACTCGGCCAACCGGGCGCGAAGTACGCCGCGACGTTCGCACAGACGAGACGGAGGGCAATGTTTGCCAGCGTGTTTAAGAAGTGCATCGAAGAAGATTGGGAGTGTTCGTTTACGAAGGTGTTGGAGGCGATGAAGAACGCGCCGAGAGTAGATTTTGACGTGAAGGTAAAGAAGGAGACTTTGAAAGAGAAGAAAGACAACGACGGCACGGACGGAGAATCCGAGGAAGAGGAAGATGAGGACGACGAAGACGACGAAGAGGACGACGACGACGACGACGACGACGACGACGACGAGTTTTCGTACTCGGAGAAAGAAATCAAGAAGGATGGTTTCTTTGTGTGCTCGCAAGTCGAACATCTTGTCAAGTCAGGCGTTCTGCTTCCTCCTGGAACGGAAGCTTCGAGACATGGTAAGCCGTATACCGGGAAACTTCCGAGATGTTTGATTTCCTTCAGTCGATGGACGATGATTGCAAACAGGTTAGCGAGACAGAAGAAAGATCGGATGGAGATGGAAATGGAACGAAAAGAGCGAGCTATTCAACGTGCGAAGGAACGCGCAGAGAGGAAAGAGTTGAGACTGGCGCAAAAAGAAGCGGCAAAGGAAGCGAGAGCAGAAGCGAGAGCGCTCGCTTTAAAGAAAAGTAAAGAACCAGTCGTCATTCCACCTCGCATAGCTGATCCAACGAAGTGTTCGAGAGCGATCGACGAATTTCCGTGGGCCTCTCCAGCGATTGTCGGTGAAGTATTGAGTCTGTGGGACGTCGCGAGCGTGTACGAGACGATTTTCTACGTCCCGACGACAACTCTTAGAAAGTTTGCGCACGCATTCCTATCGAATACTGAGGATTGCACTCCGAGTGATGATTTGCTCGTTCAAGACGTTATCGTCGGTGCCATTCGAGCCATCGAGGCGCGCGCTGATGCGGTGGATTCTTCGGAGACGACGAGAAGAAACTCGAAGTTGGGCTTCACGGAAGCGCGATCGATTCAAGACCCGACGATTGGCCTCCAAGACCTCGCGGCTTTAAATTGGCGACAGCTGGCAATCGATATGATCACTGAGTTTCTCCCGTCGACACCGTGCAATCCTAGAGTTCGAACTGGGGCACAATTAGCGGTTCAAAAACTGCAAGAGTTGATGATGTACGATGCGGACAACGTCTATGCGTCCGATTTAGATGCCGGTTTGCGCGTTTCCTTAGCTTCAGCTTTAGTCATCATCGCCGCAGATTCCGAAGGTTTCCACGAGTACGAGATGCAAAAAATCGAAGAAGTGCGTGATAAGAAGCGATATACACTCGGTTCCAAAGCGTTCGACGTTGGGATTCCGATCGTCATTCCAGAGGCGTCCTTGAAAATCCCCATCTTTGGCGGCGCGAAACAAGAAGACGTAAAAGAGGAAGAGAAAGAAGAAGTGAAGGAAGATGAGAAGACAAAACCTGACGACGCAGCACAATTGCAAGCGGCGGCGCCCGATTCGGCCGGAAAACCAGATAAGCGACGGAGTAACAGATGTGGACACTGCCACACGTGTATGAACCGCCAGTTACGACAAGCATGTTTGACGCGTCGAAAAGAGGACGAAGCTATGGGTATTTTCCCCGCATCTTCCCGCGATCAAACGGCTGAGGTCAAGGCACCAGTTGTTTTAGAGGATCCGAACATGCGAAGACCGAAGGATGACGACGAGAAGCGCATGCTCTGGACGCGACAAGCGATGCGATGGTATCGTGATAACGACGATCGACAAATTTGGCGCCACGGAAGACCCGTTGCGGTTGATGCGCGCGGACGTCGTTACTTCCAACTCGGCGGGAGGAACGGAAGTGGTATGCTTTTTGTTGAGTCGCCGTTACCGTCGTGGCACGTTAAGACGCCGAAATCGAAGGAGGAGAAAAAATCCTCCCCGGAAAAAGTAAAGAAGGAAGAAATCGACCAAGAGGATGGCGATGGCGAAAACGACGAGGACAACGAAGACAACGATTCCGAAGGTGAGGAAGAAAAAGAAGTTGAACCTGCTGGTCCACCAGTGGACGATGGTGAATATACGGATAATTATCTCACCGATTTACCTGTCGCGAATACCGATCAAGTCACCATGGACATCCCGGGTGTTTACGAGTCCGCTTCGAATTGGGGCGTCGTTTACCCGAACGAGGAGCTTATAGAGCTCGCGAAATGGTGCGATCCGAACTATCCACACGAGAAATATATATGTCGATGGGCGAACTTGGTTTCTAGATCTGCCCTCGGTGAGACCTACGACGACGTGACGAGCGAAAAGCTCGACGAAGAGGAGACGCGAAGCAAGTTCAAAGATTTTCTCAAGTCCATCGATGGAGAATACGACGGGTATGCGAAGATTGACGAAAAATGCGGTAGTTCTAAAGAAGCCGTCTTTGGAGACGCACACGCCAAAGCTTTGAAACTCGTTTCTGTGGCGCAATATTTGTTACACTCGACGCCGTTTTGGGTGCAAGATTATCGCTGGACGGAGAAGTTTCTGGAGTGCGACCAGGAACTGACGAACATCATAGAGCACGCGCCAGAAGCCGTCGTGTTGCAACGATTGATGAAGGCTTTCTTACTTTTAGAGGCATGCTGCCGCACATCTCAAGTTATGGATCCGCAATGGCAGAACTCTCGCCAATCTTGGATTGCAAAGGTCAAAAAGTTCATCAAGAAATCACCGGAAGGCACCGGCGACGGAAGCGCCAAAGACGAAGATTTCTGTGGCGATGACGAAGCAATGATGGACGACAATGCCGTCGAAGTTCCTTTGAATGTCACTTCTGCCGCGTCTTTACTTCACAAACTTGTCGTGTTGCAATTGACCGATCCTGCGAGACTTTCTGCACACACTTTTGCGTTTTCCGATCCAGAAGGTTTGGGCAAACACGCGTCGCAAATCAAAACCGGCGACGTCGTCATGCTCTGCATGAACGGATACAGAGATACTAAGAAAGCGCATCTTTCGGACGAGCTTATCCCCCCGCATTTTGTCGATACCACGTTACTTCGCGACTATGAACGGTGTATTGTCAGAGCTACGGCATTTAGAGGCGCGGAAGAGCACGACGATGGCCATGTCGATGAACCATGGGCGTGGTTCCTCCTCGAACTCATCGATGAACCGACGAGAGCAGAGGCGAGAAAAGCTGAACAAGCGAGAAGTTCAAAAGTCGCAAAGAAAAAGAAAAAGAAGCATTTGAGAGAACCCGCGAATTCAGACGAAGAGTTCGAGCGAGAGTTGCAAGAAACGTCGTCGGACGAGGAAGAGATGGTCGACGAGAAGAGACGCTTGTTGGCGTGTCCGCTCATACCGAGCGGGCAAGTAGGGGATTACATCGTCACTCTCGAGCAATACGAAAGAGGTCAAAATTTTGATTGGAAAGCTGGTGATAGAGTGATGATGCACTTTCCAGACGGCGAAGCTTTTGAAGATATTGAACGCGGCATTGTGGAGGACGAGAACGAAACCGATCCGGCGAAGAAAATCAAATACCTAGGCAAAGTCACAAAGGTGAAAAAAGGAGAGCCTTTTGACGGGGTTACGGTTGTTTGGGATTCGGAGAAAATTGATGCAGAAAGCAGCGGGGAAGCCGCTACGACGACTTCGGTATCTGCGTGGGAACTTGAACGCGCACCAAAGGAGATCTTGAAGAAGAAGCCGCAAGCTGATCGTGATTTGATAGCGCACATGCGCGAACCGATATCGGCTTACAAGCCGTCGCAAACGGGCAGTAAACAGTTTGCGCGCCGTGAGAATTCGGGAGCTAAGCAACCGGTGTACATCATGCACCGATTCGACATCTCGGAGGACGTAAGAAGAAAGAATTGTGACATTTATGGACCATCGAGTGGGAAAATCGCGAGTCCCTACTTGACGCGAGCGGGCAACTTGGCCTCTGACCCGATGCCGTATCGCGAGACGAACGAGATCATCGCCATGAAAAAGCAAGCGAAAGATCTCGCCATCGCGCTTGGATGGAACGCAAAAGGCATTCGAGAGCAGAAGTTTATCGATCAGTTCAACGAGTTGAAAATGAAAGTACCGATTCAATACGGCACCGGTACCCCTCCGACGTTCTGCCGCGAGCCGCTCGATTTGTACGCCTTGCTCGTCGAAGCTTTATATCGAGGTGGGTACAATACCATCACGCGAGAAAAGCTTTGGAAATCGGTCGCGCGAGGTTTGCGCGTCGATCTCAGCGGACAAACGTCCGCCTCCTTTGCATTGCGCGTGAAGTACGAACAGTATTTGCGCGATTTGGAGTATTTGGTCCGAGAAACGGGCGTCCCAGAGCCTCTCGCTGAAGGTGTCGAGCCGGTTGCGAGGTTCGAAGAGTACTTGGAAGCTGAAAAACGAAAGCCGGATCCAGAAGTCAAAAAGTTCACGCAGGTTGTGCGTGACAAGGAAAACCAACAGTTTCGCGAACTCGACATTCACAAGGGTATCATCACGCGTGCGCAAGCGGATAAGGAGACGGCGGCGATTCGACCGAAATACGCCAAACGGTACCCGGATTTGTTCAACGAGGCGTTGTTATTGGCAAATCGCGATCAGTGCTTGAAGGACGAACCTGAAGTTCCTGTGGAGGTGCGGATGGTTCGACTAGAGTCTATCTTAGATAAGACGTACGAGTTCATCGATGCAGCGCGGAGCGAAGATCCAGAGGACTTTAAACACCACGAGGCAACGTTGAGATCGGAGAGACCGAAACAAGGCGACGTGAAAATGAAAGACGCTCCCCTAGTAAAAAAGAGTGCCACGCCATCAAAGAAACGTAAAGCTCCCGAAAGGGACGACGACGATGACGAAGAGGAAGAAGAAGAAGAAGAAGAAGAAGAAGAAGAAGAAGAAGAAGAGGAAGAAGAAGAAGAGGAAGAAGAGGAAGAAGAGGACGATAGCGATTTTGAAGCGTAGAAATATAGCAAAGAGAATTTTTAATTTCCAACTCCCAAAAATAATAAAGTTGAAAGAAGCTACTCTCCGCGAGCGAACGCAAAGGCGAGAGCGTTGCCATTTTAATCAAACTTATTACCGTTATACCAGGAAGTATCCATCGACTGATAGTGCAAATACTGCTTCTCGCTACTCCCAAGTTTTACGTCCCCATCCATCAAAAACGCGTTATACGGTAACACGAATGTGCCCTCGTCATCTTTATAGCCGTCGATGCCTTCTCTCACGTACGCGGTTTCCGAATCGCAAAAATACTCTACTCTCGAATACATCCGTCCTTCTTCCTCGCCTAAATACTCGCTCAAAATCGCAAACCCGCCGTCTTCTTCATCGATTTCGCTGTAGTATACCCGCATAGGCTTCCTCTCTTTGCTCACGTGCGCTCTTCCAGGTCCTTCGAAACATCCTCCTCGGAGTTCGACGAAATACCTCGAACACGTGACCACTTCCTCCTCGTCTCGATCGCGTAAAAATAAGGAAACGTATTTCCTCTCCTCTTTGTCCGTGCACTCTCGAAACATGCCCGTAATTTCCGGCGTGTACTCGTACCGGAGATTCAAAAGTTGTTCCGCGGTAAAGTTGGTCACGTCGCGCGGTTTCCCGTACGCGCCGTACGCGTCGACCATAAAAGTTGACGACGTAAACGACAACAACAACGCACTCGCCATCGCGACGACGACGAAAAAGAAGACATTGAAGATCATAATAACACTAGCAGTAGTAGTAGTAGGAAGCGGTCAATGAGAGAAAAAAAAAGAAGCGTTTTCAATTTTATTAAGAAATTCGTCATATTTTTTGACGCATGTTTCGAGACTTTTACGCGTCCAAGAGACTCACGCAAGTCTCGAACAACAACACCATCTCCGTGCCATCGCTGACGCACCGAACGCACGCGACGCGAAGAGAGAATCATCCACCGTTTGAATCTCCACGGTTTAATCAACGAGAAAAGGCGAACGAGGGGTCGCATTTGCACTCTCCGCGCGCGAATACGACGCCTCCTCTCTTTTTGCAGCAACAGACGACGGCGACGCAAAACAACAACAACAACCAGACGTCGTCGCCGTCGAATGTACCGGTGGTTGTGCAAAACGTGGAGAAAGCGAAGAGCGCGTCGAGGTACGGGAACGAGGTTTTGTTCAGCGTGAGTCAGCCGCAGTATTACTGTCACCAATCGACGCCGAAAGAATCGCCGCCGTGTTTTCACTCGAGAGAAACCGTCGAGCTGAGACGGAAGAACGAGGAGCAACGGGAAAGAGCAGCGAATACGTTTTTGTTGCAACAACAACATCAACAACAACGAAAAAAGAACGAAGAATATCTTCAAGCGCTCGCGATGAGACCAATGTCACCTCCGGAATTTACGAATGGAACCGGGACGGTGTTGACGGCGGAGAAGAGAGTGGCGGTTGCCGGGACGCAGACCGATGAGAATAACGAGGAAAACGAAACGAACGCGAGGAAGGCGAGGCAAAGCCGAAGACTTGCTGGATTGCCTCCGCCTGTGACTTCTACGGGGAAGAGAGAGGACGAGGAGACCATCGACGAGTTGGATATTTCGAAACGAATCACGAGCGCGGTGGAGAAAACGTTGGAAAGCGTCGCTAAGGAGACGAGGAGAGGGATGGAGGAGATTGCGATGAGAACGCAGAGAGACGTGTTGAGATGCGCGGCGGACGTGGCGAGAATGCAGAGAGATCTATCGGAATTTATGGGACGGTATGGAGTGAAGCGCAAAAACAGCCATCGCAACGACGACGACGACGACGACAACGAGGACGACGTTGTGTATTTTGGGCACACGAGCGAGCGAGAAATAGACGCCACGAAGACGGCGTCGAAGAAGAAGCAAAGTACGATGATAAGCGGCGGTAAAACGCCGGCGCTCGTGTCGATGATAAGCGACGGTAAGACGCCCACAAACGTTGTCATCGCGCACATTCGAGAGAATGCTAGCATTGCGGAACTTCGCGCGGCGCATCCTCTCTTGTTTAACGGCGCGCTTTCGATTCGAAACCACACCGCGTCATTCCTTCGCAAAAAAATCTCAGAAGGGTACGTGGGATACGCCGCCGAGAGAGAAAGAGCGTTGGCGCCGACGCTGCCTGACAAGGAAAAAGAGGAATTAGAAATGGAAAACAACGACATCTTCACATCACGCTCCAAGCCAAAGAATAAAGCCGTCCCCATAGACGACGACGATTCAGACGACGAAAACGTCGAGCTCCGCGTCCGCGAAGAAATCGAAGCCTTCAAACGCAAGACGAAAGCGAGAACCGCCCGCAGGCGAGGTTTTGCCGTCTCTACGAAACTCTCGATAGAGACGTAACGCCGCGGGAAGGAAAAGACGACGAAAGATTATTACCACAAAAAATAGGAGAATGCCGTCGAGTGAGCGACTTTTACGATGCTTTCGACGCTATTCTCTCTCCGATACGATACGATACCACTGAGCTCGAAAGCTTTTGAGCTTGTGTAACTACTTTATATTATTTTTGAAATTCTCCACATAAACAAACGCGCTCTCGTGGAGGAATCATCCAAATGTCCTCCGGTCGAGGCGTCCTCGATATCAACCGCACTTCGAGTGGGAAAACGAACCCGTCCAAGTTCCGGTCCAAACAAACCGTTCGCATCCTTCTCGCTCTGTAAGTACTTGAGTTTCTCTTTTGCATCTTCCCCTAAAAACTCTTATTCACAGGACGGTATTAACCACCTTCTTCGTCTTCATCTGGAAAACGATTCAACGCTTAATGCACTCGAAGAGCTTACTTTTCGCCGGCTTATACCCATTCACTGGGGCGATGTACTTATTTCTCGTCATGCCACTGGCGACGTGTTTCGCGTTTCCCCAAGATTTACCTTCCAATGTGAACCCGTTGAAGCCGAAAGATTACGCGTTTTTGGTTAAGAAGACGTGGTTCGCGATGAAGCGGAATAACTTTAAAGTGGAGGGAAAAGATTTATAACGATAGGAAACGAGAGTGAGATTAGGTCGATTAGAGGTTAAAAAATAGATTTTATACATTTCGTATTGTTACATTCTACGCATCGTACGCTAGTTCGGTTCTTCTATCTACGTCACGTCGCCACCGGGGGTGACGACGATGTGCCTACTATTCTTAAATTGTCATTTACTCTCGATGAATCCGTATTCGAGTAAGACTGATGTCGTGTTTGTCAGAGCGCATCCGTCGCGAACGACGTGAAATGTTCCGTCGCCTTTGCTTAAATCAACGATCGTGCTACCCGCGCGCAAGAGCGCCGAATCGGTACTCCCGTCGTCTTCGATAATCTTCCCTCCGTCGAAGACGCGTTCGCACTTCTCGTGTAACTCTCGAAACTCGTTCACGTCCACGCAACTCGGTTTCCCGGACGTATTCGCACTCGTCAGCGCAATCGCGCCATCGAACGCATCGCACACGTCCAATATAAACGCACAATCCGGCACTCTCACCCCTACGTTATCGACGTTTGGATTGAGCGACTTTGAAAGCGTCGTCTCGGTCCATTTCCTCTTAAACAGTAACGTCACCGCTCCAGGTAACAGTTTCCTCAACAAACTCTCCTCAATCTTCCCATCTAACTCGCATATCTTTTTCACCTCTTCCGCGCGACTCACGCACACCGCCACCGGTTTCGTCTTCTCTCTGCCTTTCACCGCGTAGAGGTTTTCAATCGCTTCTGCATTGGACGCATCGCAGGCGAAACCATACAGCGTATCCGTCGGAACAGCAATAACAGATCCTCGCTTCAACGCCTGCACGGCGAACTCGATTGCGCTTTTCTCGCTCGTTTTCGTCGTTCTCGATGATGATGATGATGATGTCGCAGAGGTGGTCGTTTTGGTCGATTGGTTTTGGTGTTCTGCCGCCAAAAAGCCTCCCCTTCCCTTCGATTGATGATGACGACGATGACGATGACGATGTCGCTGTTTTTGCCGCTGCTTCTCGAAGGATGAGAGTCGTCCACTGCTACCGCAGCGCGACTGCGGTGTCGATGATGCGAGCATATGTCCTCGGCGTAAAGAGAGAGAGAAAGCGTCCTCACATTGAAGCAAAATGTTTCCCAAAATCTTCTTCATTTCCTCTCGAAACGGCAAAAGTTTCCGCTCGCGAAAAAAAAAGAGACGGCGATCAAGAAGAAGAAGAAGACAAAGAAGAAACGCCTACTACTTTGCGCGGCGGGATCTGACGACGGCGTTCATCATCCGGACATCATCAACTTTTTTATCACGTCGTCGCTCAGGTCTCTCTGATTGGAAACGATATGAGCTCCTCTGCCTCGCATCTGCTCTCGGTATCTGACGACGAGCTTGTGAAACTCCTCGGTGGGAAGTTGAAGGAAAAAGAAAGAACGAACGAGAAGATGAGAGAGTTGAAGAGGAAGTGCGAGGAACTCGAAGGGTTGAAGATTGAGCCGTTTCCGCTGTGGAAGGTTGTGACAGATAAGCAGTACAAAGATATCTTCGAGACGCATATTTTATCGAAGTTGGACGAGTTGTCTTTCAGAGTGTTTCGAGAGGTGAACACGGAAAGTCGAGACGCGTGTAGACGATCGGGGAGGAAGTTGCTGGAGGCTTTTGAGTTTGCTACTTACAGTGGTAATCCACCAGTGGCAAAGAAAACGACCAGAAAGCTCGGGGGAAAAGAAGCGCAGCGTTATTCCTGCAGTGAAGCAGCTCGTATGGGAAACCTCGCGTTGGTTCGTTGGTTACGAGAAGTGAAAAAGTTTGATTGGAACGACTGGACGATCAACACAGCAGCTCACAATGGTCATCTTCATATTGTGAAGTATTGCATGGAACAGAAATGTCCACGTACCAAGTCACAGTTAGCGTGTGCATTTGCTGCCAAATCCGGCCATCTCGATATCCTCAAATACTTGCACGAAAACGGCGCGCCTTGGAATTCGTGCACTTGCTTTTACGCTCGCGAAAACAACCACCTCGAGTGTTTAAACTACGCCAAAGAGAACGGGTGTCCCGATACAAACTGAAGCGTCCGAGGCCGAGGAGGAATAAAGATCGAGAACACCAACATCTCTCGAGTATACATACACACGCAAGACCAAGTTGTACATGCGAACCTTGAAAAAGAACAAGAACAAGAACAAGAAGGAGAAAAGAGCACGACACAAAACACAGAGCCTCTGCCAGCAGAAAA
>Ga0181597_10006566_pt1 | contig 10804 bp, 9 predicted proteins | sample 041ome_5_FD_148647 | JGI IMG/M metagenome (GOLD analysis project Ga0181597, IMG submission 148647) | Coastal salt marsh microbial communities from the Groves Creek Marsh, Skidaway Island, Georgia - 041403US metaG (spades assembly) | ecosystem: Environmental > Aquatic > Marine > Intertidal zone >... | reverse complement strand
AAACCTCTGAACCGAAACCCTTAGATAGGCCAGCCCCTAAATACGACACGATGGTCATGAACGCGCCGATGGTGCTGGCGAAGGGTGTGGATAAGGCCGCATTCCGTATTCGTGAGGTCGCGGAAGAACACGGCATTCCAATTATTGAGAACCCGCCGCTGGCGCGGGGGCTTTATGCTAATGTCGGCCTTGAAGAAGAAATCGACGAAGAGCATTACCGGGCGGTCGCTGAAGTGATCAACTATGTCTGGAAGCTCCGGGGCCGCAAGGGGTAGGCTGATGGCGCGATTGCATTGGATCATTCTGGGCGCTGCATGTGTGTGCCTTGCAGTAGGGGTGGCGCTTGGCGACTCCATGGGCATTCGTGCTTTGGCGGCGGTTGTAGGCGTAACGGCCTTGATTTGGGTTGGTCTAAAGCAGGCGCAACCGCCGGAGCAGGTCGTGGAACTGCAACCTGAACAGCCTGCGCCCATTGCCGAGCCAGCTGAACCGGTAGCACCAATAGAATCGTTACTGCCTGAACCGGCCCCGCCTCCGCCCGTACCGGCAGGTTTTCTAATTGGTGAGGGCGATCACGCGCTTGAAGTGCGTTCCGGCGCGCTGATGCGGTTCATGGCATCGGGTCCATTGAACATTATCCTCCTGAATGACCACGGATTGGTTTTGGCCATCAGCCAGGCTTTCAGCACGCTGTCCGGTGTGACGGATACGCCAGTTGGAAGTATGGCGGCGGCGCTATTTGAAGATGACGCTAAAGTAGATTTCAGCAAAGCGCTCTCGGAATTCCTTGCCGGCGGCGACCAACCGGAACGGCCTGTCATTGCCAGATTGGCAACAGGACCGAAAGAAACATGCGCCGTATTCTTTTCAGAATTGCAGGCAGAGCCGCGCATTATTGCGCTCAGCCTGATGAACGTCACGCAGGAAAAGAAGCTTGAGGCGCAGTTCGCGCAGTCGCAGAAAATGCTGGCTGTTGGTCAGCTTGCTGGCGGCGTCGCTCATGACTTCAACAATCTGTTGACAGCCATCATTGGCCATTGTGACCTGCTGATGCTGCGCCATAGCCCCAGTGATGAATCCTTCGCGGACATCAATCAGGTTAAGCAGAATGCGAATCGTGCCGCTAACCTTGTCCGGCAATTGCTGGCCTTTTCCCGCCAGCAGACCCTGCAGCCCCAGGTGATGGATGTCGGCGAGGTGCTGGCTGACTTAGATAATCTGCTGCACCGTTTGCTTGGTGCCAGCATAGACCTGAATATTGAGCACGGGCGGGAATTGTCCCTGGTCAAAGTGGACCGGGTGCAGCTTGAGCAGGTGCTGATCAATCTCGCCGTGAACGCCAGGGACGCTATGGATGGGCGAGGCGCTCTTAAAATTGTGACTAGGATGGCGACGGTGGGCGACACGACCGGCGGTCCGCTTGAGCCGATGCCAGCGGGTAACTACGTCCAGATTGATGTAGCAGACCGCGGTGCGGGTATCGCGAAGGAGCACTTAAAGCGCATATTTGAGCCGTTCTGTACAACAAAAGATGTCGGCAAAGGCACTGGGCTTGGTCTCTCTACGGTGTATGGCATCGTCAAGCAGACGGGCGGATTTATCTTCGTTGATAGTGAAATTGGTACCGGTACGACGTTCTCGCTCTACCTGCCGCCTCATGCAGCGGAGGTGGTTGATAATCGCAGCCCAGTCGCCGCCAAGCCGCTGGACCTGACAGGGGTTGGCACCATTATGCTTGTCGAGGATGAGGACCCGGTGCGCTTATTTGGTGCGCGGGCGCTGCGCGGTAAGGGGTATCGGGTCATTGAAGCGACTACGGGCGGTGCCGCGCTCAAGCTCTTCCAGGAAGGGGAGGCGGACGATATTGACCTTCTCGTCACTGATATCGTTATGCCGGAACTAGACGGCCCGAGTCTCATCGCAGAAGCACGGCGGTTTCGTCCAAGTCTCCCTGTAATTTGTGTGTCCGGCTATGCTGAATCCGAATTTCGGGACAAGCTGGATGGCCTGGACGATGTTCATTTTCTGCCTAAACCATTTACATTGCAGGAACTTGCAGGCGCAGTTAAGCAAGTCATTCCGTGAACATTTGATGTTCTCGAAATTAATTCGGAACATAGCTTGACCAGATGGAACATTTGCGGCACATTGTTCTCATCGCAAACACCCCTTTCGCCCACAGGCTAAAATTGCACGGCCTAGGCAGCTATGGGAATATGGAGAACAACATGGCGCAACCCTCCCTCAAGGTCGTAGAGAACTCCACAATGGATAAGCAAAAGGCGCTTGAAGCCGCACTCGGTCAGATTGAGCGAGCGTTTGGCAAAGGCTCTATTATGAAGCTTGGCGAGCAAAGCTCGCTTGAGATTGAAGCCGTATCATCTGGCTCGCTTGGGTTGGATATTGCCCTGGGCGTTGGCGGGTTGCCGCGGGGGCGCATCATCGAGATTTATGGCCCCGAAAGCTCCGGTAAAACGACGCTGGCCCTGCATGCTGTCGCCGAAGCACAGAGGCTTGGCGGTGTCGCAGCCTTTGTCGATGCGGAACATGCGCTTGATCCAGCCTATGCCAAAAAGCTTGGCGTTAACTTGGATGAGCTGCTGATCTCGCAACCAGATACGGGCGAGCAGGCACTTGAGATTGTAGATACGCTGGTCCGCAGTCAGGCGCTTGATATTCTCGTGATTGATAGCGTCGCGGCATTGACGCCACGGGCTGAGATCGAAGGCGAAATGGGTGATTCCCTGCCGGGCTTGCAAGCGCGCCTAATGAGCCAGGCATTGCGTAAGCTGACCGCATCAATCTCCAAGAGCCGGACGATGGTTATCTTCATTAACCAGATCCGCATGAAGATCGGCGTGATGTTTGGCAGCCCAGAAACCACAACGGGCGGCAATGCGCTGAAGTTTTATGCGACGGTGCGCCTTGATATTCGCCGGATTGGTCAGATCAAAGACAAGGACGAAGTCGTGGGCAACCACACCCGCGTCCGTGTTGTGAAGAATAAAGTGGCACCGCCGTTTAAAGTCGTTGAATTCGACATCATGTACGGCAAGGGCATTTCCAAGACGGGTGAGTTGATCGATCTTGGCGTTAAGGCGGACATCGTTGAGAAGTCGGGGTCCTGGTTCTCATTTGATGGTGAGCGCTTGGGGCAGGGCCGTGAGAATTCAAAAACATTCCTTGCGCAGAACCCGGATGTCGCTGCCACGATTGAGCATCGCGTTCGTGAGAATGCAGGCCTTGTCGCTGAATTGATGATGACAGGCGAGGGCGATGATGAAGATGATGACGAGGTAGTCTAGCGTCTAATCCGCATCACCGGGGCCGGTCTGGCTCTGGACAGAATAAGGGCCGGCGCGGTACATCCGTTAGCCGGTCCTTTGCATTCTGGACCCATATGTGAATTCTTCCAGTTTGGGGCTTTGAGCCATGGCGACGGCCAACGAAATCCGCAGGGCGTTTTTGGACTATTTCGCGAAGAACGGGCACGAGATCGTCTCGTCGAGCCCGCTTGTACCGTTGAATGACCCCACTTTGCTGTTCACGAACGCAGGGATGGTGCAGTTCAAGAACGTATTTACAGGCGTTGAGCAGCGGGATTACAGCCGCGCCGTCACCTCCCAGAAATGCGTGCGCGCGGGCGGCAAGCACAATGATCTTGAGAATGTCGGCTACACGGCACGCCACCACACCTTCTTTGAGATGCTCGGCAATTTCTCATTTGGCGATTATTTCAAAGACCAGGCGATCGAGCTCGCATGGAATTTGATCACTAAGGAATATGGCCTTCCGGCAGAGAAGCTGCTGGTTACGGTCTATTCTGAGGATGAAGACGCGGCCACACTCTGGAAGAAGATCGCGGGCCTGACCGATGACAAGATCATCCGTATCCCGACCAGCGATAATTTCTGGTCCATGGGCGATACTGGCCCTTGCGGCCCGTGCTCCGAAATTTTCTTCGATCATGGCGACAAAATTCCAGGTGGCCCGCCAGGCTCACCAGATGAGGATGGCGACAGGTTCATTGAGATTTGGAACCTCGTCTTCATGCAATATGAGCAGGTCTCGAAAGAGGAGCGCATTGGCCTGCCGCGCCCTTCCATCGACACAGGGATGGGCTTGGAACGCCTGACGGCCGTGCTGCAGGGCAAGCACGATAACTATGACATCGACCTGATGCGTGCGCTGATTGAGGATGTTGCGTCCAAAACCGGTGTTGATCCAGATGGCCCGCAATATGCCTCGCACCGTGTTATCGCTGATCACATCAGGGCCGCATCCTTCTTGATCACAGATGGCGTTCTGCCTTCGAACGAAGGGCGCGGATATGTGCTGCGCCGGATCATGCGGCGCGGTATGCGCCATGCGCATATGCTCGGTGCAGAGGACCCGCTGCTCCACAAAATCGCCCCCACTTTGGCGCGTGAGATGGGGGATGATTATCCTGAGTTACGGACGGCCTCTACGTTGATTGAAGAAACACTGAGGCTGGAAGAAGAGCGTTTTAAGATAACGTTAGACCGTGGCCTTAAGCTTTTAGATGATGCAATAGCACCACTTGGCGAAGGCGAAGAGCTTGAAGGTGAAACGGCCTTTAAGCTGTATGACACATTCGGGTTCCCGCTCGATCTGACCCAGGATATTCTGCGCGGGCAGGGGCGAACCGTTGAGATTGACGGGTTCAATGCGGCCATGGAGCGGCAACGCGAAGCTGCTCGCAGCGCCTGGGTTGGCAGTGGGGATGCTGGCGATACCGCACTCTGGTTCAAGCTGCGTGAACGCCTCGGCCCGACCGAATTTTTAGGCTATGCCCAAGAAACGGCAGAGGGCGTTGCAATGGCGCTCGTCTCAGAAGGCGCTGAGGTCACAGAAATTGCTGCGGGTCAGACAGGCTTCGTGCTTCTCAACCAAACGCCATTCTATGCTGAATCCGGTGGCCAGGTTGGCGATATGGGCCGTATGACCGGCCCTGACGGCGTCACAGCCAAAGTGCTTGATGTGCAAAAGCAGGTTGGCGCGCTCTGGGCGCACCGGGTTGAGGTTGAATCCGGTGCAATCACTGTCGATATGCCACTGGAACTTGCCGTAGACGGCGAGCGACGCGGCCATATCCGGCGCAATCACTCTGCCACGCATTTGCTCCATGCAGCACTCCGTGACGCTTTGGGTGATCATGTTGCGCAGAAAGGCTCACTGGTGTCGCCAGACCGGTTGCGCTTCGACATATCGCATCCCAAGGGCATTTCTGATGATGAGATGGTGGCGGTCGAGCATGCCGTCAACCAACGCATCCGGATGAACAGTGCGGTGAACACCCGCGTTATGCCAACGGACCAAGCCATTGAAGCCGGTGCAATGGCGCTTTTCGGTGAGAAATATGGCGATGAAGTCCGTGTCGTCACTATGGGCGGTGAGGCAGCACCTGGCGCTGGCAAAGATTGGTCAGTTGAACTTTGTGGCGGGATCCATGTGGATAGGACGGGCGATATCGGTGGATTTGTCGTTATGTCTGAAGGCGCTGTTGCTGCAGACGTTCGCCGGATTGAAGCTGTGACAGGGCAAGCCGCCGAAAGCTTCGTCGCAGAGCGTCGCCAGCTTTTGAGTGAGATTGCGGGCGTGCTGAAATCGACCCCTGAAGAAGCGCCCGCCCGGATCGCGCAAATCATCAAAGAGCGCCGTAAGTTTGAGCGAGAAGCGGCTGACCTTAGGCGTGAGCTTGCCACGGGCGGCGGTAGCGCAGAAACGCCTGAAGCCAAAGACGTTGGCGGCGTGAAATTCATCGGAAAGGCGCTGAGCGGCGTGCCGGCACGGGAACTTAAATCCATGGCGGATGCGCTGAAGGGGCAAGTTGGCTCCGGCGTCGTCGCCGTTGTGGCTGAAGATCAGGGCAAGGCGTCCCTGGTGGTTGCTGTAACGCCAGACCTTAAGGGCAAGGTCGATGCCGTGGCACTTGTGCGTGCGGGCTCTGCCGCAGTTGGCGGTAAGGGCGGCGGCGGTCGCCCGGATATGGCGCAGGCGGGCGGGCCTGATGGCGACAAAATCAACGAAGGCCTTGCCGCAATTGAAGCTGCGCTGGCCGGATAGGAGACATAGACGTGAGCGATGATATCGTTATCTGGCACAATCCACGCTGCTCGAAATCCCGGCAAACAATGCAATTGCTGACGGATGCTGGCGTTGAGCCAACAGTGATTGAGTATCTGAAGACTCCGCCTGAACCCTCGGAAATAAAACGCGTCCTTAGCATTTTGAATATCGCGCCCAAAGCCCTTATGCGCACGAAAGAGGCTGCCTTTAAGGAAAACGGCCTTGGCGCTGCGGATGTCTCAGATGATGCGCTGGTCGCCGCCATGGCAGCACACCCCATTCTGATTGAGCGGCCTGTTGTCATTAAGGGCGATCGGGCCGTCATTGGGCGACCGCCCGAAAACGTCAACGCATTGCTGAAATAGAAAAAGACCAACCGGAGGAATATCCCATGCGCGAAGCCGTTATTGTTTCAACCGCCCGCACGCCAATCGGCAAAGCCTATCGCGGTGCCTTCAATGACCTGGAAGCCCCGACAATGGGCGGCCATGCGATTCAGGCCGCTGTTGAGCGGGCCAAGCTTGATGCTGCAGATGTTGAAGACTGCGTCATCGGCTCTGCAGTGCAGCAGGGCACGTCCGGCTACAATATTGGCCGTCTTGCTGGCTTGACTGGTGGCTTGCCTGCCAGCGTTGCAGGCATGAGCATCGACCGCCAATGCGCATCCGGCATGATGGCGATCGCGACGGCCTCGAAGCAGGTGATTGCGGATAATATGGATGTTGTGGTGGCAGGCGGGCTTGAATCCATCAGCCTTGTCCAGAATGACCACCGTAATACCCACCGCACCCAAGATCAGAACCTGCTGCAGAAGCATCCCAACATTTATATGGCGATGCTGGAAACGGCAGAAACGGTGGCCTCACGCTACAATATTTCCCGCGCGGCCCAGGACGAATACGGCCTGCTGTCCCAACAGCGGACAGCTGCGGCACAGGAAGCTGGCAAGTTCGATGATGAAATCGTGCCCATCACCGTCGACAAAGTGGTGTTCGACAAGGAAACCAAGCAGGCTTCCGCTCAGCGTGTGACGCTTTCCAAGGATGAGGGCAACCGGCCTGAAACCAATGCTGAAGGCCTCGCAAATCTGAAGCCAGTGATTGAAGGTGGCTGCATCACAGCTGGCAATGCGAGCCAGCTATCTGATGGCGCCAGTGCAGCGGTTGTCATGGAAGCAAATGAGGCCTCCAAGCGCGGCCTGGCACCGCTTGGCCTGTATAAAGGCATGGCAGTCGCGGGCTGTGAGCCCGATGAAATGGGCATTGGCCCGGTCTTCGCTATTCCCAAGCTGCTGAAGAAGTTCGGCCTGTCTATGGACGATATTGGCCTTTGGGAACTGAACGAGGCCTTTGCTGTGCAGGTGTTGTATTGCCGCGATAAGCTTGGCATTCCCAATGACCTGCTGAACGTCAATGGCGGCGCGATTTCCATTGGCCACCCCTACGGCATGTCTGGCGCGCGGATGGTTGGCCATGCGTTGATCGAAGGCAAGCGTCGCGGCGCTAAGCATGTCGTCTGCACCATGTGCGTTGGCGGCGGCATGGGTGCTGCTGGGTTGTTCGAGGTCCTGTAATCCCGAAGGCCGGGTGGAGTTATTCCTGAATGGCGATAGCCGCCGCCCGGCCTGAGGACTACACCGGCTTTCAGCGGGCCATCATCCTGGCGACAGTCACGATGGCGACCACGCTGTACGCCACGACGATCCTTGTCGTCAGCGTAATCCTGCCGCAGATGCAGGGCTCTTTGTCTGCAACCCAGGACCAGATTGCCTGGGTGGTTACGTTCAACATTCTGGCGACTGCCGTTGCGACGCCCATGACAGGCTGGCTGGCGGGCAAGTTTGGTCGCCGCAAGACGATGATCTACTGCCAGCTTGGCTTCTTGGTCAGTACGTTGGCGTGCGGGTTCGCACCGAACCTGGAGCTTCTGGTGATCGCCCGGGTATTCCAGGGCGCTTTCGGCGCACCAATTGTGCCGCTGGCCCAGGCGACGATCCTGGATACCTTTCCAAAAGAAAAGCAGGCGTTTGGCACGGCCATATTCGGCATGGGCGTTGTTATCGGCCCTGTGATTGGGCCTGTCTTAGGCGGCTATCTGGCGGACATTTATAACTGGCGCTGGGCGTTCTACATGATCGTCCCTGCCGCCGCATTGGCTCTGGCGGCGCTGGCGCTGTTCTTGCCGGAATCCCGTAACCGCAGCACGGCTAAGCTCGACTGGACCGGGTTCCTCACACTGATCGTCTCTGTTGGTGCCATGCAGCTTATGCTGGATAGGGGCAATCGGCAGGATTGGTTTCAATCGTTTGAGATCATGATTGAAGCTGGAATCGCGATCCTGGCGCTGTATCTCTTTATTGTTCATAGCCTGACCACCAAGAACCCGTTCCTGAACCTCCGGCACTTGCTAGATCGAAACTATGCGCTCGGCCTTATGTTCGTAACGGTCTACGGCATGCTGAATTTCACGCCGATGGTGCTATTTCCGCCAATGCTTCAGGGCTTGATGGGATATCCGAATGCGATCATCGGGGAGCTCTTGGGCGCACGCGGAGGCGGGGCCATTTTGGGCTTTTTTGCCGCCATGTGGATATCCAAGCTGGACCCGCGGATTGGCCTTCTATTCGGCTGCGCGGTGCAGGCAGCATCCGGCATGTGGATGATGAGCTTTTCGCTCGACGTCTCTTTTCAGGAAGTGGCGACGGCCAGTGCGCTGCAGGGCTTTTCCGTTGGCATTATCTGGCCGCCGCTAACCGTGGCGACGTTCCGCACGATTGATTCCAAGTATCTGGCAGAGACATCCGCCATCTTCCACCTGCTGCGAAACTTGGGAAGTTCGGTCTTCATTAGTCTGTCCATCACGACCCTCGTCCGCTCTACCACAGTGAATTACGGCCGGTTGGCGGAATTCATCACGCCCTATAATGAGAATTTGCAGGGCGCTATCGCTTTAGGCGCTGCTGACCCAGGGGCTGCGGATGGGCTTGCTAGAATCAGCGTCGCCGTTGCAAAGCAGGCAGGAATGCTAGGGTTTTTGGATGCCTTCACGCTCTACACTGCCGCTTGTTTTGCGGTCTTTTTGATGATCCCATTGTTTCGGATCCGTACTGCGGCGTAATCGCACCCTGTCTTCTGGGCGCCATGGGCTCGCCAAACGGGTTTGGGCGCACTATTTTACGATTCGGTTCGATGCATGGGCGGCAGTTCTGCCCACAGGAGAAGCTTAAGATGGATCATGTGAGCAACGCTAAGGCAGACGCGGCAGTCGCCGAGAGCGCCGAAACTGGCCGTCCAAGCCGCACGGAAGCTGAGGCTGCTGTGCGCACGCTGCTCCGCTGGGCCGGTGACGACCCGACCCGTGAGGGCCTGATTGATACACCAAGCCGCGTCGCCCGCGCCTGGGAGGATTTCTTCTCAGGCTATGAGATCGATCCGATCGACGTGCTCGCACGGACATTCGAAGAAGTTGATGGCTATGATGAAATCGTGCTGATGCGCGATATTCGCGTGGAAAGCCATTGCGAACATCACATCGTGCCAATTATCGGCAAAGCGCATGTTGCGTATCTACCGAACGAACGCGTTGTTGGCATCTCCAAGCTGGCACGTGTCGTTGAAGTGTACGCCAAGCGCCTGCAGGTTCAGGAAACCATGACGGCACAGGTCGCCAATGCGATTGAAAAAGTGCTGGAGCCTCGCGGCGTTGCCGTATACGTCGAAGCGCAGCATCAGTGCATGACCACCCGCGGCGTTCACATGCCCGGCGTCGACACGGTGACCACCAGCATGCGCGGCGCCTTCCGCACGGACCCTGTTATGCGTAGCGAATTCTTCCAACTTATCGGGAAGTAGGGCTGAGCGGCGACGATGTTGCGTCGCCGTATTGCGCACTAAGTATGAATTTGTTATGCTGTCCGGATGCCCTCACGCAGAACATTTTCGCTAGGCAGCCATTTCGATGGCGTCATTGATTCACAGCTAGCGGCTGGACGTTTTGACAACGCTTCGGAAGTCGTGCGCGCGGGATTGCGCCTGCTTGAGGATTATGAGGCGCGAATGTCTCGCCTTCGTCAAGACATTGCAAAAGCGGATGCGCAGATTACGAATGGCGAGGGCATTGCCGTTAGTGATTCGAGAGCGTTTGCGAATGACATTGTAGGACGAGGGCGTGCGCGATTGAACCAAGAACAGTAATCTACGCACCTGCGGCTCGGGCGGACCTTGATCAGATATTCGACTATATCGCTAGTGATAATCCGGTCAGAGCTGAGTCTTTTGTGCGCGAAATTGTTGAGCATGTTGCGCAGATTGCGGCGATGGGTGGCGGCGTTTCAAGAAGCTATGTCAGTCACGGATTGTTCGCAATCGTGCACGGCCGCTATGTGATTTATTTTCGCCAAACGAAGGATGCCATCCAAATTCTCCGAATTTTGAATGGTGCAAGGGATGTATCGGGACTGCAATTTGATGGCTAACCCGTTTGCGTGCCTTAATCCCGCAGTTCCGCGCAGGCTTTCTGGATGCGCTCGCCGCCTCGGATCAGGTCTTCTGTTGATGCAACGAAGCTGGCGCGGAAGTAGGGGCTGAGGCCATAGGCGGCACCCTGGACGACGGCGACGCCTGCGTGATCAAGCAAGTACATCGTGAAATCTGTATCGGTCTCAATCCGCTTGCCGTCTGGCGTCAGCTTGCCGATGGCACCGGCGCAGCTGCAA
>Ga0181597_10006565_pt1 | contig 10804 bp, 5 predicted proteins | sample 041ome_5_FD_148647 | JGI IMG/M metagenome (GOLD analysis project Ga0181597, IMG submission 148647) | Coastal salt marsh microbial communities from the Groves Creek Marsh, Skidaway Island, Georgia - 041403US metaG (spades assembly) | ecosystem: Environmental > Aquatic > Marine > Intertidal zone >... | reverse complement strand
CCCACCGGTTTGTACTTGCTCTACGGCGTCGAATAACGAGGTTATTTTCTTCGTCGGCAACGAGCGTTGAACAGCGCTTTGTTCCATGGCGTTAAAACCAGTCTCGTTCCCCGGGGGCGAAAACGACGGCGGTGACGCGAACGAACTCCAGCCCTCCGTGGTATTCCCTTGATTTTGTTGTTGTTGTTGATTCATGATGTTGTTACTCGTATTCTCGTCTTCAAACAGACCGCCAAACAAATCCGGCGACTTCTCTCTAAACTTTGGTTCCGGCATCGACGCGTTCTCTCTTCCGCCTCCTCCTCCTCCTCCTCCACCTCTATCGTCATCACCGAGATCATCACCCATCCAAATTTTATCCACCAACGCCGCTTTCACGAACCCTTTTATCTTGTTCGTCTCGTTGCTCTCCGGTTTCGGAAACCTCCCCTCGTCGTACTTCCCTCTCGCGAAATATCTTCTCCTCGCTCTCTCGTTGCTTCCACTCTCGACGAACGCGTCCACCTCGTCCGGCGTAAACGTGCTCGCGCTCACGCTCTTCACGCGAAACCCAAACTCGCGAAAAACTCCCGCGCATCTCGTGCACACAAAAATCCAAAAGTTCGTGCACGCGTACTGCGGCGCCAGCGACCCGGGCCCGGAGCACGTCAAACACGTCTTGTTCTCGGGAAGCTTTCGGATGGATTTGATGCACTCTTCGCACTTGTCCGCCTGTAGCTTCTTACTCGTCATCGCGAGAACTTTCGCTTTATCCCACCTAGACGTCTGTTTCATTCTCTTTTCTCTCTCTCTCTCTCTCTATATATATATATATAATTCTAATCGCGTGCGTGTTGTTATCAGTATCGCGCGCGAGTGTGGCGTTCTCTTTCTTCTTCTTTTTCTTTCGTCGGTTGACTTTTTTGCATCATTTTTTGTTTAGGGTTTTTGTGCGATTTCCCCGCCAAAAATTTGAATTTTCTCTCGGAGAGATCCGACGTCCCGTCGACAGATTTTCTGCGCGTTTTGAGTACGCACATAAAGTATTAATCATCGAAGAGTCGCCCGGGCGTCATGGACAACAACCCGCAGCAGCAGCAGCAGCCGGCGCTCCCTCCTCTTCCGCCGGGCACGCCCGGAAGTAACGATGGTACTAATAAGAATAACACTAAAAACGCCCCTCCGTTGGGCCATTTGCGTCGCATCGAGCTCGAAAATTTCAAGTCGTACAAAGGAAAACAAATCATCGGCCCCTTTAAAAAGTTCACCTCGATCATCGGGCCGAACGGGAGCGGGAAGTCAAACTTGATGGACGCGATTTCGTTCGTGTTGGGCGTGCAGTCCGCGCAGTTGCGAGGGTCTACGCTGAGAGATTTGGTGTACGCGTACGACGTGCAAGATTCAAAGGAGAAGAGGCACGCGAGCGTGAGTTTGATTTACGTTTTGAACGACGACGAAGACGACGACGACGAGGAAGACGACGAAGACGAGGAAGAAGAAGAAGAAGGAGAAAAAGAAAACCCGAAGAAATCGTCGTCAGGATTACCACCGAAAAAGAAGAGCAAGAGAGCGGAGAAGACCGAGGTGAGGTTTTCGCGAACAATCTCCAACTCTGGATCCTCCGACTATAAAATCGACAACAAGACGGTTACGTTTGAAGAGTACGCCGATAAGTTGAAACAGTTTGGCATCCTCGTGAAGGCGAGAAACTTTTTGGTGTTTCAAGGCGACATCGAAGCCGTGGCGCAGAAATCGCCGAGAGATTTGACGCAACTGTTCGAACAGTTGAGCGGAAGCGACGAGTTGAAGCAGGCGTACGTCGACGCGCAGTTGAAAGTGAAAGAGGCGGAGGAAGAGAACGCGGTCGTTTTCGGGAAGAAGAAGACGCTGATGAGCCAGAGAAAACAGATCAAAGAGCAAAAAGACGAGGCGGAGAGGCACATGAAGCTTGTGGAAGAGTTGAAGGAGTTAAAGACGGATCGAGCGATGATGAAATTGTTTCATTTGGACGAAGGGATCAAGACTATGCAGGAGGAGAAATTGAAGATTGTGAAAAGTCGGGACGCGCACGACGAAAAGAACGAGGCGAATAAAGTCGAATTAGAGGAGAAGAAGAAAACAAAGGCACAGTTGGCAAAAAATGCACTCGTGGCAGAGAAGAAGATGAGCAAGTTGAGAGAGGAGCTGTCGAAAGCGACGCCGAAAATGGTCAAATCGAACGAAAGTTTGCAAAGAAACAAGAAGAAATTGCAGTTGCTGCAAACAAACTTGGAAAAGACAAAAGAGGATAAAGATTCTCGCTCGCAAGACGTGGCAAAGTTGGAGAAGCAGTTGGAGGAAGTGAACGATGCGGAGAGATTGTACGACGCGGACCAGCTGAAGAAAGCGGAGAAGAGGTCGAAAGTAGAATTGACCGACGCGCAACGCGAAGAGTTTAACCAAAAACGCGCGGAAGCGGGTTCGAAGACGTTTAAATTCAAACGCGAACGCGACGCCGCAGAAAACAGAGCGAACGTCGACAAAGGCACGTTGGAGCGTTTAGAAGGTAAAATCGCGCAGTTGGAGAAGCGCAAATCGTTCTTGAAAGAAAACGAAAAGTCGCAAAAAGCTCGATTGAAAGAGGTTGGCGAAAAAGTGAAACTGGCCGAGTCTGATTTCAAAGCGCAAGACGCCAAGATTAAGATTTTAGCGGACGAGAAACGATCGACGAGAGCGAAAGCGGAACACTATCAAACACAAATCGACGCTCTGGCTGAGAAGTTGCGAAGCGCAAAGGCGCTGCGAAAAGAAAACGAACGCGAAATGAAAGCGACGGAGGCTATCGCGTCCATGAGATCGCTCTTCGCCGGGTGTCGCGGGAGAGTCACGGACTTGATTAAAGTGTCCAACAAAAAGTACGAGTTAGCCGTGATCACGGCGTTAGGTCGAAGTGCGGACGCGGTAGTTGTGGACGATCGCGAATCCGCGAAGGAGTGCATTCAGTATTTAAAAGACCAACGCGTCCCGGCGATGGAGTTTATTCCGCTGAAAGACATCAAGACAATGTCTGAGAACAACGAGCGCTTGCGCGAATTAGGCGGCACCGCGAAATTAGTCATCGACGTCGTGAGCTACGACAACGCGTATCACAGAGCGATGTTGCACTCGTTAGGAGACTGCGTCGTCTGCGACACGCACGCCGAGGCTAAGAAACTCGCGTACGACAAGAACAAGAAGAACGCCGGCGCGCAATTGAAAGTTGTCTCTTTAGACGGTACGAGCATCGACAAAGCCGGTAAACTTACCGGTGGAAGCTCTCAAGGATTAACGGATAAAGCGAATAGATTCACGAGAGCGGATATCGACACGTGGCGTAAAGAGAAAGAAAAGTTGGAAACGGAAATGTTAAAATTGAAATCGGTCCAACAAATCATCAACGAGGAGAGCGCCGTGTACTCTCAAAAGCAAAGACACGAACGCGATTTGGCGAATTTAAAAGAAGATTTTAAAGACGTCGAGGCGAAATTGAATCGCTTTCAAGACGAATTGACTTCAATTGACGACGCGTTGGAACCGTTAATTCCCGAACGCGCGGCGACCGAAAAATCTATCAAAGAGTTCGAGGCGAAAGTTGTAGAGTTGGATAGGAAAATCCACGACATTAGCGACGAAATATATGCGGAGTTTTCCAAACGCGTCGGCGTCAAAAACATACGCGAGCACGAAGAAGAACGAGAAACGAGGCGAAAGAAACAAGCGGAAGCTAAAGCAGAGTTTGCGTCGCAACGCGCACGCGTCGTGGAGTTGCTTGATTACGAAAAATCACGCGACAACGACACGGCCATCAAACGCCACGAGAAAGATATCGAAAAGTGCGAAAAGGAAATCACAACTTTGGAAACGGAATTGGAAAAACTCAATCAAAGCACGGCAGAGATGAAGACAAAGTTGAAAGAGCTGGACGGAGAATTGAAACGCGCGAAAGACGACGCGAGAAGCGTCGAACGCGAATTGCAATCTCTGAAAGAGCTCAACGCGGAAGCCAACGACGAACGCGAACGATTTTCGAGATTGATCAATGCCAAGAATAACCACTTGGACGCGTTGAGAGGTTCGAGGTTGGACGTTTTGAAAAACGCGAGCATGGAGTTGTTGGAAATCCCACGAGCCGCGCAACTCGCGGATGGCTATTCCGGTGCCGCGAAAAAGAAGAAGAAGAAGAGTTCAGGTTCGCGTAAGAGAAAAAGCGGCGACGGAGAAGGAAACGAGGACGACGAGGACGACGACAGAGACGACGAGGACGACGAAGACGCCATGGACGTGGATGCGCCGAGAAGTGAGTACGATACGGACGAAAATTACGCGGTAGACTACTCGGACTTGAAACCCGAGTTGCGCTTAGCCATCGATCAGGCGCAAAGAGACCGCCTCGATGCAGAAATGCGCGACGAGTGCAACGAACGCGCGGCAACTTTAGAAAAGCTCGAGCCAAACATGAAAGCGCTCGAACAGTACGATCAAATTCTCGAAAAGGAAAAACAACAAGCGATTGAGATTGAGAATGCGCGACAAAAGATGAACGCGTGTCAAATCAGCTTCCGAGAGATTACGGAGGAGAGAACGGCTCGATTCAGAGCCGCGTTTGAACACGTCGAGAAGAGAATATCGGAGACGTACCAAGAGTTGACGAAAGGTACCGCGCATCCAACGGGAGGTCAAGCGTTCTTAACGCTCGAAAATTACGACGAGCCGTTCTTGGGTGGCGTGAACTTCACCGCCATGCCTCCGTCCAAGCGTTACCGCGAGATGGAGATGCTATCGGGAGGCGAGAAAACCATCGCGGCTTTGGCGCTGCTCTTCGCGATTCACTCCTATCGCGCGTCGCCATTTTTCGTCTTGGACGAAGTCGACGCGGCCTTGGATAAAACAAACGTCGAAAAAATGGCCAGGTTCGTTCGCTCGAAATCGTTAGGCAAAGGCGGGACGCAATCCATCGTCATTTCCCTCAAGGATAACTTTTACGACAAGGCGGAATCGTTAGTCGGCGTTTCCAGAGACCAACGCGAGGCGTGCTCGAAGGTGTTGACGTTTGATTTGACGCAATTCGCCGAGACTGCTTGATTAAGACGAGGAAAGCGCCGTTTACAAAAAACAAATCTGTATACGTACGAGTACATAAATAAAAAGAGACAAAAGTTGTGGTTGTAAATCTAAATTCTAAACGAAGAAGCCCCAACACTATTAATTATTAATTCTTCAATATACGTTGCGCGCGCGATACTTTACACGATTTACTCGAACGCAAAACACGTCATGAACCAAAGCAAACGACAACAAGAGGAAGCGTCCCCGCTTTTAAACGAGAAAGCAACCTCTTCCTTCTCTTCTTCTTCGTCGAGAAGATCGACGTGGTTGAGAGTTGGTGGCGTCGTCGCGTTAGGAGCCGCGGGGTCCATTTTCGCCATCGCTCGAAGCGAGAGCGCGTCTTCTTCGCTCTTCTTCTTGGGAGGAAGTAATAACGCGGAGGAAAGAGCGAGACTTAAACCGCCCGCTCCGACGCGAGGGTCGCTGCGCAGCAGCAGCAGCAAACTCGGCGCCGCCGCCGCCGTCGAAGAAAATGTTCTCAAGTTGGGCACCGGGTGTTCGCCGTTGCAAAAGTTTTTACCATTCAACGACGACGCGACGAAAAACTTTCACGACGTTGTCGGTGCTCGCATCGCGACGAAAACGATGAGCAACGATTTTCGTTTCGAGAACGCTCTGGAGATGCAACCCGGGAGCGAATGCGGCACGTTCGAAGTTCCTCTGAGCTCGGTGGCTGGCATGGCAGCCGGCGAAGAGTTTGGGTTTTATCTGTACTCCAAAACGAACTCAACTTTTGATATCAACCAACGCGCGGATATCGGCTGCGGGAGCGAAGGAGACGTTCGTTGCCCGGTCGCGGAATCGCCTTCGCCGCTCGCCGAGATGCAGTGCACGCAAGCGTACCAAAACGCGGGAAATGTGTTTTACAATCGCGTGTTCGACGGAGCGACGTTGAGCTACAACTGGGGAACGTGCGACGAGGAGTGCTCGGTGAAGAATCCGCAGTGCCCGGTCGAAGAAACCTCCACCGCAACCGCCGCGTTAGCGACGTGCAACGGCGGAGGTGTTTACACCAGCAAGCAAGGCAATAAAGAATACAAATTCTGTTTCGATCGCACGGGACAAACTTGGGACCAAGCGCACGCTTTTTGCGCGGGGAACAACGCTCGTTTGATCGCGCCGGAGTTTGGCGAATACAGCGCAGCCGTCGACGAGATTTGCAATAAAGAGAAGAGCTGGGATTGCACGTGGTTGGATTTGAAGTGCGACGGCTCGGACACGTCGTGCGACCAAAAATTCGACGACTGGGCGTGGCTTGGAACTAGCACGCCTCTCACCCAAACCACCAATAAATTTTATTGGGATACAATGTCTAATCCCAAGACGATATACGGCGGAAGCCCGGGAGAGAAGTGCGCGCATTGGTGGTATTCTTCTAATTGGGGAGGCGTCTGGGGACCGCAAGGGTGTTCGTCGAAGTACTACGGCGCGATGTGCCTCATGGAACCGGCTGAATTGAATCACGTGGTCGTACCTGAACCAGTTCCTGCAGCGCTCTACGAGGAACCGAAGTGCGAAGGCGGTGAGGTCAAAACGAGCGGAGGCTACGAGTTCTGCTACGGATCAAAGGGCAAAACGTGGGAACAAGCCGAAGAGTTCTGCGAAGGTAACAACATGCACCTCGTTGAACCCACGTCCGAAGCGTACTCGGCTGCCGTCGATGCTGTCTGCGGTCACGATTGCACGTGGTTGAACTTGAGATGCGACGGCTCGAATCAATCGTGCGACACGAGCTTCGACGATTGGTCCTGGGTCAGCGCGAACACTAAACTCGCCGACGGTAAAAACAACTTTATCATGGGTAAGGACAACACCATTTATGGTGGCGCACAAGGAGAAACGTGCGCCCATTGGTGGTACAATGCAGGTACGAAGTCAGTATGGGGACCGCAATATTGCTCATCCACGTACTACGGCGCGCTCTGCTTGATGAAAGAACCATCGGCGGCTCAATAATGATATAAAGCAGGTTGGCTTTAACAGATGACAAACTTTGTATGAACACACAAACGTGCCAGTTACCTCGAAGTAGGTACCTGATTCGCGTTGCGTTCATGATAATACTAATATGATAATAATACTACGATAATTTATAATAACGACACGAAGATGTCGAAGAAATGCTATTCGAAGAGATAATAATAATGAAGAGATAATAATAGCTTCCATTCGCGAAGGATTCGCAGCTTGCTGCAAGTTCGTCACATTGGTATGATTTGAGTATATAACTGCTCGAAGAAGAGTTCTACGTAAGCTTCGAAGGTTTCTTTGAATGTAAATATAGGTCAATCTAATTTTTTAAGAGTCATTAATGAAGAATATAGCACCAGGTACTACCGTAACATTTCCGTACATAACAAACCAGTATTGTTGTTTTCTTCACGCCGCATTTGCTTTTGTTTTCCTATAATTTGTTATTCCCTACTTCTTTCCACCACCGCCGAACGGGTTCGGTAGACTCTCTTTGAACTTATCGAACGTACTCTTTACCGCTCCGACGCCTTTATTAACCTGACTCGTTGCCGCGTACGCGTTGTAAAAAGTGTTTTGAATGTCCTCGCCTTCTGGTCTTCGTTGCATCGCGCCGACTTGACTAAATTTCCCATCTTTATCCGTCATTAAGATTCTCCACGGCGTCCCGCTCGGCGCGCCACCTAAGACGCACTTAAACACAGCGCCACCGGCGTTTTGGCCGAACACCTTATTCTCAATTTGTAACGGCAAATACGAGTACACCACCGAGAATTGATTCTTGAACTTCTCCGTCTCTGAAATTGAATCCACGTCTTTCCCGCTCGCTATGATTTCCGATTTATAAATATCTCCTCCATCACCGGCGTGCATCCACTCGGCGTTTACCAATACAATCGCTCGCGCAGGGTTAATTTTCTTCGTCAACTTCACCGCCTCTTCAACTTCATCTTCTCCAAACCCGACCAAATATACCGCCCCGGTCTTTTCGCTCGCGACGGTGAAATCCGCCTCTTTCTCCATCGCTTCCACGAGCGAGAACGTTTCCACTCTGTCATTCTTTTCATTACTTATCCTCGCCGCTTCTCCGTCCGCGTACACCACGCTCGCGCCTTCCTCATCAAATCCTAAAAGAGACAACGCCATATCCGCCGTCGAGGACGCGGATGCGTCCATCACCGGTAATTCCACGCATAAAAATTGGCCTCTTTTGGCCACTTGTTTTCGCATCGCTCGTTTTTTGCTCGAATTTTTCTTCTTCTTTCCATCGGAAACGAGACGTTCGATCGCGGTCGAACACTGCGAAAACGCCTCCTCTTTCGAGTTTGGAGGATCGTAGATGCCTTCTCCCAGAGCTGCTCGCGTCGTGGTCTTTCTCCCGTCGTCGCATCTCATCGGACGACGCTTTTGTCTTTGGATAGTAATATTTCGCCGACGATGCTGACGATGCGTCGACGACGACGATATCAACAAAGAAGAAGAAGAAGAAGAAGAAGAAGAAGACGTGGACGCAATCATCATCATCGCTTTTTATGAGAAGACGAGTTATATATAATCTCAAACTGGCGCGCGTGGTCTTCTCGATGAAAGTGTGTGTTGTATGTGTGTTCGTGTGCGTTTTGGAAACTGCGGACAAATGGATATTTTTTTTTATTACACTTTTTGCATATCGACGCTCTCTCTCTCTCTATCTTCTCTTTTCTATCTGCCTTCTTTAGCGATGTTCACCGGATTCGTCGGGTCTTTCTTCCACATTTTACTCAACAACTCGTCGTACTGACTCTTTTTCAACCCCGGTCGATCCTCTTTCAATCCCGGTAACTCTCGCTCCTCGAAGGCCATGTAGGCGGCCTTCATCGATACCGGTTGCGTTTTCTTCGCGATGTCCAATCCGGTCAACTCTTTGACCGCCTTGTCGATGGTACCCCCTGCATTTGTCGCGTCTAGAGCCGCGCGTTCTCTGTTTGTATTTTCGATTTGGTCGACGTCGACGTACGACTCCGCTTCTTTCTTCGCGGCAAACTTCGCCTTCAACCGCGCCTTGGCATCCATCGCTTTGTTTTGTTCGATTTCGAATTTTGTCAGTTTTTTATTCGCGGATGCTTTCTTCTGCCCGAATGTCGCCATCTCTTCCTCCTCCAATTTCGCCAATCGTCTGCTCTCCGCCTTCCTTGCCGCTTGTTCGTCCTCTCTCTCCATCTCCGCGTCGCGTTTTTTATCTCTTTTCGTTTTCGGGTTTTCGTGGCCGGCGAATTTCGCATCTTCGGCGGCTTTCTTGTCTTTTGCCGCTTTCGCGGCTGCTTGTTCCGCTTCGCGATTCGCTTTGGCTTCTCGGCGGATGTTTGCAGTTCCACCCATTCTTGTTATTAATATTGTTGCGCCGCGCGATGATGTGGTGTCTCGATGTTATGAAAAAAGCGTGTGTGTGTGTGTGTTTTGAACGAAGAGAAGAATGAAGAAGTTTTTCCCTAAAAAGGGAACTGTTTGTGTGTGTCAGTGCGTGCGCGAGCTAAGTATCCGTTGCTACAATTGAGACGCCTTTCTTTTCCATCGCCGCTCTCGCTTCCTCGCGCGAGTCGCCGAGACCAACCGCTCGCGTCAAATCTTCCAAAACGACCACCGTGTCGAAGAGTTCGCGCGCGTCCTCCGCGGTGAAGCGAACGCAATAATCGAAAGCGACGCCGACGACGATGCAATCCGTGATTATGCGCGTTGGTGCACCGTCACCATTACTATTATCGTTATTATTCGATGAGTACGACGACGACGACGATAATTCTAATCCTTTATTCACGCCGCGAATATACTCGCCCAACCCAGTCTCCGTGCGTTTATCGTTTTCCACAAACGCCGAGTACGAATCCACGCGTTTGCGGAAGCCTTTCCGAATGACTTTCGCCGAAGCCGGGACTCGAATTTTCTCGTGGAACTCCGCGCCTTTCGTGTTTTGCACGCAATGGTCCGGCCATAACGTAGTCGTTGTTTTAGTTGTCGTATTCTGTTCGTCGTCGTCAATTTCGACGACATCGAACGGTTTCTTCCCTCGATGTTCGCTCGCGAACGAGTGGTGTTTCGGACAGTGCCAGTCTTGCGTGAAAATCACCAAATCCTTCTCCGCGGTCATGATGTCGACTAAATAGTTCACATCGTCGATGATTTCCTCCGCGTTAGCGACGGACAACGCGCCAGACGGAAGCATGAAGTCGTTTTGGACGTCCACGACGATCAGACACAGCGTTTTGTTATTCGTGTTATTCGTATTCCTCCGCGCGTTCACGAAATCTCTAAGAATCCCTTTTCGCCTTTCCTCTTCTTCTTCTGGAGTAGTCATTTGTTTACGTGTATATATATTCTCTCTCTCTCTCTATCTCTTCTGTTCTTTTTCCTTCTCTCTCTCTCTCTCTCCCTTTTGATGAGAACGACAGAGGAGGCGCGACCGAAGTTACGAAAGGTGTTGTTCGTGTGCGTGATGGGTGTTTTGTGGTGTTTTTATAACGACTTTTCCCCTATCGGGTTTAGGGTTTTGGGTTTAGGGTTTCACACCCTAAACACATTTTGTGGTAAAACGAGATCTCCGATTGATTATCCACACGGATATACTTCAAAAACGCCGCACAACACGCTAACGAGTGTCGGGTGTCAGAAGAGTTCAAAGGAGAAGAAAAACGAATAGAACACATGGCGTCTAAAAACAAGAAATTCAACGTCAAGCACATGGGCGGGAACGTCG
>Ga0181597_10006561_pt1 | contig 10806 bp, 11 predicted proteins | sample 041ome_5_FD_148647 | JGI IMG/M metagenome (GOLD analysis project Ga0181597, IMG submission 148647) | Coastal salt marsh microbial communities from the Groves Creek Marsh, Skidaway Island, Georgia - 041403US metaG (spades assembly) | ecosystem: Environmental > Aquatic > Marine > Intertidal zone... | reverse complement strand
GTTATTAATATCTTCTTCATTTTATTAATAAATGTTGATTTGCATGAATATAGTCATTGTAATACTGAGCCTTACCACTTAATAGTTGATTAAAAAATCTAGACTCAGTAATAATTTTTTTTGGTCTATCATTAAAAAAATTTGTTGGAGGATCAATTATTCTGTAATTAAAATTAATATACTTTCGAAGTATTTTGACCATACCTTCTCTTGATAAATTTTCAGGGCCACTAAAATTTATAAGCTTATGATTAATACTATCAAAATTAAATACTAAAGAACAAAGACCTTCAACAACATCATCTAAACAAACTATATTTCTATTTAAAAATTTATAAACACTTGCCTCTCGAGATTTTATCACACAGTCTTTTATGTAATTAATAAATGAATCATGACTAGAGTATACATATGAAAGCCTTGTAACTTTGAATAAATCATAATGTTTTAGAAAATCTTCGATTAATAATTTTAGTGTGCCATAGAGACCAATGGGATTAGTTTCAGATAGCTCATCACATACCTTTTGCGTATTTCCATAAACACAATCACTTGAAATAAAAATTATTTTTATTTTTTGCTTAATTAAATTTTCAAAAAGCAGTTTTGTATTTAAATAATTTATCTTTATATAATCTAAAATTTGATTTGACTGAACCGTGGGTGATGAGTTTGCAGCCAACATAACAAAAATTGAATCTTTATGAAAAGAAATATTTTTTAAATCAGAAAGATTTAATGATGAAAGATCCAAAAAAATGTCGCTCTCTCTTGATCTACCAACACAAATTAGGTTTTGCTTACTATTGATATTGAGAAGAATTTTGCCTCTTAATATTTTTCCTAAATATCCAGAATAACCATATAAATAAATTTTCATAGCTATATAATATAACTTTTATAATATAAATTAATAAAATTAATAAAATTAATAATAATCTGTTATGCATGAATCAGCTCTCAAAGCTTGTGAAATATTCTTAAAAACATATTTTCCAAACAAAAAAAGGAATTTAAAGCAAAATGTACTAGATATTGGTGCATTAAATGTCAATGGCTCACTTAAAGACACAATTCTAAATCATAAATTAAATTACACTGGAATTGATGTAGTTGAAGGTAAGGGAGTTGATGTTGTTATGAAAGATCCATATAAAATACCCTTCCCAGATAATTATTTTGATGCATCTTTATGTTCATCTGTATTTGAGCATACTGATTTTTTTTGGATATTACTTCTTGAAATCGCAAGAGTAACAAAACCAAGTGGCTTAATTTATGTAAACGCCCCAAGTAATGGCTTCTTTCATCAACACCCAGTCGATTCATACCGGTTTTATCCAGATAGCGGTTTATCGCTTACAAGGTGGCTAAACTTTAATAATTTTAATTCATTCTTACTTGAATCCTTTTTGAACAAAAAGACAAAACATGGAAATGACAAAGTATGGACTGATTTTGTAATGGTTTTTTTAAAAGATAAAAATTATAAAAAAAATTATAGAAATAGAGCTTATAAACTAATAAAAAAATCAGCATATATCATTGAAAATGAAAAATCGTTACAGAAAAAAAATATTAATATTTTTGATTATCATCAAAATGAAATTTTAAATAAAAAATTTCAAGAGATTGAAAAAGAATTAAACAAAATAAAAAATAGTTTTATTTATAAAATTATCAAATTTTTAATAAAATAAATTATGCTTTTTAAAATAAAAGTAAGTTCCCATCATGCAACCTGCCCAAAGCCCGTGATCTCTTAGTACCATCCCAACATAATCATCCATAATTGGTATAAAAGACAATAAAATAATGCCACCATAAAATATAATATTTCTTTCTTTATTATGGATGAGTTGGAGTGTTTTCAAATAAAACCAAGCAGCTATGCCAAACAAAGCTATATCCACTCCATGGGCGACCACTTGCAAATGTAAATTTGTAAGTTTATAAAATACCGCTATCAGGATGCTAAAAAATGGCCAAGGATATCGGGCCAAACCCTCTTTCCAATCTCCCTCCGCTATCAAATAAGCCTGTTTTAAATAGAGCAGGCCATCCCGATTGATCTGACCGTCTTGAATATAAACGGACCAGAAAGCCACAAACATTATCACTAGCCACATCGGCCACAGTGAAGATAGTTTCTCTTTTACTAATTCAAAATATTTCATTTAAGAGTAAACCTTCCATGCATCGCGACACAAATCTTCTAAAGATAACTTTGAAGACCAATTGAGATGATTTTTTATTTTATCGACCTTGGCGTAGCAAGTTGCAATATCCCCATCACGTCTTGGTTGAACTTGATAAGGAATCATCACTTGATTAACCATCTCAAAAGCCTTCACCATTTCTTTAACAGAATATCCTTTACCACAGCCCACATTATAAATCTCACAACCAAAAGTATCATCGATTAACGCAGCCCAATGCGCCTCAATTAGATCCATCGCATGGATGAAATCCCTTATCCCAGTCCCATCTTTAGTCTCGTAATCCTCACCATAGATATTCAAGTGAGGATATTTTCCTGTTGCTACACCTAAAATGTAAGGCATCAAATTATTAGGCACGCCATTGGGTTTCTCACCAATAATGCCTTTGTAAGAACCTACCGGATTAAAGTAACGTAATAATGTCGCTGAAGCTGTCTTAAAGTATTCGTCATTTAAAAAAAGTTGTTCAACTTGAGCTTTAGTTTCGCCATAAGGATTAAAAGGCTGGACTGGATGATCTTCATCAATCGGTAAATACTGAGGGTCGCCATAGACCGTGGCACTGGATGAAAAGATGACATTTTTAATCTCTTGCTCTTTGATACATTCAATTAGATTCTGTGAACCTACTAAATTATTCTCAAAATAAAGATCGGGATGAGCAACCGACTCTGCGACTGATTTCAATCCCGCAAAATGAATCACGGCACTAAATTGATGTTCCTTAAAAAATTGCTTTAATTTGTTTTGATCGCGAATATCAACATTAAAAAAGGGAATAGTCACTTTAAAATATTTTTCTAAGGTTTGTAAATTTGAGAGGTCGCTATTGCTCAGATTGTCCATCACCACCACATCGACCCGTTTTTCTAAACAGAGGGCGACCATGTGCGATCCTAAAAAACCGGCACCGCCGGTAATTAAAATTGGATGGTTAAACTGTTTAGACTCGACCTCACTCATCACTTATTCGGACAACACTTTCATGAGGTACTGGCCATATTGGTTTTTGAGCAACGGTTTGGCTAACTCTTCTAATTGTGAGGCGCTAATCCAACCCTGACGAAATGCGACCTCTTCCGGGCAGGCCACTTTCAAACCCTGTCGGTTTTCGATGGTGGAGATGAACTGACCGGCATCCAACAGTGAGTCATGCGTGCCGGTATCCAGCCAGGCGTAGCCCCGATCCATGATCTCGACACTTAAGCTTCTTTGAGTGAGATACAGTTTATTCAAATCCGTAATTTCCAGCTCCCCTCGGGGTGAGGGTTTAAGGCTCTTGGCTAAACTCGCCACCTGCTCATCGTAAAAATAAAGGCCTGTGACCGCGAAATTCGATTTTGGTCTGCTAGGTTTTTCCTCAAGAGAAATCACTTGGTTGTTATCATCAAATTCAGCCACGCCATAACGTTCCGGGTCGTGCACGTGGTAGGCAAACACCGTCGCACCGTTTTCACGCCGATCAGCGGACTGGAGTAATTCTTGCAGATCATGCCCGTAAAAAATATTGTCGCCTAAAATGAGCGCCGATGGATCGTTACCAATAAATTCCTCACCTAACAAAAAGGCTTGGGCTAATCCGTCCGGACTGGGTTGAACCTTATATTTAAAATTCACGCCCCACTGCGACCCGTCTCCCAATAAAGATTCAAATCGGGGTGTGTCTTCGGGTGTGGAAATAATCAAGATGTCTCTCATACCGCCGAGCATTAAAGTCGTTAAGGGATAGTAAATCATCGGCTTGTCATAGACAGGGAGGAGTTGCTTGGAGATGGTCTGCGTCACCGGATACAGCCTTGTGCCTGAGCCTCCTGCCAAGATAATGCCTTTACGCTTCATATCTTTCCTCCACATTAAACCTTAAATTTTCATCTCTGACCGCTGTTTGATACTCGCCCGCTCGCCTTGGGTCAGGGCGAAGTGTTGGAATTTGATATTTTTGTTAATCAACTATCATTTTCCTTAATTAAATTTGCAATCTTTACCCCTTCCCTAATTGCATAATTCGTTCCTCTATCTTCAGGATAAATCTGAGCCATTGTAGATAAAAAAAGATTTTTATAAGGAGTATTCATCGAAGGAATTAATTTTGAATAATTTTTCACAACAATCGGTTGTGAATATTTTGATTTCCATATGTCGTACTTAACAATCCATTCGCTGCTAAACTCAGGAAAAACTTTTTTGATGAATTTCATGGAAAATTTTAAAAAGTCTACCTTATTCATCTTAAATAACTGATCAGATGTTTCAATATATTTTGACAAGTACACTATATGCGATCCGTATTCGTCTTTATCTTCAAAATTGGTATGTTCAATAATACCAACAAATGGAAAGCTGGCATCATTTACATTTAACCAATAAGTTGAGGATAATGATTTTTTTAATTGGAGAACCAAGCAAATATTGCCAATGTAATCAATCTTGGAAAGCTCTTCTATGTATGAGTTTGAGGAAAAATTAGAAATAATATTTTTATATTGTGGTAAATGGCCAGTGAATAAAACTTTGTCAACAATAATTTTTTTTTGATCAATACAAACACACCACTTTTCCTCGTGAGGAATAATCTTACTCACATGAGAATTAAGAGTTACTGTGCCATTTTGATCTTTTATTTTCTGAGCTAAAGCATGAGCTATTCTTTGGAATCCTCCTTTTAAATAATAAAGATGCTCGGATCCTGTTTTATCTCTACTGCTTCCACGTAATTTTAATTTATTCCACATCCATACTGCAGATACCTTGTCAGCAAAACTCCCAAACTTTCCATCAAGGAGTGGTTTCCAAACTGTTTGAAATATTTTTTTACCGCACATCCTTTTTAACCATTCGTATGAAGTATGATCTTCCAGCTTCATCCAATTATTTATTCTTCTAACATACAAGGTAAATAAACCTAATCGGATACGATCAAAAAAAGATATGGCTTTGAATTTTAGTAAGTCAAGTGGGGTAGATAAACGATAATGATTATTAGCATAATACATGCCAGTATTCGAATTTTTTTTAACTAAATAATTTGACAGTTTCAGTTCTTGCACAAGATCAAGGGCGAATTGGTCATTACTAAACCAGTGATGATAAAACTTATCAAGCTGGGTATTGCCAACCTTGTAGGATGATGCCAGACCTCCTAAGTACTCATCCTTTTCGTAAACATGAATATGGTAATCCTGATTTTTAGATAAGTGATATGCTGCTGTCAATCCAGTAATACCAGCACCAATAATACAGATTTTTTGCTTTTCTCTTTTTTTCATATTTATATCGTCTGTTATAAAACCATCTTATACGTATAAAGCTTATTCAAGGTATATTGATAAACAAATACAACAAAGTAAGAGATAAAGCTTGTTAGAATGAAGTTATTAAAAAAAATTGATAATGTTAACAAAACAAAGAAATGCCCAACAAATAGACCTGATAGGTGAATAAAATATTTCTTCATTAAGCGTATCCATGGCTGATCATTTAATTTAAAGTTGAATTTATAATTTAAATAAAAGTTTAAAAAAATCCCAACATGACCAGAAGTAAAGTATGCTGTGGTTTGACTGGTATTTAATAATTTAACTAAAAAAATTAATACCAACCAACCCAAGCCTGCTGTAAACACTCCTATCGACACATATCCAAACAAATGTCTAAGATTAAAAAGTGAATTAAATTTTTTTACATCCAGATCGGTTTTTGGGGTTGGTTTAACTGATGTCATCATCGTCTAACTTAATATAATTTGGTCTATTTTTTACTTGAAAATGTATCTTACTAATGTACTCACCAATAACGCCAATTGCGATCAACTGAATAGAACCTAAAAATAATACGGAAAACATAATAGCTGTCCAACCAATCAACCATGAGTTGGTGAAAAAACGCATATATAAAATGTAGACCAAAGTAAGGAAAGCCAAACATAATGTGATTAGACCTAACAAACTGACACATCGAAGAGGTTTGGCAGAAAAGGAGGTGATCCCAGATATTGCTAATGCTAACATTTTTTTAAGTGGGTATTTTGTCTCGCCAGCAGCTCTTTTATCTCTCTCATATTCAACACCAATCTGCCTAAAACCAACCCAAGAAATAATACCTCTTAAGTAAGGCTCGTACTCATTAGATTTTTTTATTTCACTGATAATGTTACTACTGATAAGTCTAAAATCACCAACATCCTGTGGGATTTTAAAATCAGATAGAAAATTGAGGCAGCGATAAAATAAGTATGCCGTCATTTTTTTAAAATAAGTCTCTCCTCGTCTGCTTTTCCTCACTGCATAAACAACATCGTAACCCTCTTGATATTTATCTATCATTTTTTTTATCACTGATGGTGGATCCTGAAGATCTGCATCCATAATAATAGCTGCATCAGAGGGACAATGGTCTATCCCTGCAAGGACTGCTGACTGATGGCCAAAATTTCTTGAAAGGCGAATCAATTGCACATCCGCTTTAGGAAATTTTTTTATAATATCTACCGTAGAATCAATGGATCCGTCATCAACAAAAATAAAATTAAAATCAATGGAGGGGTTCTTATTTTTTTTTAATTCATCATTAATCGCTTGAAAGGTTTTTGCAATCACCAACTCTTCATTGAAGCATGGAATAATAATAGAAACTGATTTTTTATTTTTAGTTTTCATTTTTTTTATGTAATAAACTTAAACCAAAGGCCCCATGAGAAAAGATTAGCTTATTTGAATAGTTTTGCAAGTGGTAATTAATTTTATTGATTCGTAATTGTTTGGGTTTGGTGCTTTCATTTTTGATACAAAACTCTTTAGTATTTGATTTATTGTCAATTGAAGGTAGTTCCATAAAGACTGATTTATTATCATTTATTATTTTATTTTTTTTAATTATCTGACCATCAATATAGAAGTTAAAATCTTTTAATCCGCCTTCTCCTAAAACCTTTAATCTTAATTCAATAAATGTGAGGCTTGGGTATGACGGTGAAAAAATCTCACAAACCATTAAGTTTTCTTTCAAATCATAGGTGGTTGTATTTCTGAGATTTAAAGGGGTAATTTTTTTTGCTCTATTAAGTTCATTAGCCATACTAAATTTATCCTTACTCATGAATGGGCTCAATATATATGGATACAATAAAAGCAAACATCCAATTATAAATAACAACTTTATTAAAGATAATGAAACAACTTTCTCTCCTTTAAACAAGCTTATATTTTTTAAAAGTGGCAAAATTGGCAATAAAAAAAAGGAATAAAATAATCCATAAAATAAAGCAAAAAATAATTTGTTATTGTGAAGATCTAAGAAAAAATCCTTATACTGATATGGATTATCACGCATCACCTCAAACAAACTAACGTCACTGAGATTTAAATCTACATTTCCAGCCCAAATATTCGTAATACTGACAATAAATAAAACAAAATATATTAATTGCACAAACAGGAATTGTTTAACTAAATTACTATGGTTGATGATCATATAAAGAAAGGGCAATACCAAGATGATCCACTGAGGCTGCATGGGGGTAAATAACATCAAGAATAAAAAACTAATGTATGGAAGATAAATAAAATTTTGAGATAAAAATAAATTTTTAAATCTGATACTAAATTGTAATGACAGCAGCCATAGGGTAAATAAAAGGGTAACAATGTAAGAGGGGTTAAAGCTAACATGGGTGTTCGCTGAGTTTCGATAAATAAGTGCTAAAACAGAATCTAAAAAAGCAGGATCCTGCTTAAAAATAATAAATTGAATCAATGGAATAGAAATTAAAACTAAAGCATAAAAGATTTTGTATAAAAATTTTACCCTTATTAAAGCGAGCAAAGATAATGCAAAAAGGATAGAAAAGAATTTAAAAGATAATGAAATCGACAGAATTAAAAAACATATTTTTAAATTATTCTTAATGAAATGGTGTATCGCAAATAAACATAAAAATACAATGAATATGTCGTAACCAGCAAACATAAAGATCACAAAAAAAGAAAAGGGTGAGTAAAGAAAAAGTTGAGACGACATGCCTTCTTTGTCCTGAATCAGTTTCTTCGCAATCTTATCTAATATGATGACTGAACCAATAAATAAAATGACAATTAAAAGCTTATTAAAAAGAAAAAACTCTGGTTCCACCTCAAGGCCTATGATTAAAGCTGTAGGGTCATTTAAGTTTGGATGAAATAAAAACTTTCCAAGCAAACTCCATACATAAAAAATAAAATAAGTTAGTGGGAAGTATGTGCAATTACCATGACAGTTGGAATAAAAGTTCTCGATATTTAAATTCTGGGAAAAAAGAATGGTTCCAGTTAAATCAGGGTGGTGGAAATTTAAAAAACCAAGCACAAAAAGCACTGATGATAATAAGGTAAGAATTTTACTTTTTGTAATTAACTTAGGCATAAATTATAGAATTCAATTGTTCTTGCCATGACTTAAAACTTAAATTAAAAGCCTGTTTGATCTTAACATTACTCAATACACTGTTTGCAGGTCGTTTTGTCTCAGTCGGGAACTCATCGGTTGGAATCGCATGTAAATGTTTTAGATTAAACTCAGGATTAGTCTGGCTAATTATTTCTTTCGCAAATTCGTACCAGGAGCACGACCCATCCGGCACCAGGTTATAGATGCCTGTATTTTTTTGATTTAATTTCGGAATGATGTGTTTTATTTGTTCGGCGATGAATTGGTTTGAGGTCGGAATACCCTTCTGATCAGCAACGACTTTAAGCTCATCGCGTTCCTGGCTTAACTTTTTCATGGTGAGGTAGAAGTTGTGACCGATGCTGGAATACACCCAGCTGGTTCTAAAGATATAAGTTAATCCGCCCACCTCTTGGACCGCTTCCTCACCCGCACACTTGGACTGGCCATACACCCCTAATGGTCGGGTAGGATCACTTTCCACATAAGCCCCTTTTTTTTCGCCATCAAACACGTAGTCGGTCGAGAAGTGAATGAGCGAGATATTGTATTCGCGCGCTTTTTCTGCCATCACCTTCGGTGCGTCCCGATTAATCTGAAACGCTAATTCCGGTTCGTCCTCCGCTTGGTCCACTTTCGTATACGCCGCGGGATTAATAATAAGGTCGGGTTGGTGGCGGTCGATGACCTGTCTGATTTGATCTGGATTGGTCAGGTCACAATCTTTTCGTGTTAAGCCGATCAATTCATGCTCGGTAAGTTCACGCATCAAGGCATGACCCACCTGACCATTAATACCCGTAATGAGGATCTTCATGAATAGTTTTTATTGAGCCAGTGTTGGTACTCGCCTGATTGGACATTATCGACCCAGTCGTGGTTATCCAGGTACCACTGGACCGTCTTGCGGATGCCGGTCTCAAAGGTTTCTTCCGGTTTCCAGCCGAGCTCATTAGAAATCTTGGTCGCGTCAATCGCATAGCGGCGATCGTGTCCCGGGCGATCTTTAACGAAAGTGATTTGTTCTCGATACGACTTGCCATCCTCACGGGGTTTGAGTTCGTCTAATAAGTCACACAGGGTATGGACGACTTCCAGGTTGGCCTTCTCATTCCAGCCGCCGATGTTATAGGTCTCACCCACAACGCCCTTCTCTAATACAGTTGTAATACCCTTGCAGTGATCCACTACGTAGAGCCAGTCACGCACTTGCTGTCCATCCCCATAGATCGGAAGATCTTGGTCTTGCAGGGCCTTGAGGATACACAGCGGGATCAACTTTTCTGGAAAGTGATACGGTCCATAGTTATTGGAACAATTGGTGGTGAGCACGGGTAATCCATAGGTATGATGCCAAGCACGTACCAGGTGGTCAGATGCCGCCTTGGAGGCACTGTAGGGACTGTTGGGTTCATAAGGGTTGGTCTCTGTGAATGCCGGATCGGTTGAACTTAAGGTACCATACACCTCATCGGTGGACACATGCAGAAAACGAAACTGCTTTTTGGCATCTTCACCCAAGGTATTAAAAAATGATCGGGCTTCTTCTAATAAGCGATAGGTGCCAATGATGTTGGTCTGTATAAAGTCATCCGGTCCGTGGATGGATCGATCCACATGACTCTCCGCCGCAAAATTCACGATTGCACGTGGTTGATGTTCTTGTAAAATTTTAAAGACTAATTTTGAGTCCCCAATGTCGCCCTGAACGAAAACATAGTTAGGGTTTGATTCAACTGATTTTAAATTCTCTAAATTACCCGCGTAGGTTAATTTATCTAAGGCGATGACTTTTTCGTTATTGTTGTTTAACCAATTGAGGACAAAGTTAGAGCCAATAAAACCGGCTGCGCCAGTAACGAGAATACTCATGCTTTTAGATGTAATCCTTCTTCAATGAGATCGCACAGGATGTGACCAATAAGGATATGCATCTCTTGAATCCGTGCGGTGGTATTCGATGGCACAATAATCGATTGCTGAACCAAGCTGGCTGCCTTACCACCACCCTTCCCTAGTAATCCAATGGTCTTCATGCCTATTTCATTTGCTGTTTTATAGGCATTGAGCACATTTTGGCTGTTACCAGACGTGGTGATACCAATTAACACATCACCTTTAGTGCCTAACCCCTCAACTTGCCTCGAGAAAATATGCTCATAAC
>Ga0181597_10006552_pt1 | contig 10812 bp, 5 predicted proteins | sample 041ome_5_FD_148647 | JGI IMG/M metagenome (GOLD analysis project Ga0181597, IMG submission 148647) | Coastal salt marsh microbial communities from the Groves Creek Marsh, Skidaway Island, Georgia - 041403US metaG (spades assembly) | ecosystem: Environmental > Aquatic > Marine > Intertidal zone >... | reverse complement strand
CCAGCACCTTGAGCCAGGCATCCGGCTGCATCAGGCGTTGCCACAGGTAGCTGGTGGCGTACTGGCTGTCATCCTCAGGCATCGGGTTGCCCGCGCCGCCTTCCGCACTGCCGAGGTTAAACGGCAGGAAGAAGGTGTCTTTACCCGCCAGCTTGGTGGTCATCGCCACTTCGTTCTGGCCCACGGCAAAGTGCACCAGCGCGCCGCGCTTAAAGGTAAGTAGTGGCTCGGGCTTGCGCGTGAGAGGGTCTTTTACCGGGCGGTCGTAACGGTACTGGCGTTTGGCGTTTTCTACCGACTGTTTGAACTCGCTTTTCAGCTCCAGCGTGGCGGTGGGGATGCCGTTGACGAACAGCACCAGATCCAGCCGTGGGTTGTAGCTCTGGCCACTGCTACCGGCCTCACGCGCATGGGGCGAGTAGGACACCTCCGGCACCACGCGCAGGCGGTTGCACTGGTAGCGCTTGAGGGTGTCCGGGTTCATACCGTGGTCGGGCTGAAAGCTGCACAGTTCCACCTTTACCGCCGGCAGCTTGAAGCCATGGCGCAGCACATCCAGGGTGCCGCTCTGCTCAAGCTCGCGCACCAGCTTTTGCACCAGCACATCATCCGGGTTATTCGGGTTGGCCTTGGCGAACTTGTCCCAACGCTCCGGCCAGGCGTCCCTGAAGTAACCCAGCACATCTTCGGTATACAGCGCCGTGCGCCGGTCGTAGCCGCTGGCGGTGCCGACTAGCCAGCCTTGGGCGGCCAGTGCGTCGATAATGTCCTGTTGAAACTGAGCTTCCTTGCTGTCCGCCATTACACGGCCTCTTGTGCTAATTCGGGGGCTTGGGCGCTGGCCGGTGGCTGCCAGCCGCGTACGTCGATTTTGCCGTTGACAGCGGCGGAGATAAGGGCGGAGCGGCGTTCTTTAAGCAGCTCAATCCCCTTGATGCCCTCAAGCACTAGTTGATCAAACTCTGAAAGAGCCCCTTCTAAGAACTTGGCAATTTCCAGCTGCTCATGACGACTGGGGCATGGAATAAATTGGCTTGTAACTTTGCTGCCGGTGATCAACGGTTGCGCTGACTTGTCGGAAATCTCGTTCAGATTTCTAGCATCCAAGACATGGACAAGATAATTGATATCAAATGATCTGCGATCAAAGTCGAGAATCAATGCGTTATCACTCACCCAGGCTGGTTCATAAATTTTGTGCACATTTCCACACAGAGCTCCCACTCGTCCGATGACAATTAGCGGGGGGGATACATTCGTCTGGGAGGTAAACCCCATAACACCATTGCCGCCAATAACGGGGTGCGGTTTATCGTCTTGGGCTTGGTTCTCAATTAAATCTGGAGAGATACCATCGCCGCTTTTAATTCTCGCTCTCCACTTTATCGCTAGTACTACCCAATGCGCTGGCACCTCGCCTAGCCACTCCACACCGGAGTCTTTCATCGGCACCGTGGGGTCGAGGCCTTTGGTGACGGCGTGGGAGATCACGGCCTGGCGCTTTTCCTTGAGCAGTTCGATCAGGCGCTGCTGCTCTTCGATCAGCGCGTCGGTGCCGGCGGTTTCGTGGTCGAGGTAGCGGGCGATTTGGGCTTGTTCTTCGAGCGAAGGAGTAACAACTCGAATGTTACCTAGCAATCCACGGCTAATTCTTTGCATCGTGGCACCACGTGCAAGATTGCCCGTGTGCTTGAAATATTCTTCACTGCTGAACAAATAAACGATGAATTTCTTATGGTATTTAGCGTCCGGTCTAAAAATCACATTATCTACAGAAGTGACTATTCTCCCGCCGAGGTCTGGAGTTATGCACGCTCTTCCAATCGGGTTATTCAGCCGCGAAATCAGAACATCACCCTCATAAACATCTGTACAGCCAAGTGAGTGAAACGTTTCTTCTGAAATGAATCCCGTACCTTGTTCTTTGTAGGTGCCCTCGCCAACGTTCCCTGTTGTTATGTAACGAATCCCATCAGATGAAATATCCTTGCTCTCAATCCAGTCACCATCCAAGAACAATGAGTTTCGCTCAAGCGCCATGTACTTAATGGGAGCGCTGCACCAATGCTCAGGGACAACCCCTAGCCACTCGACCTCGGAATCCTTGTAGTTCGGATACGCTGGAAACGTCATGCCGACAGCCCCTCAATCATCTGCTTGATGCGATCGGTGCAGGCTTTTAGGTCGCGGTCGATCTCGGTCAGCGGGCGCGGCGGCTGGAACACGTAAAAGTGGCGGTTAAAGGGAATCTCGAAGCCGACAATGCCGACCTCGCCGTCTTGAGCATCAGTTTTGCTTTCGTCGATCCAGGCATCCGGTACATGGGGGATGACTTCGCGCGCAAAGTACTCGTACACCGACTCGCCCAGCGGCACGTTCTCGTTGTCGCGCAGGCCGCTGTCCGCTTCCGGCTGGCCTTTGCTCATGCAGATATCCGCCTCGGGGTCCCGCTCGCTCAGAGCGCTCATCAGGGCTTTTAGCTCCGGTGTGCTGAGGTTGATGCTGTGGGCGGCTAGGGCTTTTTTCAGCAGCTTGCTGAATTGCTCGCGGTTGCGGTGCAACACGCTGGCGTCCATCGCTTGCAGGGCGGCCAGCAGGTGCTGCTGGGCGGCGCTGTCGAGTTTCTGCAGGGCTTTTTCTTCCAGCACCTTGCCAATGCGTTGGCTGCTTGCTTGGAAGTTCAGCCGCAGCGGGCGCTCGACGGTGATGCGGCGGTAGCCGAAGGCGTCGATGGGGAAGATTTTGCTCTGCGCGGTTTGCTTGAAACTGCCATACAGGCGCACCAGCTCGCTGATTTGATCTTCGGTGATGTACTGGCGCTTACTGCCCAGCGACTTGCGCATTTTGGCGTAGTGCTGGCTGCCATCGATCAACTGCACCTTGCCCTGGCGCGCAGCGGCCTTGTGGTTACTGAGTATCCACACATAGGTGGCGATGCCGGTGTTGTAGAACATGTCCGTCGGGAGCGCGACGATGGCTTCGACCAGATCGTTCTGCAGCAGGTAGCGGCGAATCTCCGACTCACCCGAACCCGCGCCGCCGGTAAACAGCGGCGAGCCGTTGAGGATGATGCCGATGCGCGAGCCACCGTCGCGCGGGTCACGCATCTTGCTGACCAAGTGCAGGAGGAACAGCAGTGAACCGTCAGACACGCGCGGCAGGCCGGGGCCGAAGCGGCCGTTGAAGCCCTTAACCGTGTGCTCGTCGGTGATCTGCTTTTGCACCTTCTTCCATTCCACGCCAAACGGCGGGTTGCTGAGCATAAAGTCGAAGCGCTTGTCGGCCAGCTGGTCGTTGGACAGGGTGTTGCCGAGCTTGATGCTGGCCACGTCCTGGCCCTTGATCAGCATGTCCGCCTTGCAGATGGCGTAGGACTCGGGGTTGAGCTCCTGGCCGTGCAGCGAGACGCTGACCTTCTCGCTGATGGACTGGATGTACTCATCCCCCTCAGACAGAAAACCGCCGGTGCCAGCGGTTGGGTCGTAGATGGTGACGATGCTGTTGGGCGTCAGCTTGTGGTCCTGATCGGTGATCACCAGCGAGGTGGTGAGGTGCACGATGTCGCGCGGGGTGAAGTGCTCCCCGGCGGTTTCGTTGGAGCTTTCCGCAAACTTGCGGATCAGCTCTTCAAAGATGATGCCCATGCCGAAGTTGCTGATGAACTCGGGGCTCAGATCAGTGGCGGCGAAACGCTGCACCACCTGATACAGCAGGTTGGCGGTTTCCAGCTGCTGAACAAAGTCTTCAAAGTGGAAGTGCTCGAAAATCTCGCGGCCGTCCTTGCTGAACGCCTGCACGTAGCTCATCAGGTCGGCGGCGGTTTGCGTGTCGGACAGCGTGCCGAGGGTCAGCGGCGAGGCGTTGAAGAACTGCTGACCAGCCGCACGCAGCAAAATCATCTCGCGTACGGTATCGGGGCGGCCTTCCTGAGCGAAGGTCTGTTTGATCACCTCATCCTTGGTCGGCGCAAGCACGCACTCCATACGGCGCAACAAGGTGAAAGGCAGGATGATGCGGCCGTACTGCGACTGCTTGAAATCACCGCGCAGCAGATCGGCAATGGACCAAAGAAACGCGGCCGTCTGGGAATGGTTTTCCGTGTTCACGCTACTGCTCCTAGAAAGGCATGCAAAGGCGCGAGTCTAACCTAGACATCCTTGATCACTTCACTTGCACCGCTAGAATTTTCTCAATGGCATCGAGGGCTTGTAGATGCCCTGAGCAGTAATGAGCCTCTTCTATAAGAAGAACTTTATTTGCTGCCTTAATAACAGCAAATCGGCTGGCGAAAACTGACAAGAAGCGACCACAGGAACGCACACAAAAAGTTAAGTTTTGAAGCCTAAATTTGACCCAAAATCAGCAAAAGCTAACTAAAATCGCTGCAATGACACAGGATCTAGGAGATAAGCATAGCTAGACAGGCTGGAAAGCCAATGGTGATGGGAGCTCGACCACAGATAGCAAAACGTGACTAAAACCTAATAGGGCAGATAAGACGATTGAGCCATGATGACCTTGATTCTGGAATGAAACGAAAGAGAGTCGCCAACTAATGCGTGCAGCGTGAAACTGCACGGCGGGGACGCAGCCGCCAGGCGACGCCAACGCACTGAACGTAATAATAGTCGCGCGCGCGTAGGGCAAAGCTACCGGAATGCGCGATGCAGGGCAAACCACGCTCGTCGGCGGCGCTGGCACTTCGCCACAGTTATGGCATGCTAGCCGCCCCGTATTGGCCGGCAAAACGACGCCCAGGCCCGGGACTCGCCCATCGCCACCCAGCCTTCAGGATGCAACGCGTTGCCGACAGTTACGCACCCTACCACAGCGCACTCCCCCGGCGCGGCACCGGTCAAGGTGATGCGCGGCACGATGCGTGGCGCATTGGTGGTGTTGGTATTGAGCATGCTGGTGCTACTGATTTGGCAGCTACGCCAGGAGTCCCGCCAGCTGCTGGAGAACCAGCGCCAACTGACGCTGGCCTACAGCGGCCAGCTGGCCAACCACATCAGCCTGAACATGGACCTCAAGGCCCGCGCTGGTCAGGCCTTGTTGCATCAGCATGTTCGCCCCCCGAGCAACCCTGATGAGTGGGCGGAATTGCTGCACATCCTGCGCGGTGTATTCCCGACGTTACGCAGCTTGGTCTGGCTAAATAACCAGGGCCAGATCATCGCCGACAGCCATGCCCCCAGTGAAGATGCGCTGTACATCACGGAACTGCTGCAACGTGGTCGCAACGAAGGGTTTTTCTATACCTTCAGCGCTAACGACAATGGGCGCATCTACCTGCTCATTCGACATAACCCCGACAGCCTCGCGAGCGGCTTTTGGGTGCTGCGCCTAACCAACCGGGCACTCAGCAGCTGGCTGCATGAACATCATCAAGACTCTCACCGGTGGCTACTTGAAGACCGCACTGCGCAGCGCGTGATTGTCAGCAGCGACAAGCAGATATCTGATAAATCCTGGATTGCACCGCCCGTGACGGCGGAAAACCTGAGCCAGAGCATTCTCGAAACGCCGCTCAAGGGCAGTGATTGGCAGCTGCGTGCGCTGTTCAATGAACGCAAAGTGCGCGCCCAGCAACTGCCGCAACAGACCAGCAAGCTGCTGCTATTTATCCTCTGCGCCACCTTGACCCTGCTGGCGCTGTATCGCTTGCTGCATGAGCAACGCACACTGCACGCACTCAACACCGCCTCGCGGCGCTCGCTGCAACAAGCCGCCAGCGTGCTGGGCGCCATCGAGGAGCGCGTGTTGGTCACCGACACGCATGGCCAGCTGCAGTACCTCAACCCGCAAGCCGAAGCCATGTTCGGCCTGAGCAACGACCAGGCGCGCGACTGGCACCTGCTCAAACTGCTGCCACGCCTTGACCCTCTGCTGTTGCACGACACCGGGCTGCACAATGACCATGGCCCTGACCTGGTGGAAGTCCAGCAAAACGGCACGCCCCATCTGTACGACATCAGCCGCAGCGACCTCAGCGAAGACAATCGACGTACCGGGTTTGTCTGGGTGCTGCGCGATGTCACTGAAGAACAGCACGCCTCTCAGGTGCTGCAGGAAACCCGCCGGCGTTACCAGGATATCTTTGACGGCACCGGCACGGCTTTGTGTGTGCTTGACCTCCGCGAGCTGCATGACTTCCTGCACACCCAACAGCTGCAGGACATCACCGCGCTAGAGCGCTGGCTGGCCAGCGACCTACAGCACCATAACCAGCTGTCACAGCTTATGCGCCTGACTGAGACCAACCAGGTGGTGTTGCAGCTGCTGGGCGTCAATTCCAGCAAGCAGGCCTGGGAATACTTGTTCAGCAGCGGGCAACTGCGCCCGAACGGCTTTCGCCTGCAGCTGATCAAGACCCTGCTCAGCGGCGGCGGGCAACTGGAAATGGAACGCCAGATCGTCACCGCGCAAGGCCAAGAACGCCACCTGTGGCTATTGCTGCGCGTACCGGCCAGCAGCGACGACCTGCAAGCCGTGACCCTGAGCATTAGCGACATCACCAACCGCAAGCGCATCGAAACCTCCCTGCTCGAACGCGAGCGTTTCTGGTCCGATGTGGTCAGCGCGGTGCCCGACACCATTTATGTGCACGACATCACTGCCAAGCGGGTGATGTACAGCAACAACCACCTCGGCCCGCAACTCGGTTACAGCAAGGCGGAGATGCACCAGCTCGGCGAACGCCTGTGGGAAAAGCTCTTGCACCCCGACGATGTCGAGCTTTACCAACGCATGCGTAACATCCAGCAGGTGCTGGGCGATGGCATGCTGATGCAATTCGAGCTGCGCTGGCGCCACCGCGATGGCAACTGGCACTGGTTTGATATTCGCGAACAAGCCCTGGCGCGCGATGATAAAGGCCGGGTCAGCCGCCTGATCGGCGTGGCCAAGGACATCACCGAACAAATCACCCGCAGTGAATCCCTCATATCCAGCGAACAGCGCTACCGCCTGCTCGCGGAAAGTATCAGCGACGTGATTTTCTCCACTGACAACCGCCTACAGCTCAATTACGTCAGCCCCTCGATAAAACCCGTGCTCGGTTATGACAGTGAGTGGGCCCTGAGCAACGGCTTCCTCAGCCTGGCCACCAACCCAAACCAACTGAGCGGCTTCTATGCGCTGCTTGAGCGCGTGCGCAACGCCTTGGGTGACCCGCTGCGGATGGCCGAACTGCGCAGCCATTTTGTCCCGCAGCTGTTCGTCTTTGATGCCCTGCGCGCCGACGGCCGGAAAATCCCCGTAGAGCTGCGCCTGGTGCCCATGTGGGATGACAGCGGGCGCTTCGAAGGCTTGCTCGGTGTCGGCCGCGACATCAGCCTGCAGCGCCGCGCCGAGAAAGACCTGCGCATGGCCGCCACGGTATTCGAGCATTCCACGGCGGCGATTCTGGTTACCGACCCGGCGGGTTATATCGTTCAGGTCAACCATGCCTTCAGCCGAGTCAGCGGCTACAGCCCCAAGCAAATCCTCGACCAGCTGCCGAGCCTACTCACCGCCGACACCCAACAAGCCAGCCACCTGGGTTTTGTGATCAAGCAGCTCAACCAACAGGGCAGCTGGGAAGGTGAGGTATGGCTCAAGCGCAAGAACGGCGAGAAATTCCCAGCCTGGGTCGGCATTACCGCGGTTAAGGATGATGAAGGTGACTTGGTCAGCTACGTGTGTTTCTTCAGCGACATCAGCGAGCGCAAGGCCAGCGAGCAGCGCATCCACCGCCTGGCTTACTACGACGCCCTGACTCAGCTGCCCAACCGCACGCTGTTCCAGGACCGTTTGCACAGCGCCCTGCAGCACGGTGAACGGCACCAGGAATGGGTGGTGCTGATGTTCCTCGACCTCGACCGTTTTAAGCCGATCAACGACTCCCTCGGCCACGCCGCCGGCGACCGCATGCTTAAGGAAGTCGCCATGCGCCTGTGCGCCTGCGTCGACAGCGACGACACCGTCGCGCGCATGGGCGGCGATGAGTTCACCTTGTTGCTGCAGTCCGAGGCGCGGCGCGAGGGCGCGATGACTCGGGCGATTCATGTCGGCGAGCAGATTCTCGCCAGCCTCGCGCAGCCATTTATCCTCGAAGGCCGCGAATTCTTCGTCACCGCCAGTATCGGCATCGCCCTAAGCCCGCAGGATGGCAACGAGCTGAGCCAACTGATGAAGAATGCCGACACGGCGATGTACCACGCCAAGGAGCGCGGCAAAAACAACTTCCAGTTCTACCAAGCCGACATGAACGCCAGCGCCCTGCAGCGCCTGGAGCTGGAAAGCGACCTGCGCCACGCCCTCGAACAGGGTCAATTCAAGCTGTATTACCAACCGCAATTCTCCGGCGACGGCAAGCGCCTGACCGGCGCCGAGGCGCTGCTGCGCTGGCAGCACCCGCAGCGCGGCCTGGTCCCGCCCGATGATTTTATTCCGGTGCTCGAAGAGCTGGGGTTGGTGGTCCAGGTCGGCGACTGGGTGCTACGTGAAGCCTGCCGCCAGCTGGCCGAATGGCGGCAGGCAAACATTCGCGTCCCGAAGATTTCGGTCAACCTGTCCGCGCGTCAATTTGCCGAGGGCGACCTGCACCAACGGATTGCGCAAATTCTTAAGCAGAGCGACATTCCTGCCGCGTGCCTGGAACTGGAGCTGACCGAAAGCATCCTCATGGAAGACGTGGCCAACGCCATGCAAACCCTCAGCAGCCTGAAGCAACTGGGCGTGTTTATCGCCATCGATGATTTCGGTACCGGCTATTCCTCGCTGAACTACCTCAAGCAGTTCCCCATCGACGTGCTGAAGATCGACCGCAGCTTTGTCGACGGCCTGCCCCACGGCGAACAAGACGGTCAGATAGCCCGTGCGATCATCGCCATGGCCCACAGCCTCAACCTCACGGTAATCGCCGAAGGCGTGGAAACCCTGGCCCAGCTGGACTTCCTGCGCGGCCATGATTGCGACGAAGTACAAGGCTTTCTGCTCGGCAGGCCAATGCCGGCGCACCAGTTCACCGCGCTGTTTACCGGTACGGCGCTGTTTATGCTGGGCTGACAGCCTGGCTGCATGAGCCCCGCTTGTCCGTCAGATGACCACGCTTCATATGCCTGTTTAGTACGGATGAGGTAGAATTCGCCCCCTCTTTCTACCGCCCAGCTGATTTTCTCAGGGGAATGCTATGTTCAGCCGTGATTTGACTATCGCCCGTTATGACGCCGAATTGTTTGCTGCGATGGAGCAAGAAGCCCAGCGCCAGGAACATCACATCGAGCTGATCGCCTCGGAGAACTACACCAGCCCAGCAGTGATGGAAGCCCAAGGCTCGGTACTGACCAACAAGTACGCCGAAGGCTACCCAGGCAAGCGTTACTACGGAGGTTGCGAATACGTCGACATCGTTGAGCAACTGGCCATCGACCGCGCCAAAGAGCTGTTCGGTGCTGACTACGCCAACGTCCAGCCGCACTCCGGCAGCCAAGCCAACAGCGCGGTCTACTTGGCCCTGCTGAACGCCGGCGACACCGTGCTGGGCATGAGCCTGGCCCACGGTGGTCACCTGACCCACGGCGCCAGCGTTAGCTTCTCCGGTAAGGTGTACAACGCCGTGCAGTACGGTATCGATACCGTTACTGGCCTGATCGACTACGACGAAGTCGAGCGCCTGGCCGTTGAGCACCAGCCGAAGATGATCATCGCAGGCTTCAGCGCCTACTCGCAGGTGCTGGACTTCCCACGCTTCCGCGCCATCGCCGACAAAGTCGGTGCGTACCTGTTCGTCGACATGGCCCACGTAGCCGGTTTGGTTGCTGCTGGCGTGTACCCGAACCCAGTGCCGTTTGCTGACGTGGTCACCACCACCACGCACAAAACCCTGCGCGGCCCGCGCGGCGGCCTGATCCTGGCCCGTGCCAACGAAGCGCTGGAGAAGAAATTCAACTCCGCGGTATTCCCAGGCGGCCAGGGTGGTCCACTGGAGCACGTGATCGCCGGTAAAGCAGTGTGCTTCAAAGAAGCCCTGCAGCCTGAGTTCAAGACTTACCAGCAGCAAGTGATCAAAAACGCCCAGGCCATGGCCAGCGTGTTTATTGAGAAGGGCTACGACGTCATCTCCGGCGGTACTGAGAACCACCTGTTCCTGCTCAGCCTGATCAAGCAAGACATCACCGGTAAAGATGCTGACGCCGCCCTGGGTCGCGCCTTTATCACCGTGAACAAGAACAGCGTACCGAACGATCCACGTTCGCCGTTCGTCACCTCCGGCCTGCGTATCGGCACCCCGGCGGTGACCACACGCGGCTTCAAGGAAGAAGAGTGCCGCGCACTGGCTGGCTGGATCTGCGAGATCCTCGCCAACCTGGGCGACGAAGCGGTTGAAGCGCGCATCCGCGAGCAAGTTAAAGCGGTCTGCGCCAAGTTCCCGGTTTACGGTAACTAAGGCTTAACGCCTGTAACAAAAAGCCCGCCAATCGGCGGGCTTTTTGTTGACTGAAGGCAACACTTTCAGCACCTGTCGCCACTTACGGCGTACCCATCCCCGCCGCCTGCATAAACAACCGCAGCACATAAGACACCGCGCCCAACGCCAACACGCTGCCAGCCCAGATCGCTACCAGCCAGCCGAGCCGCTGCCACAGCGGCTTTTTCTCGTCTAGATCATTCATTTTGCGCCCTCATTAGTGACCTGAGGTCTCGCGAGCTAGAGTCCTGCAAGGCGCTACGTTAGTAACAGCCTCCGGCTGGTCAAAGCAGGCGGGAGCTTTTGCACATGAGCATTACTCGTTTCACTCGCCCTGCGGGCCGCGCTGAAGCGCGTTA
>Ga0181597_10006546_pt1 | contig 10816 bp, 11 predicted proteins | sample 041ome_5_FD_148647 | JGI IMG/M metagenome (GOLD analysis project Ga0181597, IMG submission 148647) | Coastal salt marsh microbial communities from the Groves Creek Marsh, Skidaway Island, Georgia - 041403US metaG (spades assembly) | ecosystem: Environmental > Aquatic > Marine > Intertidal zone... | reverse complement strand
TGACAACTTTTATATTGATAAATTGAATGAATAAAAGATCCAAAAAATCAGACCGATCGTACCTTAGAGCATTATAAAGGTGAACTGGAGCTTACAATGATAAAGTCATTCTTGACTACCGCGTTACTTTTTTTGTGGGGCGCTCAAGCTATAGCAGCTGACACAACGATTGAAATGCTGAATAAAAAAGGTAAGGAGAGAATGCTTTTTTCAGAAAAAATCGCTCGGGTAAATGTTGGAGATACAGTATTCTGGAAGGCTAAGAGTAAAGGCCACAATGTCGAGTTCATCATGAAAAATGGTGTTCCAGACGGTGTAACCAAATTCAAGAGTAAGTTAAATAAAGACACGCAGTTCAAGTTTACTGTGCCTGGGATCTATGCCTATTGGTGCACTCCCCACAAATCCATGGGTATGATTGGGTTTATTGTCGTAGGTGATAATAAAGAGAACCTAGCCGCAATTAAAAAGGTTAAGTTCTTTGGGAAATCAAAAAAATTAGCTAAAGCTCTGATAGAACAACTTTAGAAGAGTATAACACCGTTTCCTGACAGGCGCTAGATTGATTTGTTTTTAGGAATCTATTGCATAACCCTGCTTTAGACGGTGGCATTATTGTTATATCGGACATCTAAACACTGTCGTCAACTTCAGCCCCGGCACTCGCACGGCTATGAACGCTGCTTGGAACCAAAGTTGCCTTTGCTAACTGGTTTATAGTATTCCAACATTCTGCATCGACCATCATTCCGTTTGATAAAGAAAAGTTAAAATGAGTATTGTAAATTGCTGCTGTTGCAGGCCGATCTGATTTATGGTTACTTATTATAACATCCGCCGAAGCACTCTTAGGCTGTGGAGGGATATTAATATCTGACCAGCCCGATCCGCATATACCCTCTATCATTATTCCGTCTACGACCCACCTTAGTTTGTAACCTTTTGATTTAGTCGCTCGCCTTGCCGCCTCAGCAAAGAGAACCAGCGGCACGCTGCACATATTCATCGTGACCGTTTTTCCAATTTCTGCAAAATCAAGAATCGTTTGCGCCAGGCCAAGGCTAGACGACATTGATGAAGTTATGATCAACTGCTCATCGGCATTCTTTATTTCTGGTATAGACCATTGTCCCAAGTTATCAATTCTTGCGATTTCATCTGCCAATATGGAAACACCGCCTAGCCTATTAGCCTCTAACCAAGCAATATTTTTCGCACTTTCTGTATCGACACCTGGGGGAAAGCCTAAACTAAATAATGCTTTTGCTACAGTAGTAACTATTTCGTTATATGAGATCGGGTGATGCATCGGGTGAACTTGTATTGAGGGATGCAAGACTAAACCATTCCTGATCCTTATTTAAATCTTTAGGCAAAGGAGCGCCTTGAAAAAGAGCTATTCTTATCCAAAGGTCCGATTTTGGATCGAACTTTGTTGCACCAAACATTGCTAGCTTGCATCTTAGTAGGTTGATTGGACGACAACTATCCTCAAGTAGATTGTCTTGGATTTCGGCATATCTGCAATTTTTGAGGCTTTGTACACGCTGAACTGTCTCTCTCCATATTGGAGCATTTAAAAGAAACTCCGCAACAGTTATCGATTCAAGTGATCTTTTTTCTAACCTGATTTGATCATATAGGCATTTCACATTCTGAGCTATTCCAAGACGCATCTCCTTATCCGCCCCAGGCTCTTTATGTCTCCACCCTAATCTAGGTTCCTCTTTTTCCTCTGATCGATACCAAAACCGAGCTCTCGAATTATCGCTATTTAAATTGATTTTTAAAACCCAAGCATAACGGGTCTCTATTATCTTTAAAATATCCGCTAATGACATCTTTGGTTCTATCGACATCACTTCATCAGATCCTGTTTCGAGTTCAAAATGATCCACGATAGAGGGATTCACTTCTATAAATAACGAGTTCAGAAGCTCCTGCCCTTCTAAGCTTAGGTTAGAGGAAGCCCATAAAAAAAACTTTCCCCAGAATTTAAAATTTTCTAGGTTGTTTATTTTTTTTGAAGCTTCCGATAATTCCTGCTTCAATTTCTGAATCCTTATTTTTTGTTCTTCGTCTGTGGTCGGCCATTCCAATAGATGTAAACTAGCTTCTTTAAGAAAATTTTTAAAAGTTTCTTTATCGAGGGAAGAAACCGTATCAATTGCCCTCACCTCCGCTAAGGCATTTTCTCGAGCATTCATCCAGCGGCAAATCAACTTGGGATGATTGATAAGAAAAGGAGCCATTCCTAATCCTGTAGCATTGCCGACACCAAGAGCCTTTTTTAATCGATCTTCAAATGGTCTGAAAAGAGCTGGATTTTTATGATAGGCCACATGTTCAACCCAATCAAAACTAAAACAACGAGCCAAATAAACACATAGCATTTCAGGTTGAAAAGGAAGATTGAAAAGGTTTTGTCGGCGAATATTCGCTAGGTCTGATAGCCCAAACTTTCCATTGCCATATACTGCCGTTGTTCGAATAAGGTATCCAACCTTCATTAATTGTTCTGGATCTGGCTGCAGACCCGTTGCAAGTTTATCTGCAACATAGTCAAATAATCTCACACTTTTGTTTGCTCGACTTAAAACAAATTCTTTCGGGGTAAAACGTCCCATCTCCTGCAATGGCACATTACATCGAAGTTTTTCTAAATATTCACTTTCAGGTTCCTCGCTGGTAAGCGTAAAAGTAGCGTCCCACTTTTCGGCGATCACCCTATCTGTTCGTTCTTCAGAGGATAGATGTTGCGCAAATACAACGAACCAAAGATGTCTGTTTTTAGTGTCTATTTTGTATATAGCCGTTCCAACCCCATTTTCATCAAGATCAAAACTGATTTTCTTTATACCCCATTCTTCCCGCCCCATACGCCGCATAAGCGTTCGCGCAAAACTCAATCTATTTGGATAAAGAGCCCCAAGTCTGGAGAGATTCATTAGCTCCTGCGCCGAACGACGTGGCTTCAAATCCGATTGTTTTTCCAATACGTAAGGGCAGGTCATTTCGCTGTGAAAGAGGATTCAAAAAATTGAAGCCAATTTAAACCCATAATTTTTTCTACATCTTCTGCCTTGAAACCAAAGTTTTTTAGGCCTGTTGCTATATTTGCAAAGTCACTGTTCCCTCTGAACCAGCTTACAGGCTCTGGCCAGCCCGCGTTGCTTGAAGAACCTTCACCGAAGTCCATTTCCTTACTCCATCGGCCATTGCGCATCCACTCGACAACTTCGTTTCCGTGACCTTGGACAAGATCAGAACCAATTCCGACTCTATCAATACCCATTATATCCACCGCTTTTGCTATCATTTCACAGAATTCATTAAGACTGCATTGGGGGCCATTTTTTAGGTGAAACGGATACATTGAGAAACCCAGCATGCCACCACTTTCTGCCAAGGCTTTGATTAGTTCGTCTGACTTGTTTCTCAAAGCTGGATGCCATGACTCAAGATTAGCGTGTGTCACCGTAATCGGCCGCTCTGATATTTCTATGGCATCAAATGTCGATTTTTCTCCAGAATGGGACATATCCACCACCATTCCCACTCTATTCATTTCCTTGATAACTTGGCGTCCAAAACGTGTAACCCCTGAATCTTCATTTTCATAGCAACCCGTAGCACAGACACTTTGATTGTTGTAAGTGAGTTGCATGAAGCGCACACCAAGAGTGTACATGATTTCTACTAAATCGATATCTTCTTCAATTGGTGAGCAATGTTGAAACGCAAAGGTAATGGCCGTTTTATTTAGGGATTTGGCTAGACGAACATCATCTGCGGTCCTCGCTTGCATAATAAGATCGCCATTCTGCTCAAACAGTCTATTCCACTTTCCAATTTCTGATAAGGTTTCCCTTGCAGATTCCCAATAGACCAAAGTCACATTGACGCAAGTGACACCACCATTACGCATTTCTTCAAAGATGGCGCGATCCCACTTTGCATATTGAGCTCCATCTATAATGAATCCATCGTATGATTTGGCATCGGGCATTAACAGCTCCATTAAAGAGAACTAAATAGGCATTCGTCTTACACTAAGAACCTTAAAAAACATAAAACACCGATCAGCTACTGTTTTATAAAAGATCTTATGATAAATTTACTCCGTCGGCACTGGACCAGACGACGCCTCTGGAGGTGTCCGCGGTTTAGAGCGAAGACCTTCTTTCAAGTGTTTTGTGTTATAGCCATTAAAAATATGACCTAGAAGTCCCCTCTTCAGATCAGATGTACCAAATAACCAATCGGCTATAGGGAATGTTAGGTTCATATTCACTTCCATCATAAGGGATCTATTATGATGAGCCGTATGATGTCGTCTCAAAGTATTTATAAATGGCATATATCGCACAAAGCGGTTTTCATCTACATGGCAACAAAAGTGCATAAACTCGTATGTCAGATACATACCTGTGGTTGAACAGATGAAAAGCCATCCAACATTGCTACCAAACAAATAACCAAAAACGGCAACGCCTGGTAATGACATCATTATAAATATGACTAGTGCATAGGGTGGGAAAACAGTGACACGCCAATCTTCCTGCCCCCGAAAGCGTATTTCCTCATCTGTAAAGAATTTGTGGTGATTAAGTGTATGACGCTCGTAGATGGCGCGAAGACCAAAGAAATTAATTCTATTGTGCATAACGTATTTGTGCAGAAACCATTCAAAAATATTAGACAAAACAATAGTGATAGGAATTACCAACCATTCATACCACTGGACTGATGCTATGTGTTGAATATAAACCCACATCGCTGTAATACCGATTGCATAGACGACTGCTATATGAACGTAGCCATTGTACCACCCGTCTATTTTAGCTCTGTACTCATTTCGAAATAAGGTTTGTTGTTCACCCATCATTGTGAGCTCTCCATATTTTTGATTTGATTTCGCTAAAAGGCCACCTTGTTAAACACAACTTCTGTCTCAAAATATAAAATTTCCACCTACATGCCGTCAACAAATAAGTATTTGTCTATTAAAGGATCGCATATGCTGGGCATTTAATGGACTTTAATTTCAGAAAAAATATCTTTACTCAAGAAAAACATGATCATTTTGAGAATGCTTCCTTCATTATTTAAAAAAGTAAATTAGTTATCCCTAGATATATTTTTCTAAACCTAAAAAGAAAGCGCCGTTGGGGCGCTTTCTTTATACGCTGTTTCTTATTTTCTCTTAATATGGGGTTCCTCTAGCCACTCTCTCAAATAAGAGTTCTGGAAGTTTCAAAGCTAGATCAGGAAACGCCATGATCAACCCCAAACAAATAAACTCTAATGCTATGAACGGTAAAACCCCTTTATACATATCAACTAAACGTATTTCTGGAGGACTTATCCCTCGAAGGTAAAAAATGGCAGGGGCCATAGGCGGAGTAAGATAGCTTGTTTGGATAACAACAAGAAACATAATGCAGAACCAGACATCATCCACACCCATAGCCCGCAGAACTGCCACAGAAACGGGGATAATGATCAGAATTATCGAGATTAAGTCTAATACAAAACCTGCTATAAAAGCTATAAGCATCAATATCAACATCGTTGCCCATGGACCAAGTTGTGCAGCCTCTAATAGATTTTGAACCGCACTGATACCACCCAGAGCGACAAACACGCCGGCAAACATTACCCCGCCTAATAAAATAGTAAGGATCATAGCCGTTATCTGAAGCGTTTTGAAAAAAGCTTCTTGCATGATGCCAAGATTGAAAGAACCATAAAATATCGTCATTAATACAGTTCCAATAGCACCCATAGCCGCAGCTTCAGTTGGCGTTGCCCAACCTAGCATTATGGTTCCAAGTACAGCGAAAATCAAGATTAACGGCGGAACAAGAGCCGTAGCTGTTATGATTATTTTTTGTATGAAGGGTGGATCGTTTTCGTCTGGCGGCAAACTAGGGCCATCCTGTGGTCGAATTATACACCTCACAACGATATAAACTATGTAAAGACCAGCAAGCATCAGTCCCGGAATTAACATTCCAACAAAAAGATCGCCTACAGAAACATCTGCGACTGGTCCTAGAATAACGACAACTACCGAAGGTGGAATAATTGTTCCTAATGACCCACCGGCACAAATAGTTCCGGAAATAAGCCCTTTATCATAAGCATAACGAAGCATGACTGGAATAGCCAATAATCCAACGACAGATTCGGTGGCGCCAACTACACCACTCGCAGCAGCAAAAACCACACACAATAGAACAGTGCCAACTGCCAATCCACCAGGCAGACGTCTCGTCCACAGATGAATCGCCTCAAATAATTTTTCAGCAATTCCTGCTCGTTCCAACATTGTTCCCATAAAGATAAACAATGGTACCGCAGCTAAAACATAGTAGGATGCGACGTCGTCAACCTTGGCTACAAGCTGATGCACTAACGCATCACCAAAGCGATAGTAACCAAAAAAAACAGCCACCCCCATAAGAGAAAACGCCACTGGGAATCCGATAAAAATACAGATCATCAGTGCAGGAAACATTAGAAGGCCAATACTTAGGGTCATCCTGTACTCTCCTTCAATGCTACAAATCCGTATTGTTCAATATCGATTCCTCGTAATATCATGTAATTTTTTATTAGTTCGGATATGGCTTGCAAAGTAAGCGAGACATAGCCTATCACCCAAACAACCCGAAATGGCCAAATTATAGGGTTCCACGAAGACTCACCCGAGACTTCGTTGCTGACGTATGCTTCTATGGCATACTCATAGAGGCCAAAGGTCACCCAAAGTGCTCCTGGGATTAATAGAATCAGATACCCTAGGAAATTCACAAGCGCTTTACGTTTGTTGGACATGCTGTCATACAAAAAATCGACCCTGATATGCCCACCTTGCCTTAAACAATATCCCATGCCGAACATATAACACGTGCCTGCCAACATGTAGCCGATTTCATATGCCCAAAAGGTAGGGGCATCAAAAAGTTTTCGCGCAAATACCTCGTATACCATCGATAAAATTAAAGGAAGCATAACCCATGCACCAATAAAACCAACGACACCTGATATCCGCTCAATAAAACGAACAATAGCGACCATTATTAATCCTTTTCTTTTTCCCAAAGCTTTCCACATTTTTAGAGTGAATGCTTCAGCTCAACTCCCAATAATAACCTACTCAGTATTCAAAAAACAAAGTCAACCACGTTATGTTGTAAATGAACAAAACTCTTCTTAAATCTGATATTCGATGCGATTATCTATTCCCTTTTTTAAACCTACATCAACCATCTGATCCCAAATAATACTGCCTTGTGATCTAGCAATGGTCAATCTCTCTCTCCTAACGAGCAAGAGCTATCAGCTGGCAGATATTAGCGTAAATCATGGTTTGGAGTATAAAGACTACAAAGTCAGATATTTCTCAAATATTTCTGGGTTTTTCTGGAGGTCTTCTGGGCTTCCTGAATATTTTATTTCGCCCTTTTCCAAAATATGGCAGTAGTCACTCAAATATAAAACAAAATTGAGATTTTGTTCCGCAAGTACAATCGATAGCCCAGAGTCTTTCAATAGTTTAACCTGATCCCTTAAATCCTCCACAACCTTTGGAGCTAACCCCTCTGATGGCTCATCTAATAACAATATGGAAGGGTTATTCATTAGGCTTCTCGCAATAGTAAGCATTTGCTGCTGGCCGCCACTTAGGACACCCCCTAATCGGCTCTGAATATCCCTTAAATCAGGAAATAGCGCAAATACCCGCTCCTCGTCCCAACTATCGTCTTTATCTGAGTTCCTCCGAGCAATGTCTAGGTTTTCCCAGACTGATAATTGCGGGAAAATCCTCCGCTCTTCCGGAACAAATCCTACACCCAATCTCGAAATTTTGTAGGCAGGCAAATTTGTTATATCGGTACCTTCAAAAACGATATTTCCAGAAGAAGCTGGCGTGAGGCCTATAATAGACCGCATAGTGGTAGTTTTTCCTACTCCATTGCGACCTATCAATGAAACCACTTGGCCTGGTTCTACAGACAAACTTATGCCAAATAATACCTGACTGAGCCCATAGGATGTATGAATTGAGTTAACTTCAAGCTGCGGCATCGTCAGACTCCCCAAGATAGACCCGTCGTACTTCTGGATCACTACGAACGGCATCTGGAGTCCCTGATGCGATGATCTCACCGTGGTGCAAAACCGATATACGGTCAGCAATTCCAAAAACTACACTCATATCATGTTCGGTGAATAAGAGTGTCAACTTACGTGCTCTTGCTATCTCATCCACTAGCGCTATCGCCACCGACGTTTCTTGAGGAGACATTCCCGCTGTTGGCTCATCCAGAAGCAAAACAGTTGGGTTTTCAGCCAAAGAGATAGCGAGCTCTAGTTGTTTTTGCTTTCCGTATGCTAATTCACCGGCTATTTCAGCAAATTCATCCTCTAAGCCAACAAGTTCAAGAAGCTCCGCAGTTTCTTCTCGATTTTGTGCCGCGCCCGGAGAAAAAAAATTAAAATGTTTATTGTCTCGAGCTATAAGCGACGTTTGAATATTCTCAAAAACAGTCATCCTAGGAAAAATATTTATTCTTTGGAAGGATCGCGCCAAACCAAGTTTTACAATTTTGTGAGGTGCCAGTGCCGTTATTGTTTTATCCTTAAACGACACATCCCCTTGGCTCGGTTTAAGATGCCCTGTGATTAAGTTAAAGAACGTCGTTTTTCCAGCACCGTTAGGACCAATAATCGCATGCTTTTCACCATCTTCCAGTGAAAAGTTTACATTATTGATTGCAACAAAGCCCCCAAAATCTATCGTCAGATTACTAATATTAAGGACCGTCATCGGTTAATTACCTCCTATCAATCGGGCCTTCAGCCGCTTAGCGAGTCCTACTAATCCCTCGGGCAAGACCAGTACAATAATCAAAAGGATTACTCCAAGCACCGTTGGCCAATACTCTGTATACTCATTTGAAAACCGTTCAAGAAGATATAAAGCAGCTGCTCCTATAGCAGGCCCAAAGAACGAATACATTCCTCCAAGTAGCGTCATGATAAGTACCTGCGCTGACTCTGCCCAGAAAGCCGACTCTGTATATACACCTCGGTTATACATGGCAAAAATCGCCCCTGCCACACCAGCAAAAGTACCCGCAATAACAAAGGCAATCCCTCGCATCAGCCTTGTATTCACACCGATAAAGCCAGCCCGCGTGAGATTCTCTCTCACCGCGATTAAACTTTGCCCAAATGCCGAATGGCAGATAAGCCATAGGATAATGCAACTTGTTGTTACTACTATGAGAGTGAAATAAAAGAATGGAACCCTAGTATCGATAAAGGCTGGAACCGTTACACCCACAAATCCATCATCTCCACCTGTTACAGACCGCCACTTGAAAGCTATTGCCCAAACTAGCATTGAAAATGCGAGGGTCAGCATCGCGAAATAGATATCGGTCAATCGAGTGCAAAAATACGCGACAAATGCAGCTGCAACTCCAGATAGAACGACCGCTGCAGGAAACGCAAAAATCAACGGCCATCCATACGTTGTTAAGAGAATAGCGTTTGCATATCCACCAATCGCAAAATAGGCAGCATGTCCAAAAGAGACATTACCAGAAAATCCAATTATGACATTAAGGCTTAACGCAAATAACGCATAAACCAGTATCTCTGTCGAGAGATCTATTAAATAACGAGATTCTGTGAGTGGGATGCATATTAATAGTAATACTACTATTATACACGTTGCTAGAACGCCCCGCGATATATTCCAAGACATGGCTTAATGTCCTTCTTGCTCAGGCTTTCCAAAAAGTCCCCAGGGACGGATTAGAAGAACAGCCATTAACAATAGGAAGGCAAAAACATCTTGCCAATTTGGAACAATTACTGATCCAAAATTAAATACAAATCCGTAGATCAACGCTCCCACAAAAGTACCCCATAGGGACCCCAATCCGCCAATTATAACGATCACAAAACATTCTACTATTATAGTAGCATCCATTCCTGGGGTTGGGCTGTTGATAGGTGCAGCTAGAGAACCACCAACACCAGCCAACGCCGAACCAATCACAAAAATAGTTACATATATTACTGGTACATTAATACCGAGGGCGGATAGCATCTCCATATCCTGTGTAGCGGCTCTAGTGAGACGTCCCCATCGAGTTCGTTCGATAAGGAACCAAAGTCCCAAAAAAATCAGGGGGCCAACAACACAAAGCATCAGTCTATATGTAGGATAAAACGTGAACCCTAAATTGCTCGCGCCGCCAAGACCTTCTGGGTAGGACACGCTGAGTTGATCGGTACCCCAAATTATTTTGGCCATGTCTCCCATAATTAAAACAATGGCAAAGGTCAGTAGCAATTGCAGCAAGTGCTCTTTGTCATACAACCACTGAAACAAACCCCTTTCGACAATTATTGCTATAATGGCCAAACCCGCTGCCGCTGCGATAACACCTGTAAAAAATCCCAACTGAAGATCTTTTGAAACGGTATACATTATATAAGCGCCAAACATATAGAATACGCCATGTGCAAAATTTATAACTCGAAGCACACCGAAAATAAGCGACAACCCAGCAGCTATTATGAACAGATTCATGCCCAATGAAATAGAATTGAGCACCTGTATAAACGCAAACGATGGGCTGGACAGAAGCATGTCCATTATAGAGACCCTTCTCTAGTTATAGTTAACATCCCCACCCATTTGGCGGGGATGTAATTTGAATGATTTGACTTCAGATCAATCAAGTGTCGCAGGATACCACGTAACAGGGCTCATCACACGGTAATCCAC
>Ga0181597_10006540_pt1 | contig 10821 bp, 10 predicted proteins | sample 041ome_5_FD_148647 | JGI IMG/M metagenome (GOLD analysis project Ga0181597, IMG submission 148647) | Coastal salt marsh microbial communities from the Groves Creek Marsh, Skidaway Island, Georgia - 041403US metaG (spades assembly) | ecosystem: Environmental > Aquatic > Marine > Intertidal zone... | reverse complement strand
CTGTTGTCAGCTCCAAGGGAGCTGACAATGTTGAGTATTATTGGCGACAGCAGCAGTTTGGCCCGGAGGCTTCACAGTTGCGGAGTGAACGGGGGCAACCGCGCTCCTTCATGCGGCGTGCATGCTTTCGTGCGGTTTGGTTTGCAAGGTGCCAGGTTAAGGTATCAGGCACTCTAAGGTACCGACAAGCAGAGTGAACTACATCTGCCAGCTCTTCTAAAGAACGATCTTGATATAACTCTTCAACCTCGTCGAGTACGTCCTTAAAAGATGGACGACCCATCAACCTAGTTGCTTTCAAGTAGTATTTTTTCATAATGATTTAATTCGGCAATATTCTTTATACGATATTATTGATGCAAAAGTTTCCGCGAGCAAATTATCCACCTCCTCTTCGTTTCCTTCTGCTGCTCGAAGCATATCATAGCGTGTGGCTATGTTGATTTGTTCCGAACCGCATTCTCCCATATCTACCCACTTATAGCAGGGGACCTGTTTCTCTTCGATCTCTTTGCTACTAAAAGCTAGAGAATTTTCGAGCCACAGGCCCTCAGGGTCGTCTTGCATCTTAGGCATGATCGGGCCTGAATGAACAGTCCAGACGATGCCCCCGAATTGGATGACGACACCTCGAGTGTCAGTTTGGAAAGGTTTGCTATAAGCGATTACTGTTTCGGGCGGACGCCCTTGGCCTCTTTGGATTAAGTATCGCTCTTCGTATTTTGTTGTGAGCCCATCGTTAACACGCGGGCCATGAAGACGAGTCACGACTTTGCCTGAGAGGTTGTACTCATGTACCCCTTCTGGGCAGCCGTCGGCTTGGTATTGATCGAGAAGTGAGGTCAGCGCTTCAGGACTGAACTCATCGCAATGTGTGATGAAATGTCGGGCTCCCTCCGGAGGCATTGCGACATTGTTGTTCTCGAAGAAATTGATGAGAGTCTGCTCGTTTCGCGCTGCGTGTTGAGTAAATGGAGAAGTTTTATAAGATAATAAAATAGCCATAATAATGACCCTTTCTAAAAGTTTTTTAAAATCCCTTTGCTGGGGGAAGGGGGTTGACTGACTTAAGGCCAGTTTGTCGTCAGCTCCAAAGGAGCTGACGTTGAGGTTGGGGGTAATGCTCTATACAGGAGTTGCACCTGTGCGGGCTTGGAACCCTAAGAACTGCTACGGATGGAGGGACTCGAACCTTCAACCTTCACTGTGTACCCATACACTAGGAAGCATGTATGTTCTTTTCCACCTATATATCAGTAAATTTCCTACGTTTACATGACAATAAGCTTTTAAGAGTATTAGTGGTGCTCTGCCAATTGAGCTACATCCGTTTAAGTAACCCCAGATAATACTCACGGTGCGAAAGGGGTCCTACTTCCCTTCACATGATTCCGATGTAGGCGTGGGTTTAATTCTCTCAGCCTTGTTCAGTTACTAAGTAACGACTCCATGATTAACATGGTAGAGAGCGACGCCTCGTTATTTCACATCTTACGATGCGTTCATGAACCAGAAATTCATAAATATACCGCTATATTACCTTAGCGGTAGTCAGTCTTTGGGGCTTCCACGACGATGTGGTTCTGACTTCCTGCGTTTTTTAAACTCTCGACCGAAGTCAAGGCCCGCTTTTCGGCTCAAGGATTTTCACCTATTACCTATTGTACTATCACTTAGACTTACGAGAAGTCGCCCTGTTAATTCAGGTTGTCACCTTTCGGTGTTCACTCCAACCATGCCTTGATAGCTGAGGGTTGTACAACAATGGAGCTGCTGTCAGGGGCAGGGATCGAACCTGCCTCGAGCTCTCCGGAAAGAGAGCTACTCAATTTAAAAAGAGTTTAGGACGTGTCCTATGGAGGTACTAATTCCACAATACGGACCTCAATCGATCTCCTACAAAAGAAGTTTCCCAGAAAAGACTCAGGCGTCCTACTTCCTTTCATCCCAAAAGGGACCCTTCTATGCATTCGAATTTTTGAGTAGAGAGCCAATTAGCCATAACACTCTCATCACCCTGACATTAAATCCTTAAGGCTAGTCTGTCGTCAGCTCCAAGGGAGCTGACGGTGAACCAACCACTTTTAAAAACTAGCGTACGCTATCACCCGGGTTACCGGTGCGATTGGCGTAGCTGATGTGGTACACGCGCTGCATCTCCACCTCATCTCTCTCAAGAGAGTTGAGCTCACAGAATTCCGCGACCCAAGTCGAGAGTGCTTGCTGAAGCTCGTCTCTCAATATGATGCGCACGGTGAGGCGTTCCTCGTCTGTCTTAGGATGAGTGTCCTTGACAAGGACGACCTGGCCCCCTTCAGTATTAATCTCGGGAAGAGAAGTTGAAGGGTAGAGGGCGGGGTCCTCCTCGATCTTGCCTTTTGAGAACTTTTTGACCTGCTTGTCAAGAGCCTTTAGGCCGCTTACTGATTGGTGCAGTAAAGTGACATGTAGCTTCTCTGAAGCGAGGGGAAGAAGGTTGAGCTCATTGGCGAGTTCGTCAGCGTGCACGAAGGAAGTGGGACCGATAACAACAGACTGCTGCGGGATCTTGACGATCCCTGAAATCTCAACTTGAGACATGATTAACTCCATGAAGGATAGTGTTTTTGAGGATGAGAAGTTCTGCTAGCAATGCGCTAGACTGGCCTGTTAATTCAGGCTGTCACTACATAACGAATACATAGTGTCCGCTCCTACCATGCGTTGAACGCTGGGGGTATTCTCGGGGAGCTTATAAAGGTTAAAGAATCTCAAGGCAAGTCTTTCGTCAGCTCCAAAGGAGCTGACGTCTGACTTTATTTAGGCTGTTTACCAATCTCCTCATTATCATTAGTAAACAAACGGCAAACCGTACCTTTGGGCAGGCCCTTACAGCAATCGCTTGTAACGACCCAAAAATTAACGGGACCAATGCTTTTGGGAGTCCATTCCCGCCAGCCAGTATGTTGTTGCCTCTCAAAAATTGGCAGCTTACTATCATCAACATATAATATTGATGAGTTTCCGTAGTATACTCCTTGTGGATCCTCGGATATAATTTGCATTATGTGTACTATCATAAGTTACCTCTTTGGTTTCGGTGCCAAGTGAAAGCCTCTACCACCAAGCTATAAATAGCTGTGGTGGTGGAAACAAGTACCCCATCCATATCTACATGGATGGTGTGGATGTGTTTTGGAATTGCGAGTTCACCAGGGAACTTTACTGCATGACCACCTGCAATACTCCATTGTACTACCTTCCTCTCCTGATCATCGATAAGCATGGAATGAGGAGTAGCGTGGGCGGCCTTATCTGATTGGAAGATGGCCGGGTAAGAGATATTGTACCTTGCTAGCCATTCTTTTTTTCCCGCGATACACTCTTCACGCTCCTCACCATTACCCGCTGGGGAGGAGAGGATTAAGACCGTTCTCATCTCTGGGTTGGCGGATTGCCATTGCTCCAACTGATCCAGCAGCTCAATCCCTTCAGGGAGAGCCGCTTTTTGCGACCACCATTCCGTCCCAGTGTGCTTATTTAGCAACTGGGCTACTAGGCTCCGGAGCAGTTTGGCATTTTTGTCGCCAGCTTTAGCCATGTTGTAGAGACGGTTAGGTTCGATGAGATCCATTGTGATCTCCTCCTGAATTGGAGCGAGCTGTTTGAGCAGCTTACGAACTGTCTTTCCAGGTTTTTTGCCGTTTATCATTTTGTTCCTCTCCTGTGTGTGTAAGAAAAAATTAAATAAATTAAAAAACCACCTGATCCTCAAGAAGGAGAAAGGGTCAAGCAGTTTTTAAATCTGTTTAATCTATAGGCTAGTTTGTTGTCAGCTCCAAAGGAGCTGACAAGTAGCCAATAAAAAGGTGATGAGTAAAGCGAAAGAAACTTAGCTATTTACTAAGCGCATACTTACATCCCATTGGCCGCCGACGTATCCCTCGCAGTCAACTCCTAGGTAGATCCACCTTGCATAAGGGCGGCGGTACAAGGCTTCTTTTGGTAAGGGTTTGTCGATTTCCTTGTAGAAGCTTTTGATTTCTTCCTGGTAATCTTCGTCCCATTCCAGAAAGTTTTTTGAAATAACTTCCTCCCAATCGAGCTGCTTCCATTTTTCTTGGAGGTTTAACTTTTCCAGAACAAGATCACTACAATCTTGTCTTGGGTTAAACTCAGTGGTGTAACCATACTTGATTACGACAATTGATTCGCGAATATTATCGCCGAGATATTTGAAATCAGCTGGATCTTGAATTATAACATCTAACGCCTCCTCTAGCTGTTTGCTCAGCGCTGAAAGGGTGATGTCAGAATTGTTGGTTGGTGGGATAGATGCATACTCCTGGGCCGTAAAACCTGGCTCGTCCTCAGGATACATCATTCCGTACGGTCCATTATCCTCTTCTTTAAATGTTGGTTGAATTCTCATTTTTTCTCCTTGTGTGTGGTGTGTCTTAAGCCAAAATTGACTCAAGGCTAGTCTGTCGTCAACTCCAAAGGAGTTGACGTTGCGTGTTTTAAAAAAAGATGTCTAGGCTAGTCTGTCGTCAATTCTAAAGGAATTGACGCTACTGTGTCTGGAATAGCTCTTTCCACCAAATAAAAAAACTAGGAGTAACCCCCGGGTGGGGGCACTCCCAGCTAGCCAAGATTGACTCAAGGCTAGTCTGTCGTCAGCTCCGAGGGAGCTGACGATGACCAACTAGGTGTTAAAACGCAACATTTTCAGTTTGAGCGGCTTGAGCTTGGGCTTGAGGTGTAGATTGAGGTGTAGATTGTGCATCTTTGACCTTGTAGTCGTACAACTCACTGTGGGGTATGAAGTCAAAAGACCACGCCAGTTGCAAGTAGATCGACCCTTTGGCCTTTCCGCTCCGGCCTTTTAACTCTTTGTCAATACGGTCGCTTACGGTAGCCTTGCCTAGGCCGAAGACGGGGTGACTCAGGACGGGCATCCATTTCTCAAGTTCAACCTTAATCGAATGGAAAGCTTCGTAACGATCAACTGAGCTTACGCCATAAAGGCGCATCTCAAGCATCTGACCTGCAACAATACCGTCGCGGACCACGGTGTTGATACGAGCCCCCTTTAATGCTTCCTTGTCAAAAATAAGCTCCTCTAATAAAGGGAAGCTCATAGCGGGAAGCTCGGTTAGAATAATTTCTTCGATTTGCTTTTTGGCAACGGATTCATCTAGAACATTACCGTCAGCGTCTACAACTTGGTTGAGGTCCAGTGGGGTTGTGGGGCGACTGTTCTTAATGATTTGAGCTATCTGCTCTGCCTTGGGAATTTGAAAAGCCATGCTTCTCTCCTATGTGGTTGTGACCCGAAGGTCGTTAAGTGTGTGGCCGAAGCCGTGAAAAAGTGATCCGTAAAGTGGATTAGACTTAGTGCCAGTCTGTCGTCCACTCCAAGGGAGTTGACGATAGCTAGCCTGTAGTTGTTTTAGTTGCGTTTTGGATCAACTACCGCGGAGTAAACCCAACATAGAGGTAGAGCTTTTGATTAAGCCCTTACTGGTCTAGTACAGTTTTATGCCAAGATGCGTAGAACCGTAACGCGGAGTACAGGTGGTCACTACGTATTGAAATAGGAATAGGAGAAATGGGAAATTAAGAAATTAAAAAAACTAAATTTAAAAACCCTCTAACATCCTTGTCGGAGAGTTTTTTTTAGCTAATCAGAATATCTCTTTATTAACGACTATTATTTAACCATTAACCAAAAGATTATAAGCTTCTTCAGGCTTATACCCTTCTGCAAGGAGACCTCGATAAGATGCGTTCAGCTCCCAGAGTTCCGCATGGGTGTCTTCATCATGGAAATTCTCACCGTGTGGAGCGGCCCAGATATTGACCTTATCACTTCTAACAATATAAGCGATGTCGTCAACGGCGTAGGGCTTATTGTGTAACAAGAAATCCCACAACGTATTGACGCGAGCCTTCTCAAGGAGCTCCACTTCAAGGTCAAAAGCCGATTCAACCTTAACACCGAGTAAAGCTTTAATTAGCCCGTCAACGAAAAGGCCTTGCATCATTTCAGGTTTTATATCATTGTGGCTATAGAAGGATTTGTTCCACTCTCCAACAATCATAGGTTGGATTACATCAAAATGATGCTCCTCTTGTGTTGCTTTCCAAGCTTTATTGTGAGCTGGTTGAACATGCAGAGTGTCGAGTCCACCCTCCAAGGAGTAATGAATCCAAAAGTTTACTTTTACCGCTTCAGTAAAGAGTGGTGAAATTCTCATATTTTTAGACGTAAATATAGAAGTCTCCATCCACGGTCCCTCCTGCGACATTTGGGCTTCACAGTATACATCCCATGCCTCATAGAGGTCTTTGTAAACTTCGATTAATGTTTCGACTTGATTCAGCACCATAAGTGCATGCCCAACGGCAGCTTTCTTATTATGGTTGGAGTAATGTTCGAGCCCTTGAATAAGGAGGAGACGGAGGAGGAGTTGTCTTTTGAATGAAGTCATTACGACTCTCTTTCTGCAAGTTTATACCTTAGCTTGCTGGTAAAAATGTTTACTGTTACTTGTTCCGAGAACACCTGGGAGCAGAGGTCAGCTATTAGAATTAAAAAACAAAAAACCTAATCGAGGGGGGAAGGCTAACCCCCGAGGTTGATTCATCACAGTTGCCTTTTTCAAATATCACGAGTAAATTTAATTACTCTTAGAGGCCAAGCTTTGAGTAAGCGTCGACTAGGGCTTTGACTTGCTTAACTCTTGTATCAAGCTTATTGAAAGCTCCCTTATTGGGGTCTTCACTTGATACAACCCATTCATCTCCTACCTTAACCATCTTCCAGAGGGAGATAGCCATTAGGGGTCTGAGCGCTTTGGGGTCCAACCCACTAACCACCCATCGATCCATTTCTGGATCGTAGTAAGCCATGTCGTCTTCCGCTGCTTTCGTGAAGAAGACTTCTCTAGCTTCGAAGAAAGCCTTCAAGGCTTCGTCGTAAGTCTGAACTCCACGATAATAGCGAGAGCTCACCTCGAGTGCAAGCGCATCGCTATAAAGCTTGTTCACAGCATCAGCACCCTCGTGTGACACTGCGAAATCGGTTCCTTTGTTGACGACAATGCTGAACCCCGCAGGGATCGGCGTTACGCCACCAAAAAGACGTTCGAAAGCATCACGCAAATTCAAAGGTATACCTTCGGTGAACACGACCCCACTCTTCTCAAACCCATCCTTGAGCTGAGCGTGCCACTCGGCTCGGTTGCGAGGCTGTGGGTCAAACTCTTCCTGAACCTCTTCATTGTAAAACTCTTCATCGTGGTCTACGACACGATTCTCACGTGTATCAGGTCCCGCAATGATAGAAGAGGATGTAGCATTCAAGACATTCTTAGCTCTCCACTGGTGGCTTTGACTGGTAAAGTCGACCGCCTTTAGGAGTGGCTTAGAAGTCCAACCTGCACCACCGAAGACTGTTCGACTCATAATGAGCAAATCAGAAATTCCGTCTTGCAAGTCTAAGAATAAACGTCTCATAGAGACGAGATCACCCTCAGGTGCTACGGGTTTGCGACGAGCAACTTCTCTCCAAGCTGAATAGCGCATATCCTGAGAGGACGCCACAGTCTTTAACCATCCGAGCTTGTTATTTCTCGGAGCGCGAGAATTCGCCTCTAGGCGAGTCTTACTGGGAGCAATAGTTCCGCTAAACTGCCCATGAAATTCCAGGTCTGCCTTTGAAATATGAGGTGGAATTAAGACAGTACGACGACTGTATAATTCCGCAGTACGATACAGTCTTACCAGCGGACTGGCAATTAACATCGCATTGTCCATTACTTCATCACGGCTGGAACCGCTCTTACTAGCACCAACTGCTTGCCGTATAAAGGCTTCGCTGAAACTAGTTAAAACGTGGCGACATGCATCAGCCAAGAGTGCCCACTCCTCACGCAAAACTTTCGCGGAAGTGCTGTCAGAGCAAATCTTCGGTGAACCCTCAACATTATTGCTTAGAACGGTTGCCCCTTGAGGGGTACGGGTAGCTCTTCGCAACATGGTTTTGCGTCTCTGCTCACCCCACACGATAGCTTGTTTCATCTCTTGGCTGAGACTACTTTCCGCTACAATGTAGCTTACAAGGATCTCATAAGCATCCACTGGGCGATTGCGAGCACCCAAGGCCATCGCAATCGCTACGGTAGGAACAGAGAAGTCGACTCCTGGTACGAAGGAGCTCTCACCTCTTCCGTTATCAGCCAAACGGGCAATCCCATCCTCATCAAAACCTAAAGCTTTAAGGAAGATTCTTCCACGACGCAAGGCAGACATCTTGGACAAGTCCTCCATGTCGCCACCCTGGCCCAAGTTTACCAAAGTAACCTCGCGCATCGCAGCTGGAATCTGTGCAGCTAAGGTCTCGACTGCCGTAAAGAACAGTGGGTTGATGCCGCTCTCGGGATCTGACTTTTTAGCTTTGAAAGCGGAAGCAATCTTAGCCGTGTAATCAGTCATGTACCCAAGTGGGCCCTTGAACTGGTGTCTCCAACCAGTCTTAGGGTTACAAGCAGCAACAACGGTCTGCCACACACGGTTACTTCGATCGAAGTCCTGTGTCATCATCGCGTCAAACACCTCTTCAGGCGTCTTGCGAATAGACCCATCCTTAGAGCTAGCCTTATAGTTCACTGTCGAGGGCACTCCCATGACTTCTGCAGCGAACTTATAGACCAGCTCAGGGTTGAAAGTACCATTTGGTGCTAAGAATTTCTTCTTTAGCAGGATAGAGGCTTCTGTAGCCATTGGTAGACCAAGACCCTCCAGGCTTTTCAGCCCCTTACCACCAGCTTTTCGGATGGCAGACACCAAGACTCTCCAACTCTCCGTATCGAAATACGGGAGCGCGTAAGATCGTTTCTGATTATCAATCATTAGCTGAATGAAGAGTACATAGAGAATCCACAACTCATAGAGCTTTTCGTCCTCTTTGGTCGCTGGCACCTTGCGCTTCTTACCGTTCACATCGACAATCTTCCACTTAATGCGGATGTAAATGTCAACTTCTTGGTTGGAAGCCAGACCCGTCGCCCCCTGCAGAGCAGCCAAGAGGACCTTGTTGAGGTCCTTGAAACGCTCGTAGGTCGCCCATTCATGAGTAGGCAACATGTCCTTAAGGTTCTTTGCCTTGACATGCGTCTCCTTGCGAATCGAACCGTCAAGTTGATGGAAATCCTGATCAAACTCAGTATCGGCCCACTGGCGCTGCTGGCTCTTAGGGAACTCGAAGACGAGGTTCTCCTTGAGGTCGGCAGAAGCTTCAATGTCTCTGTTGATCTGAACCCAGAACAGACTTGGATCACAGCCGGTGTCATCGCCATCACAGTCAGCCTGTCGATCTCTCGACTCAGCAGGGTGACACATGAAGGTGCCCGTGAAGTTTGCGAACTCGATAGAGTACGCAAGACTTAGCAGCTGCTGCTTCGCCTCATCCAAATCCGCAATGAGGAATTCTTCGTTGAATTCCTTTGTCTCGACCGCGTCATTGTTAGACTTGATCATAGCGGATAGGAGTTCGTCAACCTTATACACAATCTTGTCAGTACCAATGAAATGAGACTTTTCTGTGCGAACTGCCTCAGCCAATAACAACCAGCCCTTCTTCGACATTGCTAGTGCCGTTGTAGGATTACGGTCAGTGGTCGTAGGCACACGAGCTTGTGCTACTTCACGGAACATCGGGTTCAGGACAGCGAACTCAGCCTTCTCCCAAGCCAAGTCACACTCTAGCTGAATGTTCTCTTGTTGGAACCCCCATGCCTTAGGGTCAAAACCTTCAACTTGCTCCTCAGCAGCACGAGCCGCCTTGAGAGCTTGCTTTATGTTCTCGGGAGTTGTCTCAAGACCGTATCGAGCCTGATACCAATCCAAACGCCATTGCAGTTGAAGATCTCTCTTGTCTGCTTCAGTATACTCTAACAACCCATCACCTGCAATGAGCCACTTGATGAAGCACATGATATTCTGTCGCTCTTTCCCCATTCTCATGGTTCGAGTAGACGCAGAACTAGCCATGCGAGCGATGAGCTTGTCAATGCTCTCGACAAACGCTCTGGCTGGTATCGCATCGAGGCCCTCTTGGGTACATGGGACGCCAAGCATAGCTGCACACCCACGATGGATACCCTGTACGATTGCTTTCACCTCGGGAGAGGTATTGAAGAGCTTCTTCTCGAGTATACCGTGAACTCGTTTCTCGTCTACATCCTTCGAGCTCTGCCAACGGGCAGTGTATTGGAATGAAGTAGCGAGCTCGTTGCCCTCTTTGGTGATACGAATCAACCAAAGGTAGACATCTTCCGAAATGACCACTGCCTTGCCGGGCTCGACATTCGCCTTTGCCCAAAGGTAAGCAGGGTGCTCCTTTCCAAGACCCTTGACGAGGTCTAGGTCGATCGCCTCGATTTTAACTCCACGCTTTCTCGCATCCCAACTGTTCATGCGAGGAACGGTGAGTTGGACAAGATCGTGGCCACCACAAGTAGTCTGCTCTCCCGTTTCTACAGCTCCTAGAAGCTGTGTCTCACGCATACCCTTGAACAGCATGCCTGGAAGGAGCGCCTTTGCTGCATCGAGAGCAGCTTTAGCTAAACTACCGAGGTGGAAACCACGACATTGACCACGTAGGTCGCCAAGCTCTCCCGTAGGGGCATTGTACGACATAGTCTCGCCGTCGACCTGGATGTCACCACCAAGAGTCGCGCCAGGAACGATGTCATCAGCAGCGAAGCCAGCAGCATTGTAAGTGCCATCTGAGCCCGCATCTGCAAGGTAAACAGGTACGCCATCTACATCGCCAAG
>Ga0181597_10006537_pt1 | contig 10822 bp, 9 predicted proteins | sample 041ome_5_FD_148647 | JGI IMG/M metagenome (GOLD analysis project Ga0181597, IMG submission 148647) | Coastal salt marsh microbial communities from the Groves Creek Marsh, Skidaway Island, Georgia - 041403US metaG (spades assembly) | ecosystem: Environmental > Aquatic > Marine > Intertidal zone >... | reverse complement strand
GAGGAAAGCAAAATCTCTGGAATCCCCAGTAACATGGCATACATCTATGGTTATACCCCTACCCTTTTCACCATTGCCATCACGGCCTGCCAGAACCTGAGTTCCGTAAAAAGACATGGCTATTGCAACAATAGTCGTTAGCAGTATTTTAAATTTCATATTTTTGCCTCAATAATTGAATTTCACAACAGTTAAGAAAAGCATCCATTACCACTCATATTTTCATTGTAAATCTAGGGATAACCCTCAACAACGGGAAATTCTCCTGTCAGCAACTTCGCGCTGCAAGCCAGAACAAAGAGGAATTTTGTCATCCTTTGCACTTCAGAACCCTTGCCGGTTTCTAAAGACTTCCCCGCCCTACTTTGGTTACTATAAGGTCTAAAACAATAATCAAGTTGATAATAATCAAATAGAGGGGCTCTCATGAAATTAGCAATTTTACCTTTTTGGATGGTGTTTTTATTGGGATCAGGCACGCTATGCGCTCAGGAGATGCCATTACCAGACGATGTCCGCAGTGACACCCTGTCACGCCTCCCCCCGGTTAACCCGGATGAGCTGGATGATTATGGCAAACGAGTTTATGACAAGGTGGTAGGACTGGATAATACCGGCCCCGTCTACGGTCCCGCCGCCTTCTCCGTGCACATGCCTTTGGTGGCAGAGGGCATGGATCTGATCAACCAGTATTTGCGCTACGAAAGCCTTATCGGCCGCGCCAATATCGAAACGGCGATTCTTGTCGCCGCACGGGAGTTTGACCAGCAATATGAATGGGCTGCCCATGAACCTTTGGCGCTTGCTGAAGGCGTTCCCCAAAGCACTATCGACATCATCAAGAATCATGGTGATCCTGCGGGTCTGCCTGCTGCCCCTGATCTGATTATTCGTTATGGCCGTGAATTACTCCGCAAACACCGCCTCAGTGCTGAAACCTGGGCCGAGGCTGTGTCACTGTTCGGGCAACAAGGCGCGCTGGAGATTTCTGCCATCATGGCCGATTACGCCATGGCAGCCATCATTCTCACTGCCATTGACCAGCATATTCCTGCTGACAGGCCCGCTCGAATGCCCATCGAATAATATTTTCTTTTCTTGTGCTGCTTCAACTCAGCCTGTATCATAGTTGTGATACAGTTGAACAGCGCATTAATCCAGAAAAGACCCTAAATAACCATGAAACTTGAACTCGATCCGACAGCCCCTACTCCGGTTTTTCAGCAAATCATTGACCAGATTCATTTCCAGATAAACACCGCCGATCTTAAACCGGGGGAGAAATTACCCAGCATCCGCTCTCTGGCAACTGAGTATGAGCTGGCCACCAATACCGTGGCTAAAGCCATGCGTCAGCTGGAGTTTCGTGGGCTCATCGTAGCTCAGGATCGCAGTGGTTATCATGTAGCTGAATCAGTTGCCGTCAGTGATAGTGCCAGCCGCTATCAGGCTAGAGGGGTCTCATCGGATAAAACAGAGGTGCATAATGTTGTCGATCACCTTGATCATGGTCTGTTCAGCAAAGCCTTTTGCAAAATCACTGAAGATTACCTCACCGGCAACCCCGATCAATGCAATGTGATTCACGCCGATGGGAGTGGCACCAAGTCCATCATTGGCTATCTGGCCTATAAGGAAACCGGCGACACCAGTGTGTTTCACGGTATTTCACAGGACTCCATTGTGATGAACCTGGATGACCTGCTCTGCGTTGGCGTCAATGGCCGCATATTGATTTCCAATACTGTTAATCGTAATGCCCTGAACTGCCCTGGTGAGGTGGTCGGTGCCCTGATAGAAGGCAGTGAAAAATTTCTTGCCCAGTTAAGGGATTTTGGCGTCAATATTTATAGTGGTGGTGGAGAGACAGCTGATGTGGGCGACCTGACCGGCACCATTGTTGTGGACAGTGTTGCCGTCTCCGTGATGAAGAAAAAAGAAGTTATTAGCGGCGAGCAGATTCAACCCGGCCTGGTGATTGTCGGCCTGTCCTCTACTGGGCAGTCAAGTTACGAGGATAAAGAAAACAGCGGTATTGGCAGCAATGGCCTGACCAGCGCCAGACATGACATGCTCAGCCATTATTATGCCGAGAATTATCCTGAATCATTTGATGGCAATGTCTCCAAAGAATTGATGTATTGCGGTCCCTATAAACTGGAAGACCCTTTGCCAGACTCCAGCCTGAGTGTTGGGGAGGCGCTGTTAAGCCCGACGCGCACCTATGCCCCGGTCATCTATAAATTACTGGACGAACACCCTGGCCTTATTCGCGGCCTGATTCACTGTTCCGGAGGAGCCCAGACCAAGTGCATGAAATTTGGCGGGAATCCGGCATCAGATAATCCCGACTATACTCTGGATGGAAAAACGGTCAACGGCATTCATTTCATCAAGGACAAGCTGTTTCCGACGCCCCCCATCTTCAAGGCAATCCAGAGCGCATCAAAGACCCAGTGGAAGGAAATGTACAAGGTCTTTAACATGGGACACCGAATGGAAGTCTATTGTGAAGCTGAGCAGGCTGAGACCGTAATCAAGGTTGCCAACAGTTTTAATATTGATGCCCAAATTATTGGGCGCACAGAACCCAGTACTACCGGTAATCGGCTATCACTAACTCATGCCAACGAGGTATTCGAGTATCAGGGTTAATGCGTACCAGTGATTGTCAGGCTTTTTGCTTCCCCGCCCTGCTGCTGCCGATTTAATAACATACTATGAAAAAAGCAACGCTGAAAACCGCTAAGGCCTGGAAAAATGAATGGTATGACACCAGTGCTACTGACGGCCGTTTTGTGCGTCACGACTCCCTGTTCCGTAACTGGGTTACCCGGGATGGTCAAGCCGGTATAACCGGTATAGGCGGCTTTAATGCTGAACCCGGACGCTATCACCTCTTTATTTCCATGGCCTGTCCCTGGGCCCACAGAACTCTCATTACGCGTAAGCTGAAAAAACTTGAGAGCACGATCAGTGTCTCCAATTCCCGCTCCTATATGGGCCCGGACAGCTGGACCTTTGAACCCGAACAGGGGCGCCTTTTCCTTGCCGATGTTGAACATAAGGATGATGACGAGTATATCGAGTATCTGTTTGAGCTTTATCGCCTGGTTGATCCAGAGTATGGGGATCGCGCTACGGTACCGGTGTTATGGGATAAACAGCGTCAGACCATTGTCAGCAATGAGTCAGCAGAAATCATGCGGATGTTTAATAGCGAATTTAATGATTTTATTGAGGACCCTGTAGCCAGAAATCTGGATTTATACCCGCAGAACCTGCGTGAAGCCATTGATTCCCTTAACGACTGGATTTACCCCAATGTGAATAACGGGGTATACCGATCGGGGTTTGCCACTACGCAGGAAGCCTATGAAGAGGCTGTGTTGCCGTTATTTGAAACCCTGGATCAACTCGAGGAGAAATTAGGTAGCAGACGTTTTTTGTGTGGAAACAGAATTACCGAAGCAGATGTCAGGTTATTTCCCACCCTGGTTCGTTTTGATTCTGTCTATGTCAGTCACTTTAAGTGCGCCCTCAAGCGCATCAGGGATTATCCCAATCTGTGGGGCTATACCCGCGATATTTACCAGATGCCTGGCATCGCAGAGACCGTCGATATCGAATACAACAAGGCCCACTACTATGGCAGTCATGAGACCGTAAACCCCACGCTTATAGTGCCCATTGGGCCAGAGCTGGATTTTATGGCGCCCCACGACCGGGAAAAACTGGCGCAGTAATCCAGCGCGTAATGACCCTTGTGGACTTCTGGCAATCCCGACAGCACTCCCCTACAATCCTTCAACTTCACCACTGAGTGAATTAATTCTCATGCTCAATGCTGTTGGCCCGCGCCTGAATGCTTAAAGACTGGCAATATAATCCCACCACCCTCATCGTTCTGATGAAAATGGCCTTGCCCATGGTCGTATCCCAGGGTGCTTTTGCCATCATGATTTTTACCGACCGCTGGTTCCTGGCCCAGATAAGCCCCACTCACATGGCCGCGGCGCTGGGGGGTGGCGTTGCCTTCTGGTTTGCCATTTCTCTTTTCAATGGCATTCTTGCCTATGCCAATGCACTGGTGGCGCAATATCTTGGCGCAGGTGAGTTTCATAAATGTTCGCTGGTCATCAGCCAGGGTATTCTTATGTCAGTTGCCCTGATCCCCGTTCTTTTCGTCATCACCTTGTTGTTGCGCCCCATGTTTGCCGCTATGGGGCATGACCCCGCGCAGGTTGAGCTGGAGGAAATTTATTTCACCATCATGATGGCCGGTGCGGTGTTAAGCCTGTTTAAGGTTTGCCTGTCATCTTTTTTCTCCGGTATAGGTCTTACCCGCGTTGTCATGACCTGTGATGTTATTGGCATCGTCCTTAATGTTCCTCTCACCTGGGCCCTTGTTTTTGGTCATCTGGGCTTGCCTGCGATGGGTATAGCAGGAGCAGCTTGGGGCTCAATCATCAGTACCGCTTTTGCCATTGCTATTTATCTGGCCTATTACCTCAAGCGTGAATTACGGGAAAAATACTCCACTGTTCAATCCTTCATTTTCGATCAAAGTATCACGCGCCGATATCTGCGTTTGGGCTTTCCCTCCGGCATGGAAATGTTTCTCAATATTGCGGCTTTTAATCTGTTTTTGCTGATGTTCCAGTCTTACGGTATACCGGAAGCAGCGTCTGCCACCATCGTTTTTAACTGGGACATCCTCTCTTTTGTACCCCTGCTGGGTTTGAATATTGCGGTGATGAGTCTGATTGGTCGTTTTGTAGGCGCTGGCAACATGAACCGGACGAACGAGGTCACCAGTGCCGGTTATATCCTTGGTATCGGCTATTCTCTTTTTCTTGCGACAACATTTATTATTTTCCGCGAACCGTTTGTTGAAATGTTTATTTTTTACGACGATCAGGCAGAAGAAATTCGTGATCTGGCCCGCTTCATGATGATCGGCCTGAGTTGCTATGTCCTGTGTGAAGGCGTACTGCAGGTCGCCGCCGGAGTATTGCGCGGCGCCGGCGATACTCGATGGATTATGTTTGCCTCAACCTCCCTGCACTGGGCCATGCTGGTAGCACAGTTTTTTGTTATCAAAGTCTATAATTTTGGCCCCAAAGTATCCTGGATGGGCTTTGTATTAATGGTCTTGGCCATCTGTATGGTTTTTCTGGGAAGGTTAAGGAGCAATAAATGGCGAGACCCTGAAAATCTGAAAGCGGTGATGTCAGAATAAAACCTAAGTGCGGGTTTTAGTCCTTATTCTCTCCATCTATAGAAGCGGAATTCTTAACACCACCATCACCCCTTCTTCTTCAATCAGGTTGTCTGCCTCGATATAACCTTTGTGAAACTCGGCAATCATGCGTGCAATATGCAAGCCCATCCCCAGATGTGGTTGTGTCTTTTTCCCTTCCGGCCTGAGGGATACCATTGAGTCAAAAATTCTGTCCTTCATAGCGTGATCCAGATAAGGTCCCGAATTAGCAACACTCACCACGGCCTCTCCATTATCTGCGTAACAAGCTACCCGTATGGCCTTTCCAGGAGTAGAAAACTCCACCGCATTGGCTATCAGCTTGTCCATGAGCTGGGCAATATAATCCGCATTACCCATAATTCGTACCGGGCTTAATGAGATCTTGCTTTCAAACTCAATACCCGGATAAATCTGTTGATATTCCTGCACACAGGCATCAATTACTTTGCCAATATCCGTTTTTTCCTTGTCTGACGATTGCAGTATCTGCTCCAGTCTTGACGCTTCACTCATATTGGTAAGAATCAGATTCAAACGCGAAATCCCTTCTTCTGCACGTTGAATATAGATCTGCGCATCTTCTTCCTCTGACACAAGACTGAGATTTTCCAGTGAGGAACGCACCACGGTCACTGGCGTCCTGAGCTCATGAGACAAACGTGATGACATGTTTTCAAGATAATGGGTGTACTGACTCAAGCGATCGACAATGCTGGCAAAGGAGCGCGACAGATCGCCTATTTCATCAGCACTGCGTGACGCAGCAATGGTATTGGTTATGCGCCCGGAATCGTCGATAATTTTTTCTGCCTGATTCCTTAAGCCGCGAATACGGCTGGACAGGCTGGTGGCAAAAAGAAACAAGGCAGTCATGGTCAATAACAGAATTCCCAGCATGGTATCAAAAAGCGTTTCAAGCGCCTGATTTCTGAACGTTCTGATCCCGTTCATATTCTGATCTACGATAACAGCGCCAAGCACCTGGCCTTCAGCAACAATGGGATAGGCTGCCTCGAGAATTCGCGTAGTATTATTATCCAGCGCACGGTAACGGGTTGTCGCCTGTCCTGTTAAGGCTGGCACCAGGTGATCCCCATCAACCAGACCATCCTGATAGAGTTCATCCACAAAGTCTGTTGTTGGGCGAGTGAGTACGCGGTAATACAAGGGATGCAGGACCGTGTCTTCGAGCCACCCCAGAAAGCCGCTATCTTCCTCACCGCCATCCTCAGACAACAGCAATCCGGTGGCGGTTTGAATATCTCCCACACTAAGCAGAACACGCTGGCTGCGGTCAACAACCTGCACCCGTGAATTGGAATAGCCCATACCCGCTACAATGCGGTCAATCTCGGGAGTGGGTCGTCTTAATGAACCCAGTGCTGCGAGATTGCTACTGGCAGAAGTAGAAACGATTGCTGCTACTGAATGTGTTTCCGGGTTATCAACGTCATAAACTGACAGGCTCATTTTGTTGCCAATCATGTCGAGCGGAAAGCGTAATTCCATCTCATAGCCTTCGGGAATACGCTGCCAGCGTCCGCTAATACGTGGCTCATATTCCAATGCAGAGAAATCCGTAATATCGCTACCGATACGAAAGGGATAGATCAGCTCATCGTCATAAGGCGCTATGACATAACGTTGAAAAACGCCATCGCGATTAACCAGCGAAATACGCAGGGAGTCACTGCGATCAACTCTTAAGCCTTCACGACTCCTGAAGACAATGTGTTCATCGAGCACTCTCAGGTAGGCATACAGAGCCTGATTATGCTCTCCGAGCATGAGCCTGAAACTTAAGGGATCACCCTGATTATCAATGCCGCGAAAGCTGCTTAGCTGGTTCTCGGGGTTCGGGATAAGACTGGATTCACGGTAATGCTGTTCATACTGCTGGTAATCGCGCCAATCCTGCAAACTGCCATCGTCTACACTCAGCGGTTGAAAAACCGGATAGACATAAAGGTCCTGATTATCCTGCGCCCTGCTGTAGGTGCTTTCATTAAATAGTTCGGGGCGCTCACTCAAGGCTGTAGCCAGCGCTCTGGCAGTTCCCAGAACCGTTTGTTCCTGTCCGCGACTCAGGTACTGCTCCATTTCCAGGATATAGCGATAACCCAGAAAAGGAATCACCAGCAGAAAACTGGAAAGTAAAACCAGCTTTAAGCGGATACTGATTAAATGCCTGAGAACTCCCACCATATGTATGCTGTACCCTTATGGGTTAGTCCAGCGATAACCCATACCATAAACCGTATCGATGCAGTCAAAGTCTGCATCACTCTGGATGAACTTTTTGCGCATACGTTTCACATGAGAAGTAATGGTACTGTTATCAACAAATATTTTGGACTCCTGCATCAAAGCATCCCGACTTTTTACATGGCCGGGAAACTTGACCAGTGCATGTAACATCCAGAACTCTGTCACTGTAAGTAACACTGTCTGCTGCTTCCAGTTTACTGTCAGCCTACTCAGGTCCATCACAAGATCCCCTCTTTCCAGCAAACTTTCAGGAGAGGTGGGCTGATCCATGGCATCCTGACGTCGAAACAAGGCAGCAATTCTGGCAGTAAGATGAGGCAGACTGATGTCCTTGGTCAGGTAATCATCTGCGCCCATGCGCAATCCACTCACAGTATCAATATCATTGTCCCGAGCAGTAAGAAATATAATAGGCAAGGTCAGTGACATGGAGCGCAGAGATTGGCAGAGGATAAATCCCCCATCAATCTCCTCTTCAAGACCGATATCAATAATGGCAAGGTCAGGCAGGCGCATGGAAAAAGCTTCCTGTGCTTTTTTTCTGTTTGGATAAGTTAATACTTCATAGCCCTGCTTTCGCAGGACATCCGCATAATTTTCCCGGATGGCTGCTTCATCCTCGACTATAGCGATGCGTTTACTCATTGGGCTCTTCAATGCCTCGACAGTTATAACTGAAACAATATGGGCGTATCACGCTGCTCTGGAGCAACAGTAAAAAACAAGTCTTTGACTATACCTGAATTCCCGCTCCGCTTGCATGACTATAGGCTGTAAAGCTTGTATTGCCATAATCTTGCCATAATTAATCAGCAGACAGCCCCTTTTGTTCCCAGAAAAGCTAGACGCGGGTCGTTAAATGACAATCAAGGTAAAAAAAAACCGATAACAATTCTTTTAAAACAAATTTTCTGGAGAAAAAGTATGAAGTATAAAAAATCAATCATCGGAGGTATCGGCAGTATTGTCCTGATGAGCTCATCAATTTTGTTGTCGGCGCCATTATTCGCAGCAGCAGATAGTGCTGGTAAATTAAATGATAGCGACCGTACAAAACATGAAGCCACTGGCATTATCAGTGGCGCCGTTATTGGCGGCGTTCTTGGCGGACCTGTCGGGGCAATTTTAACTGCCGCCTTTGGTGGCTGGGTTAGCGATAAAACGATCGCCAAAAAAGAAAACGCTTTTTTATCCGAGGAATTAATTCAACAAAAACAGGAACTGCTTGCTTTGCAAGCCGACTATCGTGCATTGGAAGCCCGCTATCAAGTTGCCGAGCATGAATCACAGACAATGCGATATCGTAATACCAGTGTTGATGCACAGAGCTTATCAATTAAAGAGCAGAATGCTTTTACCGAATGCTGCAACGACACTGAAATTTCCCTGCATTTCAAAACCAATTCAACAGCGATCGAACCCCTTTATGATGAGAAGCTAAGTGAATTTGTTTCTTTGGTGAACTCCATGCCCAGCGCTGTTATTGGCATCACTGGCCATGCCGATCGCCGCGGTGACTCTACTATTAATCTGGCGCTTTCCCAGCGCAGGGTTCAGGCAGTAGAAACACATCTTAAAACACTTGGCATTATGGATCGATCAATGCAAACCAATGCCTTTGGTGAAAATCGCCCATTAAGTCAATCGGACTCTCTCGAAGATAACTTTTTTGATCGCCGGGTCGTATTAAAAATCATTTCATCGGGCAAGAGCTTGCTGACCAGAAATAGCGAACAGACAGTTAAACGCTAAACTTAAAACGCTTTGATGCGAAGGACATATACCATGACGGAATTGCATTTAATTACCGGGAACAAAAACTTCTCTCCCAGTTCGCTTCGCCCCTGGTTGTTATTGCAGGAGTTTGAAGTGCCCTATACTGAAATCGCCATTGATCTGTTCAAGGATGATGCGGCGGAAAAAATTGGCATATTCTCTCCATCACTGAAAGTGCCGGTACTTATTCATAACGATGTGAAGGTTTGGGATTCACTGCCTATTTGCGAGTATATCTCTGAAACATTTCTGGAAAACCGAGGCTGGCCCGCGCATATGAAAAAGAAAGCTGCGGCCCGCTCCGTATGCGCAGAATTACACAGTGATTTTCAGCATTTTAAACGTGAATGGCCTATGAATTGTCATATTCGCGTAAAGATGAACCCTGATGAAAATCTGGAAAGGGAAATAGCAAGACTTGATGCCATTATCTATTGCTGCCGACGCAAATACGGTGACGGTGGTGACTATCTATTTGGACAATTCTCCATCGCCGATTGTTTTCTTGCTCCGGCGTCTATTTCCTTGCGCGCCTATGGGGCAGAATTAAGCGGCAAGACAAATGAGTACATCGATATGCTGCTGGACAACCCCCATCTGCAATGGTGGCTTGAACAGGCGCAGAAAGAGATTGAGGCAATTCCTCTGGATAAGACTGGTTAATACCTGAAAACCCTTGAGCAGCGTGAGCTTGGGCCGGGACTTCAAATCCCGGCCTTTTTTATTGATGAGCCTTCAAGGTAAAGCTGTCCCCTTTCTCATTCCAAAGACTGGGTTTTTCAATAGGGGTTAGTATCTGGTTGACCCTTAGCGCAGGCGCAAGAAGATCACGGAACGCCTCTACCTGGTGGAAGGATGGCGCAAGCCACTGATTGATGAGATTAGCGTCTTGCATGGGCAGCATCAACGGCATCGACTTTGGATGAATATTCTCCCATTCAGGCAAGGGGGGTAAGGTGATAATTGAAGCGCTGTGAATGATTTCACCGGTAGTTTTATGGATCGTTTCCCGATGCAGGCCACCGAAGGCTATGGCCTCATTTTCCAGCTCAATCTTGTGATAGGTTTTTTTGTCACCCTTGCCTTCTATGAAAGCGGTTGCGGGAATAATGCAGCGTGACTCACGAAAGGGTTCATAGGCGATGGCATGTGGGCTGTCGAGCTTGTCTGAGCGGGAATTGAATGAAGCATATTTGTAGTTTGGTTTGCCCGTTTCCGGATCAATCAATAACCACCATATCGCCTGAGTAACAATATTTCTGTCCTTTTCACGCTGAATAATTGATATTCGGCTACCTGGCGCTTTGTCCCTGGAAAACAGAATTTCCGCTTCATCCACATCAAGCTTTTCCAGAAGTTTCCTGGATTTCTTGTTTTTTAAAATCTGAAATCGGCCACACATTCGCCTAGTCTAATTTCATTTGTCCTGACACACCATAGATTCCATATCCCCCCCGCTCCCACGTTGAATAATAGCTGTGGAATAAATATGTAAAGAGTAGCCAATTGTCA
>Ga0181597_10006535_pt1 | contig 10825 bp, 13 predicted proteins | sample 041ome_5_FD_148647 | JGI IMG/M metagenome (GOLD analysis project Ga0181597, IMG submission 148647) | Coastal salt marsh microbial communities from the Groves Creek Marsh, Skidaway Island, Georgia - 041403US metaG (spades assembly) | ecosystem: Environmental > Aquatic > Marine > Intertidal zone... | reverse complement strand
CGTCATAAAGTGCCTTTTCATTAACTATTCCTCCTCTAGCACAGTTTATTAAAAAAGAGGTGTTTTTCATCTCATTAAATTCTTCACTAGAAAACATATCAGTGGTTTCCTTTGTTTTAGGACAATGTAATGATACTGCATCCATTTTTGATAAAATGTTTTTAAAATTGTCAACACATTCAGCACCAGATTTTTTTATATCTGCGTCATTAACATATGGATCATAAACAAACACGTTCATATCAAAAGCCAAGGCTCTTTTCACTAATCTAGACCCAATCCTTCCGTATCCAATGACAAGCAAATTCTTTTCAGCAACATCCCATGCTTTTATATCCCAACGAGAAGACCAATCAGCTTTTCTTGCAAATTTATCATAATAAAAAACGTTTTTAGAAAGGGCTAACAACATGAACATTGCATGCTCTGCTACAGAAATCATGTTTGAATGAGCAGCAATTGCAAGAGGAATGTTGCAATCATTTAATGCATCAACGTCTATAGAATCATATCCGACGCCATGTCGAGAAACTATTAATAAATTTTTAGAGTTTTCAATTATTTTTCTGGATATGTTTGCAGTCCTGACTGTAATACCATGGACATCTTTCGCAGCTTCCAAAATTTCATCTTCATCTGCAGACATTATTGTTATGGGTTCAATATCATCCCTAGATAGAAATAATTTTTGTCCTTCTTCATGAAGACCTTGAACCATTAAAACCTTTTTTTTATTTGTATTTTTTTGATTCATTGAACAATCATCCCCCCATATATTTCAACTTGCTTAAAATTTATCTTATTTAACATGTAAACAAAAGTTAAATAACAAAATTATTTATTTAAAAAATGAATTTATAAAAACACCTAAGAGAAACTTAAAATAAGTTTATTAGAAAAATCAAAAATATTATTCAATGAATATTATTGCAAAACGTGGTGCCCGGGGGCGGATTCGAACCACCGACACGAGGATTTTCAGTCCTCTCGAGATAATTAAAAGAGTGCTTTTGATAATTACTCTGTAGCATCACCCTCTTCAACTAATATTAAATCAACCTCTCCAGCACCATTTTTTCTATGCAACGAGGCTTTTCTGTATTCTTCGGATCTCCAACAATTTTCTCCATCTTTCAAGGTTGGAAATTCTATAATTACAAACCTATGGAATTTATCTGTGCCTTCAAGAATTTTAAAGTTTCCACCTCTTGCCAAAATTTTTCCACCAAACTTTGATATTATAAAAGGAACTTGATCTGTATATTTTTTATATTTAATGGGATCTAGTATTTTTGAGCGTGCTAACCAATAAGCTTTCATAATTAACCTAAAAATTTTTAAAAAATATTCCAATATCATAAATCATCCTAGATATTTCTGACTCTAATGGAAATGATAAAATTCCCATTACTGAATACCCAAGTGCTAGAGGAAAAACGTAGAAGCGGAATATAAAAATGAACCATGCAACATATAGTGGTATTAACCTCTCAATTAAAAATCCTGGGGTAATAGGTTTAAACAATTTATGTATTGGATTAGTAAATTTAACAAAAAACTTCATAAAGAAAAAATCAGAATTTTCATTTAAAAAAAGAGACATTCCAAACCGACCAATTAGTGTCCACATTATGACACCTAATAAATAATCAATAAAAATTATCCAAATTGGAAAGCTAGACATTTACATACCTAAATAATCTATATAGTAATACAAAATTTTACTTATTGAAATTAAAATGGAGGGGGGGGTCCCTCCATTTTATAGTTTTTTAGAAAGTTATCTATCAGTATAGACCTTTCCACCGGGATACCTGATTTCATCAACTAAATCCTGTGTTTCTTTATCAGGTTCTTCTGTCATTAAGCTAACCACAACCATTAATATTAAGCTTATCGGCATTCCAATCATACCAAACCTTAAGCCGTCAATTCCAAGCCATGGTGTCATACCACCAAATTGAACCATATAGAGGTAAATCGCTCCAGAAGCGAATCCTCCAACCATTCCTGCAATTGCTCCAGCTTTGTTAGCTCTCTTCCACCAAACTCCAAGGATTAATGGGAAAAACAATCCAGAGTTGGCAAAGCAAAAGGCCCAAGCCACAGCCCCAAGTATGGAAGTAAGTTTTAATGATGCAACGAACGCTCCTGCCGCACCTATTACTAATAATAGGATACGAGCAACAACTAACCTCGTTTTTGTATCAGCTTTAGGATCAATAATTTTGTAATACATATCATGAGATAATGCGTTAGCGATAGCTAATAACAATCCATCAGCCGTTGACATTGCAGCTGCAAGCCCACCTGCAGCAACTAATCCTGAAACTACGTAAGGCAACCCTGCCATCTCAGGTGTTGCTAAAACAACAATGTCTCCTCTCATAAAAAATTCATTGATTTGTAAAATACCATCATTGTTACCATCAATGACTTTTAAGAACCCTACATTACTCCATTGTTTTATCCAATCTAGTGATTGAACCTCAGATATTGATTTTCCAATAATAGCTGTAGATACATTTGGGTCTAGCAATGAAAGTTTTGTAAAAGTAGCTAATGCAGGTGCTGTTAAATATAGCCCACATATAAAGACTAATGACCAACCAACAGACTGACGTGCTGCTTTTACAGACGAAGTTGTAAAATATCTCATTAATACGTGCGGTAATGAAGCAGTTCCTAACATCATACACAATACAAGAGTGAAAAACTTCCATTTCTCCATTAAAGTATTACTAGCATCATTTATACCCACTTTTAGAGCAGCTAATTTACCTGCGGCAGACTGAGCTGCTGCTTCAGGCATCAATGTACCAACACTTAGGAGTGCTTCAAGTTCTTGAACTCTATTTACAGCATCAAATTGAGCAAAATGAGGTATTAATCCATACCCTAACTTATTTGACATCCAAAAAACTGGTATTAAATAAGCTATTATCAATACAATATACTGAGCAACTTGGGTCCAAGTAACAGCTCGCATTCCTCCAAGCATCGAGCAAAAAAGGATACCAGAAAGACCAATCCAAACACCAACTTCAAAAGGAATTTGAAGAGCTCTAGCAGCTACTGTTCCTGTGCCATTTATTTGTGCTGTAACATATGTGAAAGATGCTACAACCAAGATAATAACAGCACACAATCTAGGTGCATTACCTCCATAACGTGTACCAATAAAATCTGGTACTGTATATGCTCCAAACTTTCTTAAATATGGCGCAATTAGAGAAGCGACAAGTACATAGCCGCCAGTCCAACCTATCAGAAATGCCATATAAGGATATCCTTTGAGGTAAATTCCACCTGCCATAGCTATAAAAGATGCACCAGACATCCAGTCTGCAGCAGTAGCCATTCCATTATAGACTGTTGGAACTTCCCTTCCTGCAACATAGTATTGCGAAGTTTCCATTGTCCTTGATAAAACTCCAATTAGAGCATAGATAAGAACTGTAAACGCAACAAATAACCACCCAATAATCGTATTTGAAACACCTGCAGCCTCTAAAACAGCCATAAAAATTACAAATCCTAAAAATCCTAAGGTATAAAGACCATAGACTTTCCCAAGATTGGGTATAAATCCCCCTTCTAATTTAATCATTTAAGCCCCCTTATTTTTCGTGAAGATCAAATTCTTCATCTATTGCATTTTGCCGTGAGGCAAACCAAAAAACTAGAATAGCAAAAAATATTTGTGAACCCATTCCAGCCATAAAGTAAGCACCAGGAAAAGAACCATTTAATGTTTCACCAAAAAAATTAATTACAAAAGCTACTATTGCCCAAGCAATTAAAGTTTTCACGGTAAGTGATTTTGTTTTGTCCCAATGCTGCTCTTTTTTTGATATGTTCATGACTCCTCCCTATAAAACATATTGAGCATTCTAATAATAATGATTATTATTTATCTTAACTTTAGCTTTGCATAAATATTGTGCAAAAAAAACCAATATGTTATGAATGTGTTAATTAGTTTATTTAAAAGATTTATTTTAGAAAAATTTTCTACTTTCGAAATCTTCCAAGGTAAAAACTCCCTTTCTAACCTAAAAAATGTGATAGAATTTGTTAATAAGAACGCATCATTTGTATCCCAAGTCACACTTTACCCTTATATAAAAACTAGAGCAGGCACACAACATCCTAAATTATTTGAAAATCAAAAATTTTTAACTTCTTTAAGAATATCAAGATGGTACATCTTCATGGCGTGTGTAAATGATATGTCTATTTTTATTTCTCATTTATGTTCTAAAGAACAAAATTATAATAAAAAATTTTCTTTAAAATTAGCTAGTTTAATATCTTCTGAAGTTTTTAAAAAAATAGAACAGACAGATATTGATGATGAAGAATTTAAAAAATCAATTAAGTTTTTAATTAGATATTATAATGATTCAAAACTTAGAAAGAATAAAGCAACTGAAACTTTTTTTAGAAGAAGTGCTGATGAATTAGTTAAATGGGTTCCAGTTAGTGAAGAATTCAAAAAACAAGATCAAATAATTTTAAGAAATTCGATTAAGTTTAGATGGATCCCAATTCGTAAGCAAATAATGAAAAATTTGGATATAAAAAAAATAAATTATGAGTATAAAAGTTATTTAAAATTATAATTAATTTTGGTCACACATCAGTCACAATTATTTTGACAAATAAGCTATAAATTGAGATTCTAAAGATATCAACAAAAGAGGTGTGATCGATAGTTTAGTTAAATCTTTAAAAGGAAAACGTGGTGCCCGGGGGCGGATTCGAACCACCGACACGAGGATTTTCAGTCCTCTGCTCTACCTACTGAGCTACCCGGGCAAAAGGCTAAATTATCTATAACGTGAACATAAGATTATGTCTAGCTAACAAATCCAAAAAGTTAAATATCTTTTTCGTAATCTTCTTCACTAGCTTGAATAGAATATTTTTCTCCTAACCAATTATTTAGATCTATATAGCTACATCGTTTAGAACAGAAAGGTTTAGTATTTGAGCTTTCATCAAACATTTTCTTACATATTATACACTTTATAATTCTTATCTTATTTTTATTCATTTAGAGATATCCATTAATTCACCATATTCGTTTGGAAGATCCAATCTCTGAATAATTTTAATAAAAGGTGGAAGTTTTTGGTTAATAATCTTTTTATAGAGACTTTTACCACAAATAAATTGGATATTAATTTTTGTTTTTGCGTCTTTTGACTTTCTCCATAAAGATCTGAGATGATTTTGAAATTCAAAATCCATTTCCCCTTTATAATAACTTTCCAATGGTGCAAAGTTTCTTGGAATATAGAGTTCATATAATTGTAATCTAGAAAAACCAAGAAAACTTCCCTCAGGAAAAAAGTCTTTTCCCTTTTTTAAAATATATTCATTAAGAAGTTTTTTATTTTCAAATGAAAGTCTTGGAAAATCAACAATAATCATTCCTCCAATATTTCTTAATTTAATTTCTTCAATACATTTTAAAAACGCTTTCTTACAGAATTCTATATTTGCATTGTCTGAATTTAAAAATAAATTTTTTGTATCTATATCAATAAGAGTTGCAGCCTTAGTTTTTTCTATCCATAAAATTCCACCATCTTTAATTTCTACTGACTGTTTAAGAGCATCAAGAAAGAATTTATCCAAATTTAATAGATCCCAGTAAATTGCATAATGATCTTCTGTAATTGGAAGATTTTTTGTAAAAAAAAGATCAATTATCCTTTCTTCAACACTTAATTTTTTGAAATCGGATATCTTGTCAGAAAAAATCTTAGCTTGTATTGGCTTATCATCAAATTTTTCACTTGTTATAACAACATCAATTTTGCTATTTGACTTGATATTTTTAGGAACTCCTCTGACAGTAATAATGTTCTGATCTTTGATTGATGCTTTTACAATACCCCCGTTTAATTTCTTTAATATATTTGCTTCATAAATATTTCCTATTATTGGGGGAGTCGTTTCAGGCCAACAAATATACTTTAATAATTTTCTGTTTTTTACTTCTGCTATTCTTATTTCGCCAGCACATTTATCTACTAAGATGAAATGTTCTTCTATTTTATCTAACATTATTAAATTGGTATCCAATGGATAACAAAGCCCTATACAATTCAGCTAATGGTAACCCCATTACATTACTGTATGATCCAGATAAAAAATTTATAAATGATGCTGCTACACCTTGTATAGCATATCCACCTGCCTTGCCATGCCACTCATTTGTTCCAAGATAGTATTTTATCTCTTCGTCATGAAGTCTTTTGAATTTTACTATAGATACTACAGTTTTAACTTTAAGAGTTTTTTCTGGTGAATGAATAGCAAAACTTGTTAATACTTTATGCCTTCTTCCAGAAATCATTTTTAAACAATCTTCTGCCATACTAATATCATTTGTTTTAGGTAAAATTCTTCTTCCCAAAGAAACAACGGTGTCAGCAGTCAATATTATTGAATTAGTGTAATCTGCGTGAAAAGTTAGATTTTTTTCAACAGCCATTCTTTTTACATAATGTAATGGTAATTCTTTTTTTAGACTAGTCTCATCAATATTAGGTGGAATAACCAAATTAGGTTTTATACCTATCTGTTTCAAAAGATCTAAACGTCTTGGTGATGCAGATCCAAGTATAAAATGTTGGTTACAATTAGCTTTGTCCATAAAACAAACTTAAGGTTAGTAACTATTTAAATCTAAAAGTAATTCTTCCTTTTGTTAAATCATAAGGAGTCATTTCTACGTTTACTCTATCTCCAAGCAAAACTCTTATTCTATTTTTTCTCATTTTACCACTTGTATGAGCTAAAACTTCATGATCATTATCTAGTTTTACTCTAAACATTGCGTTAGGCAATAATTCTTCTACAATGCCTGAGAATTCTATAACACCTTCTTTAGCCATTTAACCTCTTTTTTAAGTTTGTATCACTAATCTCACCATTATTAAAAAATAGTCAAGATTTTTGTCATAATTCATCATTTATTATTAATTCTCATTGCTACAGACATTGCATGAGCATCAAGGCCTTCTGACTTTGCAAGAGTAACAACATTTTGACCAATTTCACAAAGATTCTTTTCATTAAACTCTACAATAGTTGTTCTTTTAAAAAAATCTATAACACCAAGACCACTTGAAAACTTTGCTGTACCGTTGGTAGGTAAGACATGGTTCGGTCCTGCGATATAATCACCAACAGCTTCTGGAGTAAAATGTCCAACAAAAATAGCACCTGCATTTTTAATTTTACCAACTAAATTTTTTGCATCCTTAAACATTAATTGTAAATGCTCAGGAGCAATAAAATTTACCCATTCTATTGCCTCATTTATATTTTCAACAATTATTATAGAACCAAAATCAATCCATGATGAGCTTGCAATTTTTGCACGGGGTAAATTCTTTAGGAGGTTTGTTACGCTAGTTTCCACTTTATGAGCTAGATCAATATCATCAGTTAATAAAATAGCTTGTGCCTGCTCATCATGCTCTGCTTGAGAGAGCAAATCAATTGCAACATGATCAGGATTAGCTGTTGAATCAGCAACAATTAAAACCTCAGACGGGCCAGCAATAGAGTCAATTCCAACTTTTCCAAATACCTGTCTTTTTGCTTCCGCTACATATGCGTTACCTGGTCCTACTATTTTATTTACTGGTGAAATTGTCTCTGTGCCGTAAGCAAGTGCTCCTATAGCATGTGCTCCCCCCATACAAATAAAATCCGTAACTTCTGCAACATGAGCAGCTGCTAAAACAATAGATGATTTTTTTAAATCTGAAATAGGGCTGACCACAACTCTTCTTTTAACACCTGCAACAAATGCAGGAATTGCGTTCATTAAAACAGAAGATGGATATATAGCCTTACCACCTGGAACATAAAAACCTGCTGCCTCTATTGGACTATAATTTAAACCAAGTTTTATATCAATTCCATCCTTATAACCTATATTTTTGGGAATTTGATATTCATGGAATTCTTTAATTCTTTGAGCAGCAAGGTTTAAAGCGTTCTTCTCCTCTTTTTTAAGATTTATATAAGCCTCTTTTAAAACACTTTTAGAAACAAATAATTCTCTTATTTCGTTAAGTTTGATTTTATCAAAATTTTGAACAAACTTTTTTAGTGATAAATCTCCATTACTTCTAACTTCTTCAATGATATCAAAAACTATTTTATAAAGGTCTTCTTTATGGCTTTGACCTCTATTAAGCAAAATATTTAATTTTTTTTTGAAATTTTTATCTTTGGTTTTTAATATTTTTGAAGAAATATTAGCCATTTATAACTTCTCCAACCTTATCAATCCAGACTTGAATTGTCTGAGTGTTTGTTTTCATAAAACTTCTGTTTATAGCTAAACGTGTGGAAACTTTACAAATTTCTTCTACCTCTACAAGTCCATTGGCAGTCAATGTATTACCAGATTCTACTAAATCAACTATCCTTCTACATAAACCCATTGAGGGAGCTAATTCCATTGCTCCATTTAATTTTATACATTCTGCATGAACACCCCTAGCCTCAAAGTGTCTTCTTGTTGTATTTGGGTATTTTGTAGCAACTCTTACATGACTCCAAGTTCTTGGATCTTCATTTAACACAACCTCTTTTTGAGCTGCCACAACCATCCGACAATTACCTACGTTTAGATCTAAAGGAGAATAAACTTCTGAGTGATTAAATTCGGAAAGAACATCACTTCCAACGAATGCCATTTGTGCAGCGCCATAAGCTAAAAAGGTGACAACATCAAATGAACGTACCCTTATTATATCTATATTATTAATATTCGTTGAGAACCTTAATTTACGATCTTTATTATCAAAAAAAGATTCTTCAGGAATAATACCAACTTTTGATAAAATAGGTAAAACCACATTTAATATCCTACCTTTGGGCAAAGCTATTGTAAATTTAGTATTAGAGTTCATATCAAGTGCCCATTAAACATTATGCTTAGGTTTTAATTTGGTTGGCCAAGGTATATCAATATCTTCGATTAAAACAGTTATTTTTTCACAATTTAAAATAATTTCTATAGAGTTAGAAAACTGTAAAAATATTTTATTTTCTTTATGAGTTATAGCTAAAAGACTAAGAAATGGTATATCAATATTGTAATTTTTAAAATTGATTGCATTAACATTTTTAATTTGCAAACCACACACTACTCTAAAACAAACTTGATCTTCTTTTTTAGACTTTTTATCTTCTTTTTCCCAACAATACCTAGATAAAGTTGCGAGAAATAATTTTTTGTTTTCATCAAAAAAAAATTCTTCTTTTGATAAGATTGCATCCTGACATAGATATGAAATTATATTTAAATCATCTTCTGTTGAGGCTGTTAACTTAATTTTTTCTTCAATAGTCAAAAATGCACCTTTATATACGCTAAATAATTTATATGGATCTTCTTATATCAGCCCCAAGATTTGATAATTTATCTTCTAAATTTTCATATCCTCTATCTAAATGATTAATTCCATCAACCTCGGTTGTTCCCTGTGCAACTAAACCACCTAAAATCAAACTCATAGAAGCTCTTAAATCTGAAGCCATTACTTTTACTGCTTTTAAACTTTTTATACCTCTCACAGTTGCTTTTTGTTTATTAACAGATATTTTTGCTCCCATTCTAATTAATTCTGGCACATGCATAAATCTATTCTCAAAAATGTTTTCCACTATTTCACTCGTTCCATCTGCTATTGACATTAATGTCATGTATTGTGCTTGAAGGTCAGTGGGAAAACCTGGATGTTCTTCTGTAATAACGTCGTAAGGCGATGGTCTCTTAAAAGATGAAATATTTACGGAGTTTTTATAAATTTCAATTTTACTCCCTGTTTTTTTAAGAACTCTCAAAAAAAACTCTAAATTATTTGGAATAATATTTTTGATTTCTATGTTACCCATAGTAATACTTGAGGCTATAGCAAACGATCCAGCCTCTATCCTGTCAGCAACTACATGATGCTTGATTGCATTTAACTTTTTTACTCCATTAATAATAATTGTATTCGTACCAGCACCAATAATACTAGCACCGGCTTTATTCAGGCAATCAACAAGATCAACAATTTCTGGCTCCTTAGCTGCATTAGAAATTACTGTTTGTCCTTTTGCTAAAACGGCTGTCATTATTGCACTTTCAGTGGCTCCTACTGAAATTTTAGGAAAATTAATTTTACCACCTCTTAGACCTTCAGAAGGAACAGAACCAATGATAAAGCCTGAATCAAAATTTATATTGGCTCCTAATGCTTCCATTACCATTACATGTAAATCTATTGGTCTACTTCCAATTGCACACCCTCCAGGAAGAGGGACTTTTGCTAACCCTTGGGAAGCAAGTAATGGTCCTAAAACAAGGATTGAAGCCCTCATTTGTCTTACCAGGTCGTAAGATGCTTCATTTTTCTGAGCAACCCCATTAAATTGAACTTGACCGTTTTCCCAGCGTGTTTGAATTCCTAAATCGTTTAGTAATTCTAACATCAACCTTGTATCAGCAAGATCTGGGACATTTGATAATGTAAAATCCTTATTTATAATTAGAGATAAGGCCATTAAAGGCAGTGCAGCATTTTTAGCTCCACTTATACTAACACTTCCGCAAAGTTTGTTTCCACCAGTTATAAAAATTCGTTCTTTGCTATTATTAATGAAACTATCCATGATAATGTTTTTTAGGATTTAACATCTAAATCCAACCTTGGAATACCTATTTTGGCTGTTCTTTTACCAATAATTTTTTGATTATCTCTTTCTACAATTTGCTTTTTTCTTAATTTCAAATTTTTCT